>Ga0247737_1000028_pt1 | contig 37518 bp, 45 predicted proteins | sample UWRJL028104C2_FD_180937 | JGI IMG/M metagenome (GOLD analysis project Ga0247737, IMG submission 180937) | Plant litter microbial communities from Arlington Agricultural Research Station in Wisconsin, United States - UWRJ-L028-104C-2 | ecosystem: Environmental > Terrestrial > Plant litter >...
GCTGTCGAAACCTACGGAAGTGGCAACAACGGTTCATTCACGGGCCTGCCGCTCGCGGGAACGGTCCTCGACAACGCGACAACAGGCACCGATATCAAAGTCAGCCCTGACAACAAAATCAAGGTGATCCTGGGGACGAACGGTACTTCATACACCATCATCGGAACCAACAAAAACATCTCTCCCGGGAGCCAGACGTACGACTCCGCAAAGGGCGGAATTCTGAAATGGGACGATGCGGGCGTTATGCCCTAAGCAAGTTCGCCTTGTTGTGGGCGGCTGCCGCTGCCCACAACAAGCCCATGCTCTGAACGAATTATCGCGAACATCGGGGAGGTGTCGTGGTCACCAGTCCTCGCCGTCATCGCGTAACGTCTTCGGCCGAGCAAGGTATGACACTCATCGAGGTCATCATCGCGATCGCAATCGTAGGGATCGTCGCGACAGCGGCGACCGGATTGGCCATCTCGAGCCTGACCGGGTCAGTCACGCAGAAGCATCGCGCCGTCGCGGTGACGGTTGCGAACGACGCGATGGAGCAGGTGACGGGACTTCCCGCGGCCATGCTCTACGGCGGTCGATCTGCGGCAGACGTCGCCGCGAGTTATGTTGCCAACAGCTCCACCTCGGCGGTCGCAAATACCTACCAGGAGTATGACCACACAACCCCGTTGCCCTCGGCGCAGAAGGTCCCGATCAACAAGACGGTCGCCCAAGACGGCACGGTCTACAACATCACGACTCTCATCGGCACCTGCTTTCAAAAACTCGGCACGACACCCGGGCAGGCCGCGGGCGGCGATTGCACGAAGCTCGCCTCGCCGACCCTTCCGTTGCTCTACCCGGGGTACACGCCCCTGACCCGCGTCTTCGTTCTCGTTCGCTGGACGGGTGGGCAGGGGTGCACATCCGCTAATCCGTGCTCCTACTCGGCAACGACGCTCATCGACGCGCACTCCGACCTGGAGTGGACGACGAATGGCTGACCGACGCGATGGCGCCGTCGCCCGTCGCGACGACGCCGGATTCACCCTGATCGAACTGCTGGTGTCCATGGCCGTCTTCACGGTCTTCATCGCGATTCTGCTCACCACGGTTGTCGCGATGTCGCGCAGCGCGGCGCGCACTCAACTCACCGGTGAATCGACCAACAGCACGCTCGTCGTCTTCGGAAACATGGACCGCCAGGTGCGATACGCCGACTCGATCAACTACCCGGGCGCGGGATCGTCCGGAAATCGTTACGTGGAGTTCCGCATCCCTGCTGCGAGTAGCGCGAGCGGCGTGACCACGTGCATTCAGTGGCGCTTTCAACTCTCCACCCAACAGCTCGACTCCCGCCAGTGGCCCGACGGATCTCCCACGAGCGCCTCTGCGTGGTCGACCAAACTGGAGAACGTGATCAACGATGGCGTTGCGACGCATCCGTTCCAGTTGATTCCGGCGAACAATGGCGATTCGCCGCGACAGCAGCTCGTGCTCACGATCGATGCGGGAAACAGCGCGCTCGACTCCGGCGCATCGACGAGCACAACCTTCTTCGCCCGCAACAGCTCGATCAAGTCGACGAGCAATGATCCACTCACTCCGGTCTGCACGTTCAGCGGGTATCGACCATGAGGCGAATACGACTGTCCTGGGAGCGCACTAACGCTCGAATGCGTCGGGGGGATGACGAGGGAGTCGCCCTGTTGACCGCTCTGCTGTTCATGATCCTCGTCGCCGGCCTGTCCGTGGTGCTGCTGAGCGTCATCCTGTCCCAGGCGATGCCGGTGTACACCGCGCAGAAGAGCACGAAGACCGTCTACTCGGCGCAGGCTGGCCTGCAGGCGGCACTCGGAGTGGTGCGATCTCTCGCGAAGGTCGATCCGACGACCGGGAACACCACCGGAATCCGCGCCAGCTTGCCGTGTAGTGTCAGCGGCAAGGTGGACGGCAGCGACTCGACGTCGACCTACTTCGTGACCATGAAGTACTTCATGACGGACCCAACCGGCAAAGACACCGCCTGGCAGAATTCCAACGACATGGACTGCACGGGGACCGTACTCCCCGGCACCACCCAGCCGCTCTACGCCATGGCGTTCGCGGATGGTCGTGGCGCCGCGATCCCGGGCAAGTCTGACGCCACGATCGGCGATCGACACATCTCCGCCATCTATAAATTCAGGGTCACGAACGTGAACATCCCCGGTGGCAGGATCTGGGACTACGGAAACACCTTCTGCCTCGAATCGGGATCACCGTCGGTCGGCGCGACGGTGACTCTGAAAGCCACCGCGAACTGCACGTCCGCGAGCGATTCGACCCAGCTGTGGGTGTACGACACCGACTACGAGATCAAGCTCGCGAGTTCACTTGCCGTCGGCAGGACGCCGCTGTGCATCACGAGCCCGGTTAACACAACCAGCACCGCCGCGGCCTCCGGCGCGGCGACGTTGACCGCGTGTAAGGCGAAGACGGACGCGTCGCGATGGCCGCAGCTGTGGAGCTGGACCGGTTCAAACTCCTGGGTCGGACAGAACGCCCTTAACACCAGCAACACCGGGTTCTGTCTCTCGCCAGGAACCATTGCCGCTGGCTCCGTCCTGACCGTCCAGACCTCGTGCAGCGGTGGATTCTCCCCCTCGACGGCGGTCGGTGCGGGTGCCGCGAGCTTCGACACCAAACAGATCGTGAACTACAAGGAGTTCGGTCGCTGCGCCGACGTGACCGATCAGAAAATCGGCAACGCTTTCATGATCAGCTACCCGTGCAAGCAGGATCCGACCGGCACGGGAACGCAATTGCTCTGGAACCACAAGTGGTACTACACGGAACCGACCAAGCCCAACACATCCGTCGCTGATCAGGCGATCATCGTCTATGACGGGGGCAACACCAGCAGCAAGTACTGCCTGACTGCTCCGGCGAAGGGGTCGAAGCTGGTGACGTTCACACTGTGTAGCAGCCCGCTCAGTACCAACCAGAAGTGGACGCGATTCTCGCTTACCGACAGCGCCGACACCAGTTACACGTTCGTCGATAAGGGCTTCAGCCGCTGCCTCTCGGTAGACGCCAGCGACACCTATACGGCCGGTAAGTGGTCGAAGATGATCGTGGCTACGTGCAACGGATCGCTCGAGCAGAAGTGGAATGCCCCGGCGACCTTCACCGCGTCTGAGGTCAGCGGCTACAGGGAGTACGGCCAGTGATTGCCATCGTCACCATTGTCGCTGGAGTGCTCGGTCTGCTCATCGGGTCGTTCCTCAATGTCGTCATCTATCGGGTGCCGGCCGGAAAATCGATCGCCTCCCCACCGAGCGCCTGCCCGAATTGCGGCGCGCGAGTTGCGGGGTACGACAACGTCCCGGTGTTGTCCTGGCTGGTGTTGCGGGGTAGGTGCAGGTCGTGCGCGACACCGATCTCGGCGCGTTACCCGGTGATCGAGCTCGCCACGGGCGTCGGCTTCGCCGGCGTCGCCCTGCTGTTCGGGCACCCGGTCGCGGTGCCATCGGGGGCTGCGGGAGCGGCATCCGGGTTGCTTGTTCTCGTGGCATTTTTGTACTTCGCCGCCATCTCGATCGCACTGGCGATGATCGACATCGACACGCATCGGCTACCGAATGCGATCGTGCTGCCGAGCTATCTCGTTGCCATCGTGCTCTTCGTGGCCTCCGCCGTCGTCTCGGGTGACTACACGCCGCTCATCCGCGCCGGAATAGCCATGGCCATTCTGTTCGTCGCGTATTTCGCCATGGCGTTCGTTTACCCGGCAGGGATGGGGCTCGGTGACGTCAAACTCGCCGGTGTCATCGGCCTCTATCTCGGCTGGACCGGATGGGGCGCGCTCGCCGTGGGTGCGTTCGCCGCTTTCATCCTGGCTGGCTTGTTCGCGATCGTGTTGATCGTCTCCCGCCGTGCGAACCGCAAGAGCGGAATCCCGTTCGGGCCGTGGATGCTCATCGGTGCCTGGTTCGGCGTGGCGATCGGCAACGCCGTGTTCGACGGCTATCTCAGACTCTTCGGCCTCGCGGCCGCTTAACCGACCACTTATTAGGGGGAATAATGGGGAAGACAATCGTCGGGCTGGACATCAGCGCGAACGCCATCAGAGCGGCAGAGCTCACGACAAACGTCAAAGGCAAGCAGACTCTGGTGCGGTATCACTCGGTGCCGCTGCCCGAGGGAGCGGTTCTCCGTGGCGAGGTGATGGAGCCGAGCACCGTGGCAACCGCTCTGCGCCAGCTGTGGTCGAGCGGAGGGTTCGCATCGAGGGACGTCGTTCTCGGCATTGGCAACTCGCGAGTTCTCGCCCGTGACCTCACGGTGCCCAAAGCGCCACTTGCGCGGATTCGCGAATCGCTTCCCTTCCACGTGCAGGAACTTCTGCCGTTCCCCACCGAGAATGCTCTGTTGGACTTCTACCCGATCAGCGAGGGAACGGATGCGAACGGCCCGGTCGTGCACGGGCTTCTGGTCGCGGCGCTCAAAGACGCGGTGCTCGGCAATGTGCGTGCAGCGCAGCTCGCCGGCCTCAATCCTGTCGACGTCGACCTGGTGCCGTTCGCACTGACCCGAGTGCTGTCGAGCGCGGACGACCTGGGCACCGCCGCGATGATCGATGTCGGCGCCAACACCACCATCGTCGTCGTCTCATCCGCTGGCGTACCGCAATTCGTCCGCATCATCCCGACCGGTGGCGACGACCTCACAGCGGCGCTCTCGACCAAGCTCAATGTGACGCTGGATACGGCCGACGGCATCAAGCGCGCACTCGGGCTGTCCGCGACGCCGAAGAACGCCGACGAGCAGGCGGCGATCGTGGCGATGTACGAGCACGCTGGCGAACTGATCAGCAGTTTGCGAAACACGCTCACCTACTATGCGGGGTCTCGTGCTGCCGATGATGTCATCGGCCGAGTCATCCTGTCTGGGGGAGGGGCCCAGCTCTCCGGCTTCGGAAACGCACTGTCGGAATATACGCGCCTACCGGTGTCGATCGGCGATCCGCTTGCCAGTGTCGCCGTCGGCCGATTCGCCGAGAAGTCGGTCACCGACGGGTTCCGCAGTTCTTCTGTGGCGATCGGTCTCGCCCTGGGGAGTGCAGCATGAGCGCCATAACGTTAGGACGTCCCGTGAGCGACGTCATCATCCTGGGGGCCAGCCCCCGCGTGCAACTCCTCCCGCCGGAGGTGGTGCAAGACAAGAAGGCGCGCGCCGTACGCCGCCGTCTGATCGCCGCCTTGGTGGTCGTCGTCGTGGTCGTCCTGCTTGCAACGGGGGGCGCCGTGGTGTCCCTGGCCGGGGCGAGCGCTCAGCTGGTGGGTGAACAGGCGCGGAGCGCACTGCTCAACGCGCAGCGCGCCAAGCTGGTCGAGGTCACCACGCTGCAAAGTCAGGTCGACGGCATCAAGACTGCCCAGCCGATCGCGGCGGATGGCCAGATTCTGTGGGAACCCTATCTCACCGCGGTCGGCGACACGCTCCCGGCCGGGACGACGATCACGGGCTTCAGCGCACAGCTCGATGGCGCCGACGCGGACGCCACCGCGGATTCGACGACAGTGAAGCATGCGGCAATTCTCACGATCACGGCGGATAGCCCGCAGGCTCCGATCTCGGACTGGCTGGACAACCTCGCGACGGTTCCCGGATTCCTGGGTGCGATGCCGGGAAGCGTCACGCTCATTCCTGATACCGGGCATTACACCGTTGCGGTCAGTCTCCTCATCGGGGACAAGGCGCTGGCCAAGCAGTTCGACGCAAAGAAGAAGTGATCATGAACAAGAACAGGCTCTTCACTCTCGGCATCACCGGGGCAATCGCGTTGGTCGCGATCCTCGGCTGGTTCGTCGGCATCTCTCCGGTGCTCGACCAGGCTGCAGCGACAGGTGAGCAGGTGTCCAGCGCCGCGGGAATCAACGACATCAACCAGGCCAAGCTGGTGACCCTCAAGAAGCAGTTCGCCAACATCGGCGAGGTGCAGAACGAGCTGACGGGCCTGCGCCAATCGCTGCCGGTGGTTGCTGACATGCCGGACTTCCTCCGTGAGATCAACGAGTTCGGCGCGGCCCACAACGTCTCACTGACAAGCGTCACGGTCAGCCCGCCCACTCCCTATGAGGCGTCGCCCGCGACCGCCGCGGCATCGACCCCGGCAGAGGGCTCGACCCCGACCCCGTCCCCGTCTGCGTCTGCGACGGCGGGTACCACTTCCGCTCCTCCCGCCGCGGGGAGTGGGCTGGTGGTGATACCGGTGCAGATCGTCGTCACCGGCAGTTACGCGGATGTTCTCGCTTTCGTCGGCGCAATCCAGGGTGGTCCTCGCCTCCTGCTGGTTCGGACCTTCGCGATGACCGGCAACGAGGGTTCGTTCACCGGGTCGATCGCCGCCGACATCTACGCGCTCCCCACTACGGCGCCCGCGGCGGCCTCGACGACTCCGTAGCCAAGGGCCGAGGGCAGGCATCCCTCGTCCGCCCCGCGCCCTCCCACCACGTTTGCCCGAATATGCAGAGTTTCCCGACCGGAAACCTGCATATTCGGGCAAACGTGCGTGATGCCTGTCACTCCCGGCGCATGCCGAGGTGCGGGGTAGTGTGACCGGTGACCTGTTCGGATGGCCGTGAGGGCCGCGAAGGAGCCGCACCGTGAGCGACAAGACGCCTGTTCACCCTGACGATGAGCGACGCGACGACGAACGCCGCGACGAGGGCGATGTCACTCCGGAGTTCTCTTCGCCGTCCGACGTTCCGACGACAGACCCGACCGAGCACGCCGTTCCCCTCGAGACCGACGAGGAGGAGCGCATCGATGCCCTCGATGCCGCGCCCGTCGACGATGAGGTCGACGATGAGGATGTCGTCGTGGTCGAGGAGGAGGCGCCCGCGCTGGTCGAGCCTCCGCAGCCCGAGCGGGTCGTGCTCGCCGAGGCGCCCCCGGTCGTGCCGGTGGCCGCAGAGGAACGGGCGGATGGAATCGACAACGTGCAAGTGATCCCCGCTCCCGCCGTGGTGCCCGAGCCCGTCATCATCCCGCAGCCGAGTCAGACGGTCTATGTCGAGGCGCCCAACCCGCCGAAGAAGCGCGGCAACCGCGGGGTCGGTTCGCTCATCGCGCTGCTCTCCGCACTGATCTTCGGCGTCGTGTTCGCCGTCGTGGTCGCCCTGATCCTCGCCGCCCGCAGCGGCGAGTTCACCTTCGACTTCGTCAGCCGCCCCACCTTCTGGGTGCCGGTGCTGTTCTTCGCCCTCGGGTTCATCCTGCTGGTGCTCATCGTCAACCGCGCCAGCTGGTGGGTGCACGTGATCGGCAGCGTGTTCGTCGGCCTGTTCGTCTACTTCGGCACCGTCGCGACCCTGCTGTTCATCAACGGCATCTTCGGCGAGACCGCCGAGGAAGCCGGTCGCCTGATCGCCGCGGCGCTGGTCGACCCGTTCGTGATCGCCGCCGCCCTCGTCGCCCGCGAGGTCGCCCTGTGGATGGGGCTCGCGATCAGTGCTCGAGGTCGTCGCCTGAAGACCCGCAACGCCGAGGCCCGCGCAGACTACGAGATGCAGGTGGCAGAGCGCCGCGCAGAGTACGAGCGCGCGCGGGCGTGACCCCGCAGCGACCTGCCGGGCAGCGACGCTACGAGGCGGCGGTCGCCGTCTTCGGCGTGGTGCTCTTCATCGCCCTGTGCATCGCCGCGAGCGGACTGATCGGCCTGTTCGCGGGCCAGGATGTGCTCGCCCAGCGTGACGCGACCATCCTGCTGGTGCCCGGCATGTTCGTCGTCGCGGCCGCTGCCCTCTACCTCGGACTCGTCTCCACCGCCGGGCGCACCGGCGGGGCGCTGCTGCTGTCGGCGCTCGGCGTCGGGTTGGCGTGTTACCTCTTCTTTCTGGTGAGCGGGGCGACACTCTATTCGCTGGGCTCAGGCCAGCCGTTGCGCGGCATCCTGTTCTTCGGGGCCAACGCCCTGCGCCCGTTCTCGATCACGCTCGCGGTGATCGCCGCCGTGGTCACCATCGCCTACCTCGCTCTGGTGGCGGCCCGCGGGCGGAGGCTCGACGGGCGGCCACCGCGCTGGCCGTGGGAGCAGCGGGACGACGACGACCGGCGCAGTCTGGACTAGAGCCCGCTCCATATACTGATGCTGCGGCCGCGAGGTCGCCCGGGGGAGGAAGCACGTGCGTCTCAAACTCACCTTGACCAGGCCATCCGGCGCCGCCGATGACATCGTGGTCACGGCGGATGCCGCGGCGAGCATCTCCGACGTCGCCAGCGCCATCAGCCGCCTCGACCCACGCGGCCCCGGGGACGAGTCGTCGTCGGGCACGCTCACTCTGAGGGCCACCCTGCCCGGCCAGCCCGAACCGCTGCTGCTGCCGCCGGATGCCCCGCTCGGCGAGGCCTGGATCGGTAGCGGTGCCGTGGTCAGCATCGCCGACGCGGGCCGGTACTACCTGCCCGCGGGTTCGGCGAACTCGCCCGCGCTCGCCACCCTCACCGTCGTGAGCGGACCGGACGCCGGCCGTGAGTTTCCGCTACGGGCGGGCACCGCGGTGCTCGGGCGCGAACTGGACTGCGACATCCTGCTGAACGACCCGCTCGTCTCCAAGCACCACGTTCGCTTCGAGGTCTCCTCCGTGGTCGACGTCGTCGACCTGGGCAGCGCGAACGGTGTCGTCGTCGACGGCGGTATCGTCTCGCGACTGCGGGTCGAGCACTCGGAGACGCTGCTCATCGGCGACTCCGAGGTGCGCATCTCCGTGGCACAGACCGGGGGAGCGGCCGGGGCGGCACCCAAGGCCGGGCCGATCTTCTTCAACCGTTCGCCCAAGGTCGAGACGCGCTATGCGGGCCAGAAGTTCGCCGGGCCCGAGGTGCCGGCCGAAAAACAGGAGCAGCCGTTCCCGCTGCTCGCGATGATCGCCCCGGTGCTCATGGGCGGCGCGATGTTCTTCATCACCTCCAACCCGACGTCGCTGCTGTTCGTGGCGATGTCGCCGATGATGCTCATCGGCAACTTCCTCACCGGCAAGGGGCGCGAGAAGCGCCGACTGAAGAAAGCCGTCGCCAAGTTCGACAGTCACCTCGGCTCGCTCAGCGCCCAACTCGAGCAGGAGCGGGTACGAGAGCTCGAGCTGCGCACCCACGAGTCACCCTCGACCGCGCAGGCGCACGAGCACGCGATCGGTCGCGGTCCGCTGCTCTGGACCCGCCGCCCCGAGCACTGGTCGTTCCTCAACGTGCGCATCGGAATCGGCACCATGACGAGCCGCAACGTCGTGACCACTCAGCCCCGCGGCGAGATCCTGCCCGAGTTTCAGGAGCGACTCGACATCGTCGTCGAGCAGAACAGGTCGATCGCCGGGGTGCCCATCATCGACAACCTGTACGACTCCGGTGCGTTGGGCATCGCCGGCCGACCCGAGGCCGCACTGGGTTCGGTGAACTCGGTGCTGGTGCAGCTGACATCCCTGCATTCCCCGGCGGAGCTGGTCGTGGCCGCGCTGGTCGGCCCGCGCTGGTCGCGCGAGCTGGAGTGGCTCAAGTGGATGCCGCACACCTCATCACCGCACAGCCCGATCGAGACCAGCCACCTCGCCGACAGCGCGGCGAGCGGCGCGCAGCTGCTCTCGGCGATCGAGGGCGTCGTCGCCGAACGTCTGGCGGAACGCGGCAGAAACGTGCAGCGCCGCGGGGCGATGGAGCAGCAGGGCGCGGCCCTGGAGCGGGGAGCGGATGTCGGCACCGCCAGCACCACGGAGGGCACCCAGTCACCCGTCCCCGCCATCGTGCTGCTCATCTCCGACGACGTGGCGGTGGACCGGGCCCGGCTGGTGCAGCTCGCCGAGCAGGCAGCGGATGCCGGCGTCTACCCGATCTGGGTCGCCCCCGATGTCCCCTCGCTCCCGGCCGTCTGCCGCACCTACCTGAGCGTGGACCCGGAATCTCCGCTCGCCACCGTCGGGCTGGTGCGTCTCGGCGAGACCATCACCGACGTGCAGACCGAGCAGGTCGACTCAGCCACCGCGCTCGCCTACGCCAGGCGCATGGCCCCGGTGATCGATGCCGGCGCCCTGGTGGCCGACTCGAGCGACCTGCCGCGCTCCGTCTCGATGGTCACCCTCCTCGGCCACGACCTGATCGAGTCGAGCGATGCGGTGATCGACCGCTGGCGACAGAACACCTCCATCCACGACCGTTCCGGTGGCCCCCTGGTGCAGCGTCGGGCCGGGAAGCTCCGCGCCATCATCGGATCGGCGGGTGTCGACCCGATGCACCTCGACCTGCGCACCCAGGGACCGCACGCCCTGGTCGGTGGAACCACCGGCGCCGGCAAGAGCGAGTTCCTGCAGGCCTGGGTGCTCGGCATGGCGGCGGAGTACAGCCCCGACCGCGTCACCTTCCTGTTCGTCGACTACAAGGGCGGCTCGGCCTTCGCCGACTGTGTCTCGCTGCCGCACACCGTGGGCCTGGTCACCGACCTCAGCCCGCACCTGGTGCGCCGCGCGCTCACCTCGCTGCGCGCCGAGCTGCATCACCGCGAGCATCTGCTGAACCGCAAGAAGGCCAAAGACCTGCTGGAGCTCGAGAAGCGCGGCGACCCGGACAGCCCTCCCGCCCTGGTGCTCGTGATCGACGAGTTCGCCGCCCTGGTCGGCGAGGTGCCGGAATTCGTCGACGGTGTCGTCGACATCGCCCAGCGCGGTCGCTCGCTCGGCATCCACCTAATCATGGCCACCCAGCGGCCGGCCGGCGTGATCAAAGACAATCTGCGAGCCAACACCAACCTGCGCATCGCGCTGCGCATGGCCGACGAGTCCGACAGTCAGGATGTCGTGGGCATCAAGGATGCCGCCCACTTCGATCCCGCAATCCCCGGCCGCGGGGTCGCCAAGACCGGCCCGGGGCGCCTCGCCCAGTTCCAGTCCGGCTACGCGGGCGGCTGGACCAGCCGTGAACCGGAGCGCGCCGACATCGAGGTCGCCGAGCTGCGCTTCGGTGGCGAGATCCGGTGGGAGGATGCCGGCGCCGCGGAGAAGGTCGACGACACGACAGAGCTCGGCCCGACCGACCAACAGCGTCTCGTCTCCTCGATCGTGTCCGCGTCGACGGCCGCGGGCATCCCGGCTCCCCGTCGTCCGTGGCTCGACGAGCTGGCCGGCCTCTACGACCTCGGCCGGCTGCCGCAGCGCACCGACTCCGAGCTGCTGCTCGGGGTCTCCGATGTGCCGGAGCGGCAGCAGCAGCTTCCGGCCTACTTCCGGCCGGATGTCGACGGGCACCTCTCCATCTACGGCACCGGCGGATCGGGCAAGAGCGCCGTTCTGCGCACCCTCGCCTCCGCGGCCGCGATCACCCCGCGCGGCGGACCGGTCATCGTGTACGGTCTCGATTTCGGCTCGGGCAGCCTGCGCATGCTCGAGTCGCTGCCGCACGTGGGCTCGATCATCGCCGGTGACGACGCGGAGCGCATCATCCGGCTGTTCCGCATGTTGAAGGACGAGCTCGAAGACCGCGGGCCGCGCTTCGCCGAGGCGGACGCCTCGAGCATCGTCGAATACCGGCGGTTGGCGAACCGGCCGCAGGAACCGCGCATCCTGCTGCTCATCGACGGCTTCCCGAACTTCCGCAACGACTTCGAGATCCCGGCCGGGCGGTCGATCTGGTACGACGTGTTCAAAGACATCCTGAGCGACGGTCGCCAGCTCGGCATGCACATCGCGCTCACCGCGGATCGAGCCGGCGCGGTGCCCGCATCGATCGGGTCGAGCATCCAGCGGAAGGTGGTGCTGCGCCTCGCGGATGACGGCTACGGCATGCTCGACGTACCCTCCGACATCCTCGGGGCGACCTCACCGGCGGGCCGAGCGATCGTCGACGGGCTGGAGACCCAGATCGCCATTCTCGGCGGTACCGCGTCCGTGTCGGAACAGGCCACAGCGACCCGCGCGCTCGCCGACGCGATGACGCGCGCCGGGGTGCGCCCGGCGATCCCGATCGGCTCGCTGCCCAAGGAGTACGCGATCACGGACCTGCCGTCGACGGTCGGCCAGCAGCCCGTGCTGGGTGTGAGCGACATCGACCTCGGGCCGCTCGGGTTCGATCCGATCGGGACGTTCCTGATCGGCGGACCACCGTCGAGCGGGCGGAGCAACGCCGTTTACGCACTGGCCGAGTCCATGCGCCGATTCGATCCGGATGCCCGGCTCTACTACCTCGGCAACGCCCGCTCGCCGCTCTCCCAGGCGCTGCCCTGGACGCAGTCGGCGACGAGCGTCGACGAGATCGCTGCGCTGGCCAAGAACCTCGCCGCCGCCATGACAGACGACGACACGGACGGCCGCATCGTCGTGGTGATCGAGTCGATCGGGGACTTCCTGCAGACACCGGCCGACAGCGCGATCGTGGAACTCGCCCGTGCGGCGAAGCGCAGTGACCACCTGGTGATCGCCGAGGCCGAGATGTCGGCCTGGGGCTCGTCCTGGCCGCTGATGGGCGAGTTCAAGAACGCTCGCCGCGGTCTGCTGCTGCAGCCCGACACGGTGGACGGCGACATCATCCTGAAGACCGCCCTGCCGCGGGTCAATAAATCGGAGTTCCCGGCGGGCCGGGGAATGTACATCGCCAAGGGAAAGTCGGCGCGGGTGCAGCTGCCGCTCCTGGACTGAGCGGTTCCCGCTCGGAGGCATGGGCACCGCTACCCATTCCTGTGCCGCCGGCAAGTCGTTAGTTTGAGAGGGTCGCAGCAACGCGACGACATATTCAGGGGGAAGGGAACGCAATGGTCGACCTGATCATGGACCTCGGTCTGCTCCAACAGCTGAAAGACGACCTCACGGCGATCTCGACCGAATTCTCCAACGCCGATGACTTCAGCCAGGAGGTGGCCGACGCCACCGGGCACGACGACCTCAGCCACCACGTGCAGGAGTTCGCCGACAAGTGGAACGACAAGCGGGCGAAGATGATCGAAGCGATCGATGCCCTGCAGGCGACCGTCGGGGCCGTCGCCGATGCGTTCACCGAGGTGGACGAAGGCTTCGCGAAGGCTCTCGAAGAGGGCGCGGCCGACACCGCGAAGAACAATCCGAGCGCCGTGCCGAAGGCATCCGGCCCGCACAACCCGGTTATCTAGGAGCTCTCGACATGACTGACCGCGAATACCTCCCGCTCGAAGGCGACGAAGCGCTGCTGCGACGCAAGGCACTGCAGTACGGGGAGATCGCCAACGCGATCACCCGCTCGGTGAACACCCTCAACCGCATCAAAGAGGTGGGGGAGATGAAGGGCGAGGCCGTCAATGCCCTGCGCGACACCATCGGTAGCGTCGCCGACGACATCGACAAGGCCCGCGACCGGTACGCCGGCACCTCGAGTGCACTGGTCACCTATTCCTACGCATTGAAGAGCGCACAGGATGCGGCCGACACCGCCATCATCCACATCGAGAACAAGCAGACCGAGGCAAGCCAGGCACACCACGCCGCCAACAACCTCGACGACCAGATCCCCACTGCGACCGACGAGGAGAAGGCGGACGCGCAGAAGGCGGCCGACAAGGCGGCAGACTACGCGACGACGGCCGACGGCGAACTCCGGGCGGCGCAGCAGGAATGGCACGACGCCCTCGACGACAAGAACGATGCGGCCACGGTCGCCATCGCCGCGATCAAGGAGGTCGTCGACGGTAAGAAGAGCCACGGACTCAACGACGGCTGGTGGGACAACTGGGGCTCGAAGGTGCTCGACGTCGTGAAGGTCATCTGTGAGATCGCCGGCTTCCTCTCCATCTTCCTCAGCTGGGTGCCGATCCTCGGGGCGATCCTGGTCGGGCTCGCCATCCTCGGCGCGCTGATCGCGCTGGTGGAATCGATCGTCAAGCTGGTGAACGGCGAGGGCAGCATCACCGACGTCATCTTCGCGGCGGTCGGCGTTGTGCTCGCAGCCTTCGGCGGCAAGATCGCGACCTACCTCGCCAAGCTGGTCAAGGTGCAGGCGATCACCCGGTTCGCCAGCAAGGGCAGCTCCGACTTCCTCAAGAGCGGAGCGTTCAAGTCGCTGTTCGGCAAGACCAAGACGAGCATGCTCACCGACCCGAAGCTCGCCTCGGTGTTCAAGGAGCAGAGCTTCAGCAGCATGATGAAAGACATCCGCAACCCCTTCGATCTCAAGCTCGGATCGGGAAACAATCTCTGGGGCAAGTTCACCGACGGGCTGATGACCGAGGGTGCGAAAGCCTGGAAGAACCCGCTGGGGCTCAAGTCGATCGGCGGTGACATGGCGGGCATCCTGGGCAAGGCGCCCGACAACGCCGCGAAGGTTGCCCTCGTCGTGCTCGATGCGCGGTCGGTGGCCGGCAAGGTCGAGAAGATCGCGGACGGCGTGTTCGGGGTCGATCTCACGCTGAAGCCGGAGTCGATCGTGCAGGCCGGCGCGAACCAGGTGGAGAACACCATCCGCGACGCCGTCGGGGCGAAGCTCAAGTGACGGATGCCGGCGTGACCGCCCAGCCGCGCGACCTCGTCGTCGCGGCCTACGACATCAAGGTGCCGCTGAACTTCTTCGCCATCCCGCTCATCGGCGACGAAGAGATCGACTCCGCCCGCTGGGCCCGCACTGTGGTCGATGAGGTCGTCGCGGGCCTGGATGCATCTGCCGGTGAGTTTGGCACCGAGGAGGGCGACATCCTCGCTCAGCTGATCGAGCTGCGTCGCCGCCTGCTCGCCGGGCAGAACGCACAGCTCACCGCGGCGGTGTCGATCCGCCCGGAGGGCATGATGACCATCGGCTGCCTGCTCACGACCGAGCAGTTCAGCATGGATGCGGATGACGGCCCCGACACGTTCGAGCAGATGCTCACCGATGGCGTGCGCCAGCTCCGCCCCGGCGCCCGCACCCGTGTGGCGGAGACCTGGCGGTCCAGCACCGATGTCGGCGAGATCGTGGGGCTGTTCCACCGCATCGACTTCATCGAGCTCGGGGAGGAGGAGGGAACACTCGAACAGCGCACCATCTTCGGCGTCTTCCCGCCCCGCTCGAGAGACATGATCCGCTTCATCTTCACGGTCGCCGACTTCGCCACCTTCGCCGACATGGCGGTCGACACCCAGGCCATCGTCGAGACCCTCGAGGTCACGCTGCAGGGGGTAGCAGAATGACATCCGTCACCGCTCCCGCCCGCATGTCGATGGTGTTCCCCGGCTCGTGGGCGAACATCCCGCTCGACGACGACCGCTCCATGGAGTCCACGATCGCGCAGCTCGTCAAGCGACAGGTCGGGCGGGACGACCGGTTCGCCCAGCTGCGCCGTGATGCCAAGCAGCGTCTGATGGCGGTCGCCCGCGACGCACAGGAGTCGAACGCCGTGCAGCTCGCACTCTCGCTCGAGATCCTGCCCGGCGTACCGTTCCCGGCTGCGGTCGTCGCCGACTACCGCACCTGGCCGGACGCGGCCGGCACCGAGGGTATGTCCGTCGCGCAGCGCCTCGCGACCGTGCTGCCCGGGGGAGAGGTGCTCGAACTGACCTCGGGCGTGGCGATCCGGTCGTTCCGCTCCACGACGATCCGGCAGGGCACCGACGCGGTGCCCGACATCAAGCTCGAATATTTCCTCTGTGTTCCCGACGGGCAGTCATTGCTCCACGTCGTGGCCGATGTGCCCATCAAGATAGAGGCGGAACTGATCGCGGCGCTCTTCGACGCGATGGTCGACTCGATCCGGTGGTTCCCCGAGGCGGAAGACACCGCGGCGACGACGTCGAGGTAGAAACAGAGTGACGTAGTGGCGAAGCAGCGCAAACAGGCCGCACGAGAGAAGGCGCGGCGTATAGAGCGCTCCTTCGCCGAGCAGCGGATCCGTTCCAGAGAGTCCGCTCCAGCGAAGATGCCGCCCTGGCAGCCGTTCTGGTTCGGGGGTGCGGCAGTCGCCGTCGCAGGGGTGGCAGCCCTCATCTGGTTGCTGCTGATCGCGCTCGGGGGCGGCGATATCGACGCGTTCCTCGGCGACTTCCGCCACGACATCCCCCGGGCCGCCATTCCCGCGGGGCTGCTCCTCATCGGTGGGGCATTCCTGTTCACCGGCGAGCTGCTGCGTCGAGCGGTATGGGAGCAGCGCGAGATGAAGCTCCTCAGCGGTGGAACGAACGCTGTGCGCATCCCGCGGATGCGCGTCGGTCTCGTCGTCGTGTGGGCATTGGTACCTCTCGCGGTGTGGATCGCCCTCATCCCGGTCTCCGTCCTCGTGGTGCACGACGACCGACGTTCGCACGACGACCTCTGGTTCCTGGCGACCCTCTACGGCTTCCTCGCCGCCGGCATTCTGGGCGTCTTCGTCACCTCCCTGATCAAGCGCATGGCCTATCGGCTGTTTCCGGATGCCGGTGCCGCCGGGGGCGGAGAACTCCGGTTCTGGCGGGTGGCCTCGGTGCAATGGCGCGTCGAGTCGTGGTTCGCCTTCATCGGTTTCGGAACCGCGGGGATCCTCCCGCTGGTCGTCGTGCCCGACGGCCCGGTCATCCCGAGCCTGTTCTGGCTTCCGGCGACGATCGCCGGCGCCTGTGTCGCGATCGCGATCGGGCTCGCCCTCGCTTCGCCGCGCTCCGGCTTCGACTACGGGGTCGCCGAGTCCGTCGTCTGACCGCATGGGGATGGGTACCCCTCCCCATTCCCTCCCCGATGGCCCGTCGTTAGGTTGGAAGAAGTTGGTTGGCCTGTGGGGGTCGGCCCCACCGAAATCTAAAAGGAGTTGTACGTCATGGCGAACATGAATGTCACCTACAGCGAGATGACCGACGCGGCTAACCGCCTCACCACCGGCAAGGACGACATCACCTCGAAGCTGCACGAGCTGCAGTCGCTGGTGAACGGACTGGTTCAGGGCGGATTCGTCACCGATGCCGCATCCGGCGCCTTCCACAGCTCGTACGAGCAGTTCACCAAGGGCACCACCGAGGCCGTCAGCGGCCTCGACGGAATGTCGCAGTTCCTCACCAAGGCCTCCTCGGCCCTCGAGAACGTCGACTCCGAGCTCGCCAAGGGCATCGGCGGCTAGTCACTCTGCTCGCTCGACGGCGGCGGTTCCCGACAGGGGGCCGCCGCTGTTGCGTGTCACGCTGGAAGTTCGCCCACAGCGGCGGCACTCATTTGACCGCGGACCGGCGGCCCCGTACCATTGACGAGGTGTGCGCTTTGTCGTGCGCTCGACTCGTGCTCGAAAACATCCGTTATGGATGTCGTCCAGGCGAATCAGCGTAGGCCGACCACATACGACGCTGGGTTTGTTTTCGCTCGACCACGGTTCTGATTCAGAACCCGTCGTCGAGGGGCAGCCCCCACGGCATACCACTCAGGCTCCGACATGGGGTCGCGTGTGGTGCAGAAGATCCGGATGTTTCGTGCCGGGTGAACTGCGAAAAGAATCACTGTCACCGTGCAGTAAATACAAGGAGTATGTAGTGCCCACCATTCAGCAGCTGGTCCGCAAGGGTCGCAGCCCGAAGGTCGTCAAGACCAAGGCGCCTGCCCTGCAGTCCAACCCGCAGCAGCGCGGCGTTTGCACCCGCGTGTACACCACCACCCCGAAGAAGCCGAACTCGGCTCTTCGCAAGGTCGCCCGTGTGAAGCTTTCCAACGGCACCGAGGTCACCGCCTACATCCCCGGCGAGGGCCACAACCTGCAGGAGCACTCGATGGTGCTCGTCCGCGGCGGTCGTGTTAAGGACCTCCCCGGTGTGCGTTACAAGATCGTCCGTGGCGCTCTCGACACCCAGGCCGTTAAGAACCGTAAGCAGGCTCGTAGCCGCTACGGCGCGAAGAAGGACAAGAAGTAATGCCTCGTAAAGGACCAGCACCGAAGCGTCCCGTTGTAGCGGACCCGGTCTACGGAGCCCCCATCGTCAGCCAGCTCGTCAACAAGATCCTTCTTGATGGCAAGAAGGGCCTCGCCGAGAAGATCGTCTACGACGCGCTGCTCGGTGTTGCGAACAAGAACGGTGCGGATGCCGTCGTCACCTTGAAGAAGGCCCTCGACAACGTGCGCCCGACCATCGAGGTCAAGAGCCGCCGCGTCGGTGGCTCGACCTACCAGGTGCCGGTCGAGGTCAAGCCTCACCGCGCCAACACCCTCGCACTGCGCTGGCTCACCACCTACGCCAAGGCCCGCCGCGAGAAGACCATGACCGAGCGTCTCACCAACGAGATCCTCGACGCCAGCAACGGCCTCGGTGCCGCGGTGAAGCGTCGTGAGGACACTCACAAGATGGCCGACGCGAACAAGGCCTTCGCGCACTACCGCTGGTAACAACTCTTTTCCCGCGAGTCGAGCCTGTCGCCATTGCGGCGCAGGCTCGACCCGCGATCACCCCATAATTTCGGAGGACATCCGTGGCACAAGACGTGCTCACCGACCTGAACAAGGTCCGCAACATCGGCATCATGGCTCACATCGATGCCGGCAAGACCACCACCACCGAGCGCATCCTCTTCTACACCGGCATCACCCACAAGATCGGTGAGGTGCACGATGGTGCAGCCACGATGGACTGGATGGCGCAGGAGCAGGAGCGCGGCATCACGATCACGTCTGCTGCGACGACGTGCTTCTGGAACAAGAACCAGATCAACATCATCGACACCCCCGGTCACGTCGACTTCACGGTCGAGGTGGAGCGTTCGCTCCGCGTGCTCGACGGTGCTGTCGCGGTGTTCGACGGCAAGGAGGGCGTCGAGCCCCAGTCCGAGACCGTCTGGCGCCAGGCCGACAAGTACGAAGTTCCCCGCATCTGCTTCGTCAACAAGATGGACAAGCTGGGCGCCGACTTCTACTTCACGGTCGACACCATCATCAAGCGCCTCGGCGCGAAGCCGCTGGTCCTCCAGCTTCCGATCGGTTACGAGAGCTCCTTCGAGGGCGTCGTCGACCTGGTCGAGATGCGGGCACTGACCTGGCGCGGTGACGCAAAGGGTGACGTCGCGATGGGCGCCAAGTACGAGATCGAAGAGATCCCGGCCGACCTGGTCGACAAGGCGAACGAGTACCGTGCTCGCCTCATCGAGACCGTCGCCGAGACCGACGACGCACTGCTCGAGCGCTACATGGAGGGCGACACCGACTTCACCGTCGCCGAGATCAAGGCTGCGATCCGCAAGCTCACGGTCAACTCCGAGATCTACCCCGTGCTCTGTGGTTCCGCGTTCAAGAACCGTGGCGTGCAGCCGATGCTCGACGCGGTCGTCGACTACCTCCCCAGCCCGCTTGACGTGCCCGCTACAGAGGGCCACGACATCCGTGACGAGGAGAAGGTCGTCGAGCGCCACCCCGACCCGAAGGACCCCTTTGCGGCCCTCGCGTTCAAGGTTGCGGTTCACCCGTTCTTCGGTCGTCTCACCTACATCCGCGTGTACTCGGGCCAGCTCGAGTCCGGGGGACAGGTCATGAACTCGACCAAGGGCAAGAAGGAGCGCATCGGCAAGATCTTCCAGATGCACTCCAACAAGGAGAACCCGGTCGACTCCGTCACCGCCGGTCACATCTACGCCGTCATCGGCCTGAAGGACACCACTACGGGAGACACGCTCTCCGACCCGAGCAACCAGATCGTGCTCGAGTCGATGACGTTCCCGGAGCCCGTCATCCAGGTCGCCATCGAGCCGAAGACCAAGGCCGACCAGGAGAAGCTGGGCACCGCGATCCAGAAGCTCGCTGAAGAGGACCCGACCTTCCGCGTCGAGCAGGACCAGGACACCGGCCAGACGATCATCGCCGGTATGGGCGAGCTCCACCTGGACATCCTGGTCGACCGCATGAAGCGCGAGTTCGGTGTCGAGGCCAACGTCGGTAAGCCGCAGGTCGCGTACCGCGAGACGATCCGCAAGACCGTCGAGCGTTACGACTACACGCACAAGAAGCAGACCGGTGGTTCTGGCCAGTTCGCCAAGATCCAGATCGCCCTCGAGCCCCTCGAGGTCACGGCCGACCTGACGTACGAATTCGTCAACAAGGTCACCGGTGGTCGCATCCCGCGTGAGTACATCCCGTCCGTCGACCACGGTATCCAGGACGCACTGCAGGTCGGTGTGCTCGCGGGTTACCCGATGGTGGGTGTTCGCGCGGTCCTGATCGATGGTGCGTCGCACGACGTCGACTCCTCGGAGATGGCGTTCAAGATCGCCGGCTCGATGGCGTTCAAGGAGGCGGCTCGCAAGGCCTCTCCCGTGCTCCTCGAGCCGCTCATGGCCGTCGAGGTCCGTACGCCCGAGGAGTACATGGGCGACGTCATCGGCGACCTGAACTCGCGTCGTGGACAGATCCAGTCCATGGAAGACGCCACCGGCGTCAAGGTGGTCACGGCGAAGGTACCGTTGTCGGAGATGTTCGGTTACGTGGGTGATCTGCGGTCCAAGACCTCCGGTCGTGCCGTGTACTCGATGACCTTCGACAGCTACTCTGAGGTGCCGCGCGCGGTCGCCGACGAGATCATTCAGAAGAACAAGGGCGAATAGCCCGCAGCGGGGCGTGCTCACGGCGAACGTCGTCATCACGCCCCGCTGAACGAAGTAACATATCTACACACTCCAAACCCAGAGCATCCGGTTGGTTCACCCCGACCGGATGTACTAAACGAACGTCCTGAGGAGGACCACTGTGGCCAAGGCCAAGTTCGAGCGGTCGAAGCCGCACGTCAACATCGGAACGATCGGTCACGTCGACCACGGCAAGACCACGCTCACCGCGGCGATCTCGAAGGTGCTTGCTGACAAGTACCCGTCGGCGACCAACGTGCAGCGCGACTTCGCGTCCATCGACTCCGCTCCCGAAGAGCGCCAGCGTGGTATCACCATCAACATCTCCCACGTCGAGTACGAGACGCCCAAGCGTCACTACGCTCACGTCGATGCTCCTGGTCACGCTGACTACATCAAGAACATGATCACCGGTGCTGCGCAGATGGACGGCGCGATCCTCGTCGTCGCCGCCACTGATGGCCCGATGGCTCAGACCCGTGAGCACGTTCTGCTCGCCAAGCAGGTCGGCGTGCCGTACCTGCTCGTCGCGCTGAACAAGTCCGACGCTGTCGACGACGAAGAGATCCTGGAGCTCGTCGAGCTCGAGGTTCGCGAGCTGCTCTCCAGCCAGGACTTCGACGGCGACAACGCTCCCGTCGTGCGCGTCTCCGCTCTCAAGGCCCTCGAGGGCGACGAGAAGTGGGTCGAGTCGGTCGTCGAGCTCATGCAGGCCGTTGACGACAACGTGCCGGACCCGATCCGCGACAAGGACAAGCCGTTCCTGATGCCGATCGAGGACGTCTTCACGATCACCGGTCGTGGAACCGTCGTCACGGGCCGCGCCGAGCGTGGAACCCTGCAGATCAACTCTGACGTCGAGATCGTCGGCATCCGCCCGACCCAGAAGACCACGGTCACTGGTATCGAGATGTTCCACAAGCAGCTCGACGAGGCCTGGGCCGGCGAGAACTGTGGTCTGCTGCTCCGCGGCACCAAGCGCGAGGATGTCGAGCGCGGCCAGGTCGTCGTCAAGCCGGGTTCGGTTACGCCGCACACCGACTTCGAGGGCACCGCGTACATCCTGTCCAAGGATGAGGGTGGGCGTCACAACCCGTTCTACGCGAACTACCGTCCGCAGTTCTACTTCCGCACCACGGACGTCACCGGCGTCATCACGCTGCCCGAGGGCACCGAGATGGTCATGCCCGGCGACACCACCGAGATGACCGTCGCACTCATCCAGCCGATCGCGCTGGAAGAGGGACTGAGCTTCGCGATCCGTGAGGGTGGCCGCACCGTCGGCGCCGGCACGGTGACCAAGGTCCTCAAGTAGTACCTGCTTAACGCGCGAAGGGCCGCACCCCACGGGGGTGCGGCCCTTCGTCGTTAAGCGGCGCCCGCCCCGCCGCGCGCAGCCTGCCGCGTCAGCCCGTGCTGCCGCGCGCCCCAGCCTGCCGCGTCAGCCCGTGCTGCCGCGCGCCCCAGCCGTCAGCTCACGAATGTTCCCGTTTCGCGCGATTCTGCCCTCTCGACAAGAAACAATCGCGTCGAATCGCAACATTCGTTCGCATGCCCAGTCCCTCACACTTGTCGCGACGTTGGGGAGTTCCACATATCAGGCGGCGACGCGCCGCCCGGATGTCAGCGGGCTCATCGTTGGCAGATGGACAGACACCCCAACCTCACCTTCGCGCGCGACCTTGGTCCGTTGCCGGGTCGCAGGCTCGATCTGGCCCGCCGCGCGCGGCAGGGTATCGAAGTGCGGGTATCGCGCGGCGTGTACACGGGGGTCGAAGAGTGGCGGGCGGCTGACGGCGATTCTCGCTATCTGGCGCGAATCCGGGCGGTGGCCGAGACTCGAGGCGCACCACCCGTGATCTCCCACTGGAGTGCGGCAGCCGTGCACGGATTGCCGATGATAGGTGCGTGGCCTCAGCGCGTACACATCACGCAGCGACCTGGCATGGGGTCGAGGAGTCGTAACCTCGTCGCGCGCCATTCGCTTCCGCTGAGCAATGACGAGGTTGAACTCATCGACGGACTTCGCGTCACTGCTCTCGCGAGAACGGTGCTCGACATCGCGGCCACCGTCCACACGCACCACGCACTCGTTATGGCAGATGCAGCGCTTCACGAAGACCTCGATCACGGCCTCATCGCGGCACTCAGCAAAGACGACTTACGTGCGCAATGGGAGGCTCGCGGAACATTCACCGGATTTCGCAGAGCCCTGGCAATAATCGAGTTCGCTGAGACCCAGGCGGCGTCGCCCATTGAGTCAGTGAGCAGGCTCACGATGCGAGAGATCGGTGCGCCGACTCCGGTCCTTCAGCTCGCTCACTTCGATGCCCAAGGGTTTATTGGGTACACCGATTTCGCGTGGCCCGAGTACGGGGCAGTCGCGGAGGCTGATGGGCGTCACAAGTATCTCGACCCTCGTTTCCGAAACGGTCGCTCCGCTGATCGGGTCGTGGTCGACGAGAAGGATCGCGAAGATCGGCTTCGTGCGCTTCCGCGCGCGTTCACGCGCTGGGGCTGGCAGGTCGCGGGCGACCCGGTCGCTCTCCGCGCAAAGCTCGTCGCGTTGGGGCTCCCGCTGGCAAGCGCACGCCGGTGACTGTTCCTGTTTGACGCGATCGGTCGCTCTCGAAGGTGAACATTCGCTTCAAGGGGGAACAATCGGACACCGGTCGGCGTGCGGGGGCCGCCGTGCGGGGGCCGCCATGCGGGCGCTCGCGGCGCCAGCGCGCCAGTGCGCCAGCGCGCGGGCTTGTGCACCCAGCCGCCATACGCGCACCCTGCAGCCCGGCGCGCCGGCGCCTCGCCCTACCCGCGCCCCACAGGGTGCGGCGCGGGCGACCGCAGTACCACCGCCCCACAAGCCCCACGCACGGGAGCCCCGCGCTTCGTACGATGGAGCCATGCCCCGCCTCCGCCGCAGCGACTCGTCAGGAGCGGGCCTGCACCGCGTGAAGGCGGGAACGGGCTTCTCCTATCAAGACCAGCGCGGGCATCCGATCACCGACCAGGAGTTGCGCGCGCGCATCGAGCACCTCGCCATACCCCCGGCCTGGACGGATGTCTGGATCGCCCCGTACGCGAACGGCCACATCCAGGCCACCGGCGTCGATGCGGCGGGGCGCCGCCAGTACATCTATCACCCGACCTGGCGAGAGCAGAAGGATCGCATCAAGTTCGACCGCGCCCTCAGCCTGGCCGAGTCGCTGCCGACCGCCCGCCGTTTCGTCACCATCGACCTGCGCGGGGATGGTCCCACCCGGGAGCGTGCTCTCGCCGCCGCCTTCCGGATGCTCGACACCGGCTCGTTGCGGGTGGGCTCTGAGCGGTACGCGACCGAGCACGGCAGCTACGGGCTCTCCAGCCTGCTCTGCGCCTACGCCACGGTGCGCGGCGACACCATCGCCCTCGACTTTCCCGCGAAGAGCGGCAAGGAGTGGCAGTCGGAGATCACGGATGCCGACCTCGCCGCCGTCATCCGCTCGCTGAAGCGCCGCGGCCCCTCAGCCCGCCTGCTCGCCTTCAAGCAGGGGAGCACCTGGCACCCGCTGAGTCCGCCGGAGATCAACGAGTACGTGAAGGAGCGCACCGGCGGCGAGTTCACCGCCAAGGACTTCCGCACCCTGCACGGCACCCTCACGGCGGCGAAGAGCCTCGCGACCCACGGGCCGGAGAAGTCGAAGTCGGCGCGCGACCGGGCGATCTCGCAGGCGATCCGGGACGCGGCATCCGTTCTCAGCAACACCCCCGCGATCGCCCGGTCGAGCTATGTCGACCCGCGGGTGATCGACCATTACACCCACGGCAAGACCATCGACCCGGCCCGGCTGGAGTCAGCCGAATCGGAGCTGCGCGCCCTGCTATTCCACTAGCGTTGTGCGGATGGCGCGCCGTCACCTTCTCCCCGTCGACCACCACTTCATCGTGGGGTTGCTGTTGCTCACCGCCTCGACGGGCTGCATCGATGCGGTCAGCTACCTGGCGCTCGACAAGGTCTTCACCGGCAACATGACCGGCAACGTCCTGTTCATCGGCTTCAGCCTGGTGGGGGCGGGAACGGCGCCTCTGCTCAACAACGTCGTCGCCCTGGCCGGCTTCGTGGTCGGCTCGATCGTGGGCGGCAGGATCGTCGGGCGTCACGCCCCGAAGGGGCTGCCGTGGTCGAGCCGTGGCATCCTGCTCGGCGGGGCGGTCGTGATCGTCGGTCTGGCCGTCTACTGGATGATCGTTCACGTGCTCAGCTTTCCCGCGATGCTCACCGTCACCGCGCTCCTGGCGATCGTGATGGGCGCCCAGGTCTCGGCCGTCAAGCCGGTGGGGAACACGGATGTCACGACCATCGTCGTCACGAACACCCTCGCCAATCTGGCCAGGGACAGCCGACTCGCCGGAGGCACCGGCAAGAACTGGTTCCCCCGCCTGGCCGCCGTTCTGGCGATGGGGATCGGAGCCGCGATCGGGGCTGCACTGGTGCAACACGTGAGCGGTCCGATGGGGCTGGTGGGGGCCGCGATCATCTTCTGCGGCGGCGCGATCACCCTCGTGACGGCGCACCGTAGACTGCACGCGGTGACGCCCGAGAACGACACGCCGTAGCGCGACACGCCCGGGTTGCAGAGTCGCCATTCGTGTGGCAGACTCTTCTAGTTCAACAAACCGGACTTTGCTTCCGGATCACTGCCAGGCAGTGCATAGGCGAGCGGTAGTTCACGCGGGTATCCGCATGAATGGCCCAGCCTAGGCCGCGGGTAGCAGAACACGACTTAATCGAAACCCAGGGCGACCGTGGAGACACGTGTGCCCGCTTGTGCGCGCCGAGCCAGCTCGACACGCCCGAGCGCGGGGGTCGGTCGAACGCAGTTGTAATTGAAATGAAAACAGTGGTGCGCGGCACGACAGTGCCGAGCTAACCCAAACATCCAATAGTCGCGCGGACGCGCGGCCACGATGTTCTAGAGAGAGATGAGTCACACATGGCGGGACAGAAGATCCGCATTCGACTTAAGTCGTATGACCACGAGGTCATCGACAGCTCGGCGCGCAAGATCGTCGACACCGTGACCCGTGCGGGCGCGACTGTCGTCGGCCCCGTGCCGCTGCCCACCGAGAAGAACGTGATCGTCGTGATCCGTTCCCCTCACAAGTACAAGGACAGCCGCGAGCACTTCGAGAAGCGCACCCACAAGCGCCTCATCGACATCATCGACCCGACGCCGAAGGCCGTCGACTCGCTCATGCGTCTCGACCTGCCTGCCGACGTCAACATCGAGATCAAGCTGTAGGGGTTCTGATGGCTACAACTAAGACAAGCAAGGGACTGCTGGGCAAGAAGCTCGGCATGACCCAGGTCTGGGATGCGAACAACAAGCTCATCCCGGTGACCGTCGTGGAGATCACGCCCAACGTCGTGACCCAGCTGCGCACGCCCGAGGTCGACGGCTACAGCGCCGTGCAGATCGCGTACGGCCAGATCGACCCGCGCAAGGTGAACAAGCCGGCGACCGGTCACTTCGACAAGGCCGGCGTCACGCCGCGCCGTCACCTCACCGAGGTCCGCACCGCCGACGCCGCCGAGTACGCGCTCGGCCAGGAGATCGCGGTCGACATCTTCGAGGCCGGCCAGAAGGTCGACGTCGTCGGTACCTCCAAGGGCAAGGGCTTCGCCGGTGTCATGAAGCGTCACAACTTCAAGGGCGTCTCGTCCAGCCACGGTTCGCACCGCAACCACCGCAAGCCCGGCTCGATCGGTGCATCCTCGACCCCCAGCCGTGTCTTCAAGGGCATGCGCATGGCCGGTCGTATGGGTGGCGACCGCGTCACCGCGATGAACCTCACCGTCCACTCGGTCGACCTCGAGAAGAACATCATTCTCGTCAAGGGTGCCGTTCCCGGCGCCCGCGGTCGCATCGTCTTCGTCCGCAACGCAGTGAAGGGGGCGTAGTCGCATGGCAGACAACACGCTCAACGTCATTGACTCCAAGGGAAAGACCGTCGGCACCGTCGACCTCCCCGCCGAGACCTTCGACGTGCAGACCAACATCCCGCTGATCCACCAGGTCGTCGTCGCCCAGCGCGCCGCCGCTCGTCAGGGCACGCACAACACGCTGCGTCGTGGCGAGGTCTCCGGTGCCGGTCGCAAGCCGTTCAAGCAGAAGGGAACCGGTCGCGCTCGTCAGGGCTCGATCCGCGCTCCCCAGATGACCGGTGGTGGCATCGTCCACGGACCCCACCCCCGCGACTACGCCCAGCGCACCCCCAAGAAGATGATCGCCGCCGCCCTGCGCGGAGCGCTCTCCGACCGGGCTCGCGGTGGACGCATCCACGTCATCGACTCCCTGTCGGTCGGCGAGGTCCCCTCGACCAAGACGATCGTCGCTCTGCTCGATTCGATCGCGACCAGCAAGCACGTTCTCGTGGTGCTGGAGCGTAACGACGAGCTCAGCCACAAGAGCGTCCGCAACATCCAGTCCGTCCACGTTCTCCCGTGGGACCAGCTCAACGCCTACGACGTGCTCGTAAGCGATGACATCGTCTTCACCAAGGGTGCGTTCGACGCATTCGTCGCCGGACCGAAGTCCGCCGTCGAGACCACGGATGCCGCTGCCGCACCGAGCAAGAAGCGTGTCAGCCCCGAGCGCGCAGCAGCCGAGAAGGAGAAGGCTTCAGCATGACCGTCACCCAGAAGGACCCGCGCGACGTCATCCTCGCGCCCGTCGTCTCCGAGAAGAGCTACAGCCTGATCGATCAGGGCAAGTACACCTTCCTCGTCGACCCGCGGTCGAACAAGACCGAGATCAAGCTGGCGATCGAGAAGATCTTCAGCGTCGAGGTCGCGTCCATCAACACCCTCAACAAAAAGGGCAAGGCGCAGCGCACCAAGTTCGGTATCGGTCACCGCAAGGACACCAAGCGCGCGATCGTCACCCTCAAGTCCGGTTCCATCGACATCTTCACGGCTGTCGGCTAGGGAACGGGGAGAGATAACAATGGCTATTCGTAAGTACAAGCCCACGACTCCTGGTCGTCGCGGTTCCTCGGTTGCAGACTTCGCCGAGATCACCCGTTCGACCCCGGAGAAGTCCCTGCTCCGTCCGCTGCCGAAGACCGGTGGTCGTAACAACGCAGGTCGCATCACGACGCGTCACATCGGTGGTGGCCACAAGCGCCAGTACCGCGTGATCGACTTCAAGCGCAACGACAAGGATGGCGTCAACGCCAAGGTCGCCGAGATCGAGTACGACCCGAACCGCACGGCTCGCATCGCACTCCTGCACTTCCTCGACGGCACCAAGCGCTACATCATCGCGCCGAACAAGCTGAACCAGGGCGACATCGTCGAGTCGGGTCCCGGCGCGGACATCAAGCCGGGTAACAACCTGCCGCTGCGCAACATCCCGGTCGGTACCGTCATCCACGCGATCGAGCTCAAGCCGGGCCAGGGAGCCAAGATGGCTCGCTCCGCCGGTGCTTCGGTTCGTCTCGTCGCCAAGGACGGCCCCTACGCGCAGCTCCGTCTGCCGTCGGGTGAAATCCGCAACGTCGATGCACGCTGCCGCGCCACGATCGGCGAGGTCGGCAACGCCGAGCAGTCGAACATCAACTGGGGAAAGGCCGGCCGTATGCGCTGGAAGGGCGTTCGCCCGACCGTGCGTGGTGTCGCCATGAACCCGGTCGACCACCCTCACGGTGGTGGAGAGGGCAAGACCTCCGGTGGACGCCACCCGGTCAGCCCGTGGGGCCAGAAGGAAGGCCGCACCCGCCACATCAACAAAGAGAGCGACCAGCTCATCGTTCGCCGCCGCAATGCCGGCAAGAAGCGCAAGTAGGAGTTGTAGAGGATGCCACGCAGTCTCAAAAAGGGCCCCTTCGTTGACGACCACCTGTTTCGCAAGGTGTCGAAGGCGAACGAAGCCAACAGCAAGAGCGTTATCAAGACCTGGTCGCGCCGTTCGATGATCATCCCGTCTTTCCTGGGACACACCATCGCGGTGCACGACGGTCGCAAGCACATCCCGGTGTTCATCACCGAGACGATGGTTGGGCACAAGCTCGGTGAGTTTGCCCCCACCCGCACCTTCCGTGGACACGAGAAGGACGACAAGAAGGGTCGTCGCCGCTAACGCGGTGACGGGAAGGTAAAAGAGAAATGGTTGAATCCATCGCTCGCGTGAAGCACATTCGCGTAACCCCCACGAAGGCTCGTCGCGTCGTCAACATGATCCGCGGCAAGCAGGCACAGGAGGCTCTCGCCATCCTGAAGTTCGCTCCTCAGGGCGCGAGCACCCCCGTCTACAAGCTCGTCGAGTCGGCTATCGCCAACGCTCGGGTCAAGGCGGATGCCAGCAACAGCTACCTCGACGAGCAGGACCTGTTCGTCTCGTCGGCCTACGTGGACGAGGGCGCGACGCTCAAGCGTTTCCAGCCCCGTGCACAGGGTCGCGCGTTCCAGATCCTGAAGCGCACGAGCCACATCACCATCGTCCTGGCCACGCCGGATGAAGCGGATGTTGCCGTCGCCTCGAAGAAGGCAGGGAAGAAGTAATGGGCCAGAAGGTAAACCCCTACGGTTTCCGTCTCGGAATCACCACCGACCACGTGTCGCGTTGGTTCTCTGACAGCACCAAGCCTGGGCAGCGCTACAGCGACTACGTCGCTGAGGATGTCAAGATCCGCAACCTGCTCAAGACCTCGCTCGACCGCGCCGGAGTGGCACGCATCGAGATCGAGCGCACCCGTGACCGCGTCCGCGTCGACATCCACACCGCCCGTCCGGGCATCGTGATCGGTCGTCGTGGCGCCGAGGCCGAGCGCATCCGCACCGACCTCGAGAAGCTCTCGGGCAAGCAGATCCAGCTCAACATCCTCGAGGTCAAGAACCCCGAGGCCGAGGCTCAGCTCGTCGCACAGGGAATCGCGGAGCAGCTCAGCGCTCGCGTCGCGTTCCGTCGTGCGATGCGTAAGGGCCTGCAGGGTGCTCAGCGCACCCCCACGGTCAAGGGTGTTCGTATTCAGGTCTCCGGCCGCCTCGGCGGCGCCGAGATGAGCCGCTCGGAGTTCTACCGCGAAGGTCGTGTGCCGCTGCACACCCTGCGCGCGAACATCGACTACGGCTTCTACGAGGCGAAGACCACCTTCGGCCGCATCGGCGTGAAGGTCTGGATCTACAAGGGCGACATCACCAACAAGGAGCTCGCTCGCGAGCAGGCGAACGCCAAGTCCAGCCGTCCGGAGCGTCGCGACGACCGTCGCGACAGCCGTGACAGCGGACCCCGTCGTGGAGCTGCCCCGGCAGCCGCGGCAGCTCCCAAGGCAGACGCTGCTCCGGCAGCAGTAGGAGCTGAAGGCTAATCATGTTGATTCCCCGCAGAGTTAAGCACCGCAAGCAGCACCACCCCGGCCGTAGCGGCCAGGCGACCGGTGGTACCACGGTTTCGTTCGGCGAGTACGGCATTCAGGCCATGACTCCCGCCTACGTGACCAACCGCCAGATCGAGGCTGCTCGTATCGCGATGACCCGTCACATCAAGCGTGGTGGAAAGGTGTGGATCAACATCTACCCCGACCGTCCGCTTACCAAGAAGCCGGCCGAAACCCGCATGGGTTCCGGTAAGGGCTCGCCCGAGTGGTGGGTCGCCAACGTCAAGCCGGGTCGCGTGCTCTTCGAGCTCGCCGGCGTGAGCGAGGACATCGCTCGCGAGGCGCTCACCCGCGCCATCCACAAGCTGCCGCTCAAGGCACGCATCATCAAGCGCGAGGAGGGCGACGCATAATGGCGATCGGTTCCAAGGAGCTCGCACCTGTCGAGCTCGACACCTTTGAAGACGAGAGACTCGTCGACGAACTCAAGAAGGCCAAGGAAGAGCTGTTCAACCTGCGCTTCCAGACGGCTACCGGCCAGCTGGAGAACCACGGCCGCCTGCGCGCTGTCAAGCGTGACATCGCTCGCATCTACACGGTGATCCGTGAGCGCGAGCTGGGCATCCGTGCGACTCCTGTCGCGGTCGAGGCCCCCAAGGCCAAGAAGACCACGAAGAAGACGGCGGATGCTCCGGCAGCCGAGTCTTCCGATGACACCACGAAGGAGGCCTGATCATGGCTAAGGCAGACGCTGCTACCACCACCGAGACGGCGACGACCGCAGAGGTCCGCGGCTACCGCAAGACCCGTCGTGGTTACGTGACCAGCGACAAGATGGAGAAGACCATCGTCGTCGAGGTCGAGGACCGCGTAAAGCACCCGCTGTACGGCAAGGTCATCCGCCGCACCTCCAAGGTGAAGGCTCACGACGAGGGCAACACGGCCGGCATCGGCGACCTCGTGATCATCAGCGAGACCCGTCCGCTCAGCGCTACCAAGCGCTGGCGCCTGGTCGAGATCCTAGAGAAGGCCAAGTAAATGCTTCAGCAGGAATCCCGGCTCAAGGTCGCCGACAACACCGGCGCCAAGGAGCTGCTCACGATTCGCGTGCTCGGCGGCTCCGGCCGTCGGTACGCCGGCCTTGGCGACATCATCGTCGCCACGGTCAAGGATGCGATCCCTGGCGGCAACGTCAAGAAGGGTGACGTCGTCAAGGCTGTCATCGTTCGCACCAAGAAGGAGACCCGTCGTCCCGACGGCTCGTACATCAAGTTCGACGAGAACGCCGCTGTCATCCTCAAGGCTGACGGCGACCCTCGCGGCACTCGTATCTTCGGACCGGTCGGTCGCGAACTCCGCGACAAGAAGTTCATGAAGATCATCTCGCTGGCACCGGAGGTCATTTAGTCATGGCGAACATCAAAAAGGGCGACATCGTCCAGGTGATCACCGGTCCCTCGCAGGCTCGCGGCGGAGACCGCGGCAAGCAGGGTCGTGTCATCGAGGTCCTCGTCGAGAAGAACCGCGTCGTCGTGGAGGGTGTGAACTTCATCACCAAGCACGTCCGCGTCGGCCAGACCGACCGTGGCACCAAGACCGGTGGCATCGAGACCCGCGAGGCCCCGATCCACGTGTCGAACGTGCAGCTCGTCGACCCCGAGACCAAGCAGCCGGCACGCGTCGGCTTCACCGTCTCGACCGACGCCGCCGGCAAGACCACCCGTACGCGCTACTTCAAGCCGTCGCGTCGCGCCGCTGCTCCCAAGAAGGCCGCGAAGGCCTCCACTACCAAGGCCAAGGCTGAGAAGGCCGACGCCGAGAAGGACGCCGAGTAATGACCGACACTGCAACCGCAGCTGGCACCGCGCCTACTAAGGCAGCCCAGCCGCGCCTCAAGCAGAAGTACAAGAACGAGATCGCAGCGCAGCTGACCGAGCAGTTCGGCTTCACCAACGTGATGCAGGTTCCCGGACTGGTGAAGATCGTGGTCAACACCGGTGTCGGCGAGGCAGCTCGCGACGGCAAGATCATCGATGGTGCGGTCAAGGACCTCATCGCGATCACCGGCCAGAAGCCGCAGGTCACCAACGCTCGCAAGTCCATCGCGCAGTTCAAGCTGCGTGAGGGCCAGCCGATCGGTGCACACGTCACCCTCCGTGGCGACCGTGCCTGGGAGTTCCTCGACCGTCTGCTCTCGCTTGCGCTTCCGCGCATCCGTGACTTCCGCGGTCTGTCGGACAAGCAGTTCGACGGCAACGGCAACTACACCTTCGGTCTCACGGAGCAGTCGATGTTCCACGAGATCGACCAGGACAAGATCGACCGCGTTCGCGGTTTCGACATCACTGTCGTCACCACCGCGAAGAACGACGACGAGGGTCGCGCGCTGCTCAAGGCGCTCGGCTTCCCGTTCCGTAACGCAGAGAACACCCCCGCGTAGTCAGCAGACTGCGCTTAACAGCACCACCGATCACCGAGGTCGGCATCCGGCGTACCGGATGCCGAAACCGGGTGAGGAAGGCACCACCACTATGACGATGACAGATCCGGTCGCAGACCTGCTGACCAGACTGCGCAACGCAAACTCGGCATACCACGACACCGTGTCCATGCCGAGCAGCAAGCTCAAGTCCCACATCGCCGAGATCCTCAAGTCCGAGGGTTACATCGGTGACTGGAAGGTCGAGGATGCTCGCGTCGGCAAGACGCTGACCCTCGACCTCAAGTACGGCCCGAACCGGGAGCGTTCCATCGCTGGAATCAAGCGCGTCTCGAAGCCCGGCCTCCGCGTGTACGCGAAGTCGACCGAGATCCCCCACGTTCTCGGTGGCCTCGGCGTCGCCATCCTGTCGACCTCGTCCGGCCTCCTCACGGACCGCCAGGCTTCGAAGAAGGGCGTGGGTGGGGAAGTCCTCGCCTACGTGTGGTAACCCAGACATGTCACGTATCGGAAGACTCCCCATCGAGATCCCTGCCGGGGTCGAGGTGAAGATCGACGGCTCTGCCGTCTCCGTCAAGGGCCCGAAGGGTGAGCTCGCGCTCACCGTCGCCAGCCCCATCGAGGTCAAGATCGAGGATGGCCAGCTGCTGGTCACCCGTCCCGACGACGAGCGCGAGTCGCGTTCGCTGCACGGCCTCACCCGCACGCTCATCGCCAACCAGATCATCGGTGTGACGACGGGCTACTCCAAGGGCCTCGAGATCGTCGGTACCGGTTACCGCGTCGCGGCCAAGGGCGCTTCGCTCGAGTTCGCGCTCGGGTACTCGCACTCCATCACGGTCGACCCGCCGGCGGGCATCAGCTTCGCCGTCGAGGGCAACACCAAGCTGACGGTGCACGGCATCGACAAGCAGGCCGTCGGTGAAGTCGCCGCAAACATTCGCAAGCTGCGCAAGCCGGAACCCTACAAGGGCAAGGGTGTTCGCTACGCGGGCGAGGTAGTCCGCCGCAAGGCCGGAAAGAGTGGTAAATAATCATGGGTCTCGGAACTAGAGGCAAGAGCAAGTCGGCGGCCAAGAGCCGTCGCCACGCACGTCTTCGCAAGAAGGTCGTCGGCACCGAGCTGCGTCCGCGTCTCGTTGTCACCCGTTCGGCTCGTCACGTCTTCGTGCAGGTCGTCGACGACAGCAAGGGTTTCACCCTCGCGTCGGCGTCGACCCTCGAGGCCGAGATGCGCACCTTCGACGGCGACAAGACCGCCAAGGCGCACAAGGTCGGAGAACTCGTTGCGGAGCGCGCCAAGAAGGCGGGCATCGAAGCGGTCGTCTTCGACCGTGGTGGTAGCAAGTACGCGGGTCGCGTCGCTGCCATCGCCGACGGAGCCAGAGAGGGTGGACTGGACCTGTGAGCGACACAACTAACACGAACAAGGAGACCCCTGTGGCCACCGAGGCAGAGCCGACCGTCGCGGTCGTCGAGACTGCGGCCGCAACCGAGCCTGCTGCGAACGAGCCCCGCGAGGCGCGTCGTGGCGGCCGTGAGCGCAACCCCAACCAGCAGCGCGGAAGCCGTGACTCTGAGAAGAGCCAGTTCCTCGAGCGCGTCGTCACCATCAACCGCGTGTCCAAGGTCGTCAAGGGTGGTCGTCGCTTCAGCTTCACCGCCCTGGTCGTCGTCGGAGACGGTAACGGTCTGGTCGGCGTCGGTTACGGCAAGGCCCGTGAGGTCCCGACCGCGATCTCCAAGGGCGTCGAAGAGGCGAAGAAGAACTTCTTCCGCGTTCCTCGCGTCGGCGTCACCATCCCGCACCCCGTGCAGGGTGAGGCCGCTGCCGGTGTCGTGCTTCTGCGTCCCGCATCCGCTGGTACCGGTGTTATCGCCGGTGGCCCGGTGCGTGCCGTTCTCGAGTGCGCCGGCATCCACGACGTTCTGAGCAAGTCGCTCGGTTCGTCCAACACGATCAACATCGTGCACGCAACCGTTGCTGCCCTCAAGCAGCTCGAGGAGCCCAGTGCCGTCGCGGCACGTCGTGGCCTCTCGATCGAGGATGTCGCGCCCGCGCGTCTCCTGCGTGCTCAGGCTGACGCGAAGGCAGGTGTCTGATGGCTGCTCGCCTGAAGGTGACCCAGATCAAGTCCAAAATCAGTGAGAAGCAGAACCAGCGCGACACCCTGCGGAGCCTCGGGCTCAAGCGCATCGGTGACGTCGTCGTCCGTGAGGACAACCTGCAGAACCGTGGCTACGTCCGCACGGTCGCTCACCTTGTCAAGGTCGAGGAGATTGACTAATGGCTGAAGAAACCACTCCGGCCGCTGCCCCCAAGAAGGCAAGCACCGCGAAGGCAAGCACCGCGAAGGCTGCTCCGGCGAAGGCCGCTGCTGCCAAGGCGCCGGCGAAGGCCTCTGCTCCCAAGGCTGCTGCCGCGGAGAAGGCCCCCAAGGCCGCCGCCGCGAAGGCTCCGAAGGCTGCTGCTGCGTCGTCCGACGACGCCACCGTCGCCGCCAAAGCTCCGAAGGCCGCCCCGGCGAAGAAGGCTGCACAGCCTGTCGCCGAGGCGCGCCCCCAGGTGCTCAAGATGCACCACCTCCGTCCCGCTGCCGGTGCCAAGAAGGACCGCACCCGCGTCGGTCGTGGTGAGGGCTCGAAGGGTAAGACCGCTGGTCGCGGTACCAAGGGAACGAAGGCCCGCTACGGCGTGCGCCTCGGTCTCGAGGGTGGAAACCTGAACAGCATCATGCGTACCCCGAAGCTGCGCGGGTTCAAGAACCCGTTCCGCGTCGAGTACCAGGTGGTGAACCTGGAGAAGCTCGCCGAGCTGTACCCCGCCGGTGGAGATGTCACGATCAGTGACCTCGTCGCCAAGGGTGCGGTGCGCAAGAACGAGAAGGTCAAGGTTCTCGGGGATGGCGACATTGCGGTTAAGCTGAATGTTGCAGTTGACAAGGTCTCTGGCTCCGCCGAGCAGAAGATCGTTGCAGCGGGCGGCTCCATCAAGTGAAGTCTCCCGGGCGCATCGCGCCCGGGACTTCCGTAGAGAAGTCGTCTAGGTGGCCCGAAAGGGCCACCTGCATCGCCAACATGACCCAACCCGGGCCATGTGCAACCAGGAGGCCTCGTGTTCAGAGCCGTAGCGCGGATCTTCCGCACCCCCGATCTTCGTAAGAAGATTCTCTTCACGCTCGCAATGATCGCGATCTTCCGGCTCGGATCCTTCATTCCGGCGCCGTTCGTGAACTTCGGCAACGTGCAGACCTGTCTCGCCGCCAACTCGAACACGACGGGCCTCTACGAGCTCGTCAACCTGTTCAGCGGTGGCGCGCTCCTTCAACTCTCGATCTTCGCGCTCGGCATCATGCCGTACATCACCGCGTCGATCATCGTGCAGCTTCTCCGCGTGGTCATTCCGCACTTCGAGACGCTGTACAAGGAAGGCCAGGCCGGCCAGGCCCGCCTGACCCAGTACACCCGTTACCTCACCATCGGCCTCGGCGTCCTCCAGTCGACGACGCTGATCACCGTCGCCCGCAGCGGCGCGCTGTTCCCGAACACGGGAACCCCCGCCTGTTCCGCGCTGATCACCAACTCGTCGTGGTACGCCATCCTGCTCATGGTCATCACGATGACCGCCGGAACCGGCCTCATCATGTGGATGGGTGAGCTCATCACCGAGCGCGGCATCGGCAACGGTATGTCGCTCCTCATCTTCACCTCCATCGCCGCCCGCTTCCCGGGTTCGCTCTGGTCGATCAACGAGTCCAAGGGCTTCGAGACCTTCCTCGGCGTGATCCTGATGGGCATCGTGATCATGGCGCTCGTCGTGTTCGTCGAACAGTCGCAGCGTCGAATCCCCGTGCAGTACGCGAAGCGGATGGTCGGTCGCCGCACCTACGGCGGCAACAACACGTACATCCCGATCAAGGTCAACATGGCCGGCGTCGTGCCCGTCATCTTCGCCTCGTCGCTGCTGTACCTGCCGGCGCTGGTGGCGCAGTTCAACCAGCCCGCTGCCGGCAAGGCACCGGCCCCGTGGGTCACCTGGATCTCGGACAACCTGCGCACGGGTGACAACCCGCTGTACATGCTGCTGTACTTCCTGCTCATCGTCGGCTTCACGTACTTCTACGTCGCGATCACCTTCAACCCGGAGGAGGTCGCGGACAATATGAAGAAGTACGGCGGCTTCATCCCCGGCATCCGTGCCGGTCGCCCCACGGCGGAGTACCTGGACTACGTGCTGACCCGCGTCACCCTCCCGGGCTCGCTCTACCTCGGCATCATCGCGCTGATCCCGCTCATCGCCCTCGGACTGTTCGGTGCGAACCAGAACTTCCCCTTCGGCGGCGCGAGCATCCTGATCATCGTCGGCGTCGGTCTCGAGACCGTGAAGCAGATCGACTCCCAGCTGCAGCAGCGTCACTACGAGGGCCTCCTCCGGTGACCGTTGGACAAGCTCACGACGGCGCCCGTCTCCTGATCGTCGGCCCGCCCGGGGCGGGTAAGGGAACGCAGTCGGCCCTGATCTCGTCGAGGTACGGCATCCCGGCCATCGCCACGGGTGACATCTTCCGCCAGAACATCAAGGACCAGACTCCGCTCGGTGTCGAGGTCAAGGCGATCGTCGACGCGGGGGACTACGTTCCCGACACGTTGACGAATGAACTCGTGAAGAACCGCCTGCTCGAGGAAGATGCCCGCGACGGCTTCCTGCTCGACGGCTACCCGCGCACCCTCGAGCAGATCGCGTTCCTCGACGAGCTGCTCGCCTCGAAGGGCGAGTCGCTCGACGCGGTGATCCTGCTGAACGCGGACACGGATGCCGTGGTCGCCCGCCTGCGCAACCGCGCGGCGGAGCAGGGGCGCGCCGACGACACCGAAGAGGCGATCCGGCACCGCCAGGACGTCTTCGCCCGGGAAACCACCCCCCTCATCCCGGTGTACCGCGAGAAGGGTCTGCTCATCGAGGTCGACGGTCTCGGTGCGGTCGACGAGGTCGCCTCGCGTATCGCCGACGCGCTCAGTGCGCGCGGTATCCTCGCCACCGTCTAGGTTCGTCTGATCGTGGCCTTCCGCAAGAACATCTACAAGTCGCCCGCCGACCTGCGCGCGATGGTGGCGCCGGGGCTCGCGACCGCAGCGTCCCTCGCCGCGGTACGGAGCGCGATCCGGGCCGGTGTGACGACCCTCGAACTCGACGCCATCGCCGAGGCGACCATCCGTGGTCTCGG
>Ga0247737_1000029_pt1 | contig 37240 bp, 37 predicted proteins | sample UWRJL028104C2_FD_180937 | JGI IMG/M metagenome (GOLD analysis project Ga0247737, IMG submission 180937) | Plant litter microbial communities from Arlington Agricultural Research Station in Wisconsin, United States - UWRJ-L028-104C-2 | ecosystem: Environmental > Terrestrial > Plant litter >...
GGTGCCGGTCAGGTCACCCAGAGCCTCGAGCTCCTTCATGCGCTGCAGCCGCTTGTAAACGGTCTGGAAGTTGGTGAGCATGCCGCCCAGCCAACGGTGGTTCACGTAGGGCTGGCCGACCCGCGTCGCCTGCTCGGCGATGGCCTCCTGCGCCTGCTTCTTGGTGCCGACGAAGAGGATGTGGCCACCCTCGGCGACGGTGTCCCGCACGTACGCGTACGCCTTCTCGATGTAGTCGAGCGTCTGGCGCAGGTCGATGATGTAGATGCCGTTACGCTCAGTGAAGATGAAGCGCTTCATCTTCGGGTTCCAGCGCCGGGTCTGGTGCCCGAAGTGGACACCGCTTTCCAGCAGCTGACGCATGGTCACTACGGCCATGGTGGGTTACTCCCTGTGGTCCCTGGTTGTCACGCTCGCCGGCGGCAAGCGTCCTGGTGCCCGGTCGGCGGCCACAGTCGGACTCGAGATGATCGAGACCAGGGAGGGCCGTCGCTGCCGGTCTCACTACCGGTCTCACTAGGGGACCTGACAGAGGGCACGCGAGGTCGGCCGCACAAGGCGGTCGCCGTCAACCAGCATACGCCAAGCTTCGGCGGAGTCTCACTCGCGGGTTTGCGCAGGCCTCAGGCGACCGCCAGGCCCGCCGCGATCAGCAGAAGCAAACCCGCCGGGAGGTACGCCACCGGGGGGCGCAGCCAGGCCTCGCGAGCGATCGGGCCCCCCTTGGTCACCCCGAACAGGCCGATTCCGGTCAGCGCGAAGCCGAGCGTGAGCAGGACGGCGGGGACGATCGCACGAGCAGACGGCACGCCGGTGAAAGTCGCGGCCACCAACAACCGGACAACCGGGATGAACAGGACGACCAAGACGATCACCACCAGGATGGAGCTGATCTGGCGCCGGGACTGGTAGACGCTCTCCTTGCGCCCCTTCGGAGCAGCCGAGATCGGCGGCACCAGCGCGGTGGGCTCGGTGATCGGCTCCGGGGTCGGGACCACGGCGTCGCTGGTCGGGCGGATCGTCGGATACTCCGGGCCGCGTACGGGCACGCGCACCTCGGAATCGGCCGGGCGGGCGTGACTGCCGGTCGAGATCGCCTCCTCAGGACCGCCGTACGAGGGTCGCCGATCCGGGAGGCGGAAAGCGCCGCTCGGGCGCTCGTGGATGCCCGAGTCGTAGGGGTTGTCGGGCTCAGTCGATCGGGGGTACTGGCCGGGCCCGGAATACCAGCTCGGCTCGGCGTCATCGGCGTAGCGGCGTCCTTCCACGATGTCGCAATTTAAGTGACCACGAGCGGGGACGCCACCGCGGGAGCCATAACACACCTGACGGTGACGCTGCGGCTTTCCACAGTTGCGCTCTGTCCACATATCCGGGGTCCGGCCGGATGCGTGGCCCGCCCGACCGGGCCAGGTTGGGCGCCATGACGACGCAAAGGCGGGCGGTGGGGGCGTACGGCGAACGGGTCGCGGCCCAGCACCTCCAGGAGCAGGGACTCGTGATCCTCGACCGGAACTGGCGCTGTGCCGACGGCGAGGTCGACCTCGTGCTGCGCGATGGTGACGACATCGTCTTTTGCGAGGTGAAGACCCGCCGGGGCGACCGGTTCGGCCCGCCGGCCGCGGCGGTCACCTATCGCAAGGTACGCAAGCTGCGCCAACTCGCGCTCCGATGGCTGGCCGAGACGGCCGTCCGCCCCCGGGAGATCCGCTTCGACGTGGTCGAGGTGCTCGCCCAACCGCAGGGCGCCAGCCAGATCACCCATATCCGTTCGGCGTTCTGATGAGCTACGCGCGGGTCCTCTGCGTCGGCCTGATCGGGGTGACCGGGCACGTCGTCGAGGTCGAGGCCGACCTCTCCCCCGGCCTGCCCGCCGTCGTGCTGACCGGTCTGCCCGACACGGCGCTGCACGAGGCGCGGGACCGGGTGCGGGCCGCGATGGTCAATTCCGGTCAGTCCTGGCCCAACCGCCGGATCACGGTCAACCTGCTGCCGGCCGCCCTGCCCAAACAGGGCAGTTCCTTCGACCTGGCGATCGCCGCGGCGATGTTGGCCGGCGCGGGTGAGCTGCCGCCCGCGGCGCTCGACGGGGTGGTAGTGCTCGGCGAGCTCGGCCTCGACGGCGCGGTGCGGCCGGTGCGCGGGGTGCTGCCGATGGTCGCCGCCGCGGCCGGCGCGGGCCTGCGCCAGGTGATCGTGCCGCTGGGCAACGCGCGGGAGGCAACCGTCGTGCCCGGCGTGACCGTGCGAGCCGTCGACAGCCTGCGCCGGCTGGTCGACTTCGTCCGCCACGACGGCGCGCTCCTCGAGCCGCCCCCGCCGGACGCGACGCCGCCACCGGCCGGCTTCGACCTGGCCGACGTCGCCGGGCAGGAGATGGGACGGTACGGGCTGGAGGTCGCCGCCGCGGGCGGGCACCACATGGCGCTCTTCGGGGCGCCCGGGGCGGGCAAGACCATGCTCGCCGAGCGCCTGCCCTCGATCCTGCCCGAGCTGGACGACGCGGCGGCGCTCGAGGTGACGGCGCTCCAGTCGATCGCCGGGGTGCTGCCACCGGACGGACGCCTGATCCGGCGCCCCCCGTTCCAGGCGCCTCACCACACCAGTTCCACGGCGGCCCTCGTGGGCGGCGGCAGCGGCTTGGCCCGGCCGGGTGCTCTCTCGCTCGCCCACCGAGGTGTTTTGTTCCTCGACGAAGCCGCCGAGATCCAGTCGGCGACGCTGCAGGCGCTGCGGCAGCCGCTCGAGACGGGGCGGGTCGTGCTGGCCCGGGCCCGCGGTACGACCGAGTTCCCGGCCCGGGTGCAGCTGATTCTGGCGGCCAACCCCTGCCCGTGCGCGAGCCCCGCCGGCGACCAGCACTGCACGTGCGCACCGGTCGTCCGGCGGCGCTACCTGGCGAAGCTGTCGGGCCCGCTGCTCGACCGGATCGACATCCGGCTCACCCTCGCGCCGCTGAGCGCCGCCCAGCTGACCACGGCGACCGCGGCGGCCACCTCGTCGGCGGTGATCGCCGCGCGGGTGGCCGAGGCCCGAGCGGCCGCTGGGCAGCGTTGGGCGGCCGACGGGTGGAGCGTCAACGCCGAGGTGCCGGGGCCCGTCCTGCGCCGGGCACCGTGGCGGCTGCCCACGGCCGACACCACCGACTTGCGGCGGTCCCTCGACCGCGGGCTGCTGTCGGCGCGCGGCTTCGACCGCGTGTTGCGGCTCGCCTGGACCATCTCCGACCTGGACGGGAAGGACCGGCCGGGGCGGGCCGAAGTGAACGAGGCCATCCAGCTACGAATGGGAGAGGGCTATGCCCGCTGACGACGACGACCGCGCGGCCCGGGTCGCGCTGACCTGGCTGGCCGAGCCCGGCAATCGGACGGTGTGGTCGCTGGTAGAGGAGGGCGGGGCGGTCGCGACGCTGCACCGGCTCCTCCGGGGCGACGTGCCGAACGGAACGCTGCGGACGGCGGTGCTGGCCAAAGCGGCCGGCCTCGACCCGCGACGGCTGGCCGACCGCACGCTGCGCCGGGCGGAACGGCTGGGGGCCCGCATCGTGGTGCCGGCCGACCCGGAATGGCCGTCGCGGGTGGCCTCGCTGGCGACGCTGACCATCGACGCGCCGGGGCGGATCAACCAGGACGTGCGGCCGCCGCCGTGCTTCTGGGTGCGCGGGTCGTGGCCGCTGGGCGAGACGCTGGAGAGGTCGGTCGCGGTCGTGGGGGCGCGGGCGGCCTCCAGCTATGGCAGCCACGTGACAAACGAGATCGCGCATGGGCTGGCCTCGCACGACTGGACGGTGGTGTCAGGCGGAGCGTTCGGCATCGACACGGCGGCGCACCGGGCGGCGATGGCGGCGGGCGGCCGGACGGTGGCGGTGCTGGCCTGCGGGGTCGACCGGCCCTACCCGGTGGGCAACTCGGCGATGTTCGAGCAGATCACCGAGTCGGGCCTGCTGGTCAGCGAGTGGCCGCCCGGCGCGGAGCCGCTGAAGCACAGATTCCTGATCCGCAATCGGGTCATCGCGGCCGCGACCGTCGGGACGGTGCTGGTCGAGGCGGCGGCGCGGAGTGGTGCGACCCAGACGATGGGGCGGGTGCTGGCGTTGCGGCGGGTCGCGATGGTCGTGCCCGGCCCGGTCACGTCGGCCATGTCGGTCGGCTGCCACGAACTGCTGCGTGAGCGACCGGACACCACGCTGGTCACCGGGTTGGACCAGGTGCTGGAGGCGGTGGGCCGGATCGGCGAGTACCAGGCCGACCAGCCGCGTGGCCCGGAGTATCGGCGGGACAGCCTGGACGAGGAGTCGGCGCTGGTGCTGGAGGCTGTGCCGAGACGCGGAACCAGCACGCCGGAGGAGTTGGCCGCCCGGGCCGGCCTCTCGCTGCGAACCGTGCTGCGGCGGCTGTCCCTGCTAGAACTGGCCGGCCTCATCGATCGACGCGAGGCCGGCGTCACTCTTTCGGGTGCCGCGCGAGGAACCGGCTAGCTGTTTCGGGCACCACGAAGAAGGGCGCCTCGCGGTCGCCCTCCTGCCGCGCTCCCAGCGCCCGGACTGTCAGTCCTCGGAGTCGTCCAGGTCTCTGCGGTGCACCTTCATCCATGCCTCGACGTCGTCGGTCGCCCACACCTTGCCCTGCGCAAGGTCGGCGACCGGCTTGGGGAAGTCGGCTCGGCTGGTGATCTGGTAAGCACGCTGCCGGCTGACCCCACCCAGCCGGACGCGGATCTCGTGTGCCCCCATGAGCCGGATCGGTTTCGCTGCCACATGATCGACCGTAGGCGTGAGACTATTAGTCAATCATCAAGTTGCTAGGAGACAGCTAGTCGTATGCCATCTACACTGTGCTCATGACAAGGCGACGCCAGACTACCCCGCCCGTCCCCGTCGGCCCGATGCATCGACGCACGTGGCGATCGCTCTGGCGCCGGTGCAGTTGCGGCCTCGCGGCCCCCTGCATCGACGCGCTCGTCCCCGCTGCGCCGCTCCCGTTCCCTCCGCGCGGCGCCGCAAGCCTTTCTCGGCCCTCACCTGACCCCGTACCGGAAAGGAGGTACTGCCAGGACGAAGCCCCCAGGAGATCGGGCCACACAGGGAGCGAACCCACCTTCCTGTCGCGTTGCCCGCCCGGCGGCTCCCACTCTCCCTTGCGGAGTTCCCACCAGCCGCCGGGCGGCATCGCCCAGATCCCGGGCCCTGCCCGCTTCATCGGCCCGCACGACTCGGCGACACATTCGCCGGGCATCGGTCTCGCCACCGGCAACAGCGCCATCGGGGACGGCCGCCGCCAGCACACTTCTACCGGCGGCGGCCGAGCCACCCGATTCAGTTCCGCGCAATACGCGACCACTGCCATGCGACGCGGCGAGCCGGCCGCTTCGCATCCGACGGCGTTCGCCAATCCCACCTGCTTCAGCGTCGGCCGTCCCGCGATGGCCTATCGCCACATCAATCTGCATCGCGGGTGACACGTGGTTCCCCGCGGCGTCCGATCGCGAGGGACCACCTGCCACCCACCGAATGTTCGGAACCTCTTCGACACGATTCCGAAAGCCGGAGAGCGCCATGAAGCGGCGCCGAACGCCGGCGCTCTGAAGGCGTGCCGGTCGCCGACACCGGACAGCAACACACGCTCGTCCTTCCGGGCGATTTCTGGGGGAACCGCCATGACGAAATCATCACAGGACCCGCCTGAACACTCCGTGCCGTCCGAACACGGTCGGAGGACCAAGCAGCGCCGTGCAGCCCGGCCGCAGGCTGAGGCGACTGAGCGGAGCGAGTTGTCCGAGCGCGCCGCCACCGGACCACCGGCAGAAGCCACCAAGGCCAAGCCGGTCCTGGGACCGGAGCACCTGAACTCTCGACCGGGCTGGAACTGCATCGCTTGCGGCGACCCGTGGCCATGCAAGCCGGCGCGGGAAAAACTGCTCGAAGAGTTCCGATCTTTTCCATCGATGCTGACGATCTACCTGAGCACTCAGATGCACGACGCCCTGGATGATCTTGTCGCCACCGGGCACTTTGTGCCGACCGATCTCTTCGAGCGCTTCTTGGCCTGGGCGCGGCGGCCACCGGTGGGTGCCGACAACGACGGTAGCCACACCTTCGGCGAGAATCCCGCCGACTCGGGAAAAGTGATCGCCATGTAGAGGGGCACTCCTGGCGACAATCGCGCTGAAGAGCCGCGTCTGGCCGAGGCGTTACGCATAGTGTCGCTGATCGACGTGCCGTGGGCGCAGGCAGCGGTCGGCGAGCGCGCCGCCTCGTTCGCCGGAGCGAGGCGGCCAGCGGCCAGCGGCCAGCGGCCAGCGGCCAGCGGCCAGCGGCCAGCGGCCAGCGGCCAGCGGCCAGCGTTGATTCGCATCCGGACCGGCCGATTACCGTTGCGCAGCCTCGGGACTCTGCCGCAAGTCGACGCCTTTCGTCGGGGCTGCGGGCTCGCCTTTGTGGCGGTAGCGCTCCTGCCGACGCTGGTCGACAGGAGCGGAAGAACGGGCGACGGCTAAGCCGTCCCGCGGGGTGCTCGCGCACCCCGTCGTGCAGCGTCGACCGCCGCCCGCTCTGCCGCCCGATCAAGTCTTAGCCTTCTCAGTGCGGCAGGATTATCATACCGACATGAGGTCGTACGTACAATCCGATGGAGCATCATGGTCACGTAGACTGGGTTTCATGATCGATCCCTCTGCGGACCGCGCGGTCTTCCGGCAGTTGGCGGACCTGCTGCGCAACCAGATCGTGTCCGGGGAGCTGGGGCCGGGCGAGCCGCTGCCCAGCGAGCTGCGACTCGCGCAGGAATACGGGATCAGTCGCACCACCGTCCGCCAGGCGATCGGCCAGCTTCGCACGGAAGGGCTGGTCACTGTCGATCGGCCGCGGGGCACCTTCGTGCGCGTGCCCGAGCCGACCGAGCTCGTCCCCCTGGCCCGTGGCGAGCGCGCGAGTGCCCGCATGCCCACCGACGCCGAGCGCCGCAAATACCGCTTGGGCGAAGGCGTTCCCGTCCTCGTAGTCACCGCCACCGACAGCACCGAGACCGTCCACCCGGCCGACCGCGTCCAGCTCACTCGCCCGTAGACGCCGGCCCTGGCGACCAGCCGACCGGCGTCCGGCCCACTCGCCCGCGAACGCTCCCCGTCACCCCCGGCGACTGGACCATCGAGCCCGGCCTGCCCGTTGACGCCCGCCAGCCGATGGCGGCCAAGCCCAGCCGACGCGGCCACAGCGGCCGGCTCAGCAACACCGCGCCGCATCAGCCCGGCCCTGTGCCGCTGACCCGACTGATCAGATTCGGGTGCGGCGGGTGTAACCACGGCCCGCATGCCAGGACTCGATGACCAGGTGGTCTGCGGGGACGCCCACATAGGTCAGCACCACCTCGCGGATATCTATCCGGAACAGGCCGGCCTCGCCGTGCGGCCAGTCGGCTGGGGGTGGGATCTCGACCGCGACGCCGGCGAGTTTGGCGTCACCGGGGCCGGACTCGGGATTGTCGGCGGGCGGTTCGAGAGTGGGGGCGTGCAGAGCGATCCGCGGGTCGCGGCGCACGTCGCGTAGCTTCACCGAGTCGGCCATCATGCCGAAGGTCAGCTCGCCCTCGTCAAACTTGGCCTCGTTCGCGCTGATGCGCGGAGAGCCGTCGCGGCGGATCGTGGCGATCGTCTTGTTCGTGCCCGCGTCGAACAGCGTTCTCACCCGCTCGGCGAAGACCGGTGCTTCTTTCTCGACCTGTTGCCAGCTAGCCATGTCAGTGACTTTAGGGTGCGGGTACGACATCGCCCGGTCAGAAGACGCTCTGGCGGGACGCCGAGAGGGAGAAACCGTGGCCCGTTCTCGAGTCCCGGCAAGTCAGCTCGAAGCTCGTGCTGTCGCACCGGATGGTTCCGGCCTGCAGCCCCTCGCCGTACGCGAGGGTCGTCTCGGACGTGCCGATCAGGGTGTCGCCCGTGCACGTGAACGTCGTCTCGCCGTCGCTGATCGCCAGGCCGTTGCCCCAGTCGAGTTCGCAGTCGGCCGGTCTCGCGGGAGGCTCCCAGGATTTGCGGACGATGTCGCACCGCACGTGGGACCTGGTCAGGGCGCACGCGATGTTCTGCGAAGGGGTGCGGAACATCGCCTCGTCAACCTTGGTCGCGGCCGCCGGTGACGGTTCGGGACCGCCGAAACCGGCCTTCGCCGACGGGAGGGACGAGTTCGGTGTCGAGGCCGGCCGGCCGGCAGGCAGGCAGGGAACAGCCCACGAGCGCGGTCAGCAGGGCCAGGGCGAGGATGCCGCGAATCGGTGACATGGTGAGCGTCAGCCTAGAAACGTTCCGCAAGACGCGCATGGCCCGCTTGACGATCACGGCCGAAGCGAAGACCGTCGACCTCATGGGTACGCGGGAACTGCACGAGCGACTGCCGCCGGCGCTGCGGGAAGCGGTCGACGACTTCGGTCACCACCTCGCCCGGGTCGAGAACCGGTCGGCCGAGACCGTGCGCGCCTACCTCGGTGATGTCGTCTCGCTGCTCGATCACGCCGCCGACTCGGGCGTCACCATGCTCGCCGAGATCGACGTCGTGCTACTGCGGGGTTGGCTGGCCGCGCGGATGCGGCAGGGTGCCGCCCGCACCTCGCAGGCTCGCCGGGCCGCCGCCGCCCGCGCCTTCACCGCCTGGGCGCTGCGCACGGAACGCATCTCCGCCGACCCGGGCGCGCAACTGGTCAGCCCGCGCGCGCACCGCGGGCTGCCCACCGTGCTCCGCGCCGACCAGGCCACCGACCTGATCGAGGGCGACCTGCCCGGCAAGGATCGGCCCGAGGCGTTGCGGGACCGCGCCGTGCTCGAGTTGCTTTACGCCACCGGCGTCCGGGTCAGCGAGCTCTGCGGCCTCGACCGGGCCGACCTCGACGAGTCCCGCCGGGTGGTCCGCGTCTTCGGTAAGGGCGCCAAGGAACGCGCCGTCCCCTATGGGTTGCCCGCCCAGCGCGCCCTCGACGACTGGCTCCGCCACGGCCGCCCGCACCTGACCAGTGGGGTCGGTCGGGCCGGCGGCGATGCGCTCTTCCTCGGCGTCAAGGGCGGCCGTCTCCAGCAGACAGTCGTGCGCCGCATCGTGGACGCGGCCGCCCGCGCCGCCGGACTGCCCCATACCAGCCCGCACGACTTGCGCCACTCGGCCGCCACCCACCTGCTCGACGGCGGCGCCGACCTGCGCGCCGTGCAGGACCTGCTGGGACACGCCTCCCTGTCGAGCACCCAGATCTACACCCACGTCTCCACCGAGCGCCTGCGGGCGGCCTTCAAACAAGCGCACCCGCGGGCGTGACCCCGTACGATCGGAATGTGAGCGCCCCAGAACCGCCCTTGGCCCTCCCCGGCGCCCGCCTCCTCTTCTCGCTCGATCCCGGCGTGTCCTATCTCAACCACGGCTCGTTCGGGGCGGTGCCGATCGGGGTGCAGCGCGTGCAGCAGCGCCTCCGCGACGAGACCGAGTCGAACCCGCTGCGCTTCTATGCCCAGGGGCTGAGCGACCGCATCAGCCATACCCGACGCCACATCGCCACCTTTCTCGGCGCGGACCCCGACGGCAGCGCGCTGGTGCCGAACACGACAGCCGCCGTCTCGCTCGTTCTGCAGTCGGTGAAGCTCGAGCCGACCGACGAGGTGCTGCTCACCGATCACAGTTATGGCGCGGTCGCGATCGCCACCGGCCGCCGGTGCCGCCGGGCCGGCGCGATTGTGCGGACCGTGGCGCTGCCGATGCCCGCTTCCGACGCCGAGCTGGTGAGCCGAGTGCGCGCGGCCCTGCGCCCCGGACGCACGAAGTTGCTGATCATCGACCAGCTCGCCTCGGCCACCGCGATGGCCTTCCCCGTGCGGGAGATCGTCGCCGCCGCGCACGAGCACGACATCCCGGTGCTGGTCGACGCGGCGCACGTCCCCGGCATGCTGCCCGTCGACGTGGCCTCGATCCGGGCCGATTTCTGGGTCGGCAACCTGCACAAGTGGGCCTTCGCCCCGCGCGGCACCGCCCTGCTCTCGGTGGCGCCCGAGTGGCGTGAGCGGATCGAGCCGCTGGTCGTCTCGTGGGATCAAGAGCTGGGCTATCCCCAGTCCGTCGAATTCCAGGGCACGCTCGATTACACGCCCTGGCTGGCCGCCCCGACCGGCATCTTCACGCTGCGCACCCTGGGCTGGGCCCAGGTGCGGGCGCACAACGCCGCGCTCGCCGCCTATGGCCAGCGGGTGGTGGCCGAGGCGCTGGAGGTGCCGTGGGCCGAGCTGCCCCGGCCGACCGATCCCGACATCGCGATGCGGGTGGTGCCGCTGCCGGCCGGCCTGGCCGCCACCCCGCTCGCGGCACAGGCGCTGCGCCAGCACATCGCCGACAAGCTGGCCGTGGAGACCGCCGTGAACGCGTGGGGTGGCCGTGGCCTGCTGCGTCTGAGCGCCCAGGTCTACAACCGGCCGGACGAGTACGAACGGTTCGCCGAGCGCCTCCCCGCGCTGCTGCACAGTTACCGTCACGGCTGAAGCGGCAGCAGCCGCACCCGGCCGAGACCGAGCAGGGCAAGCGGGTCGAGATAACGCCCACCCCGGCGCAGACCCCAGTGCAGGCAGGCCGCCGGCGGAGCACAGCCCGGATGGCCCGCCTCGAGCCGCCCGAGCGGATCGCCCCGGGCGAGCACGTCACCCACCGAGACAGAGGCCGTCACCGGCTCGTAGGTGGTGCGCAGCCCGCCGCCGTGGGTGACGCTGACGACACCGCGGCCGGCCACCCGGCCCGCGAAGAGCACCGTGCCCGCCCCGGCCGAGCGCACCACCGACGACGGCGGCGCGGCGAGGTCGACACCACGATGGCCCGCGAGCCACGGCTGGGCCGGTGGGTCGAAGGGCCGCCCGACCGTCACGGGCGGCACGACCGGCCACCCGAAGGACAAGGCCACCAGCAGGATCAGCAGTCGAAGCATGCCGACCAACCTGCCGGATCGGAGCCGCCGATAACGGCCCTGTGGATAACTTCCTAGCTGCCGAACCCGGGCTCGTCAGGCAGGGAGATATCCGGTTTCTCCAGCTCTTCGACGTTGACGTCCTTGAACGTCATCACCCGCACGTTCTTGACGAACCGAGCCGGCCTATACATGTCCCACACCCAGGCGTCGTGCATCTCGACCTCGAAATACACCTCGCCGTCCGAGTTACGCACGTGCAGGTCGACCTGGTTGGCCAGGTAGAACCGGCGCTCTGTCTCCACCACGTAGGAGAACTGGCGGACGATGTCGCGGTACTCCCGGTAGAGCTGCAGCTCCATCTCGGTCTCGTACTTCTCGAGATCCTCTGCGCTCATCGCTTCTCGCCCTCCATGGCCTCATCTTCCCCCACCGACGGCGACGGCTGAGGCTGGTCGCCCGACGCCACGCCGACGGTACTCTCAGCGGCTGCGACAAGCACCGCCGGATCAGCAACGGACGCATCAAACAGTACTGGTTGAGCCGCCTCGGACAAGCCGCGCCGCATCGGACGGCGTGCCCTCGGCGGGCGGTTGCCACGCCCGGAGACGGCGGCGACATTCACGTACGAGAACCGATGCTCGACACAGGGACCGTGCTCCTTCAACGCCGCGCTGTGCTCGTCGGTGATGTAGCCCTTGTGCACCGCGAACCCGTAGTCGGGGAACTGCCCGTCCAGCTCCACCATGATGCGGTCCCGGGTCACCTTGGCCAGCACGCTCGCGGCAGCCACACAGGCGGCCACCCGGTCGCCCTTCCAGACCGCGAGCCCGGGCACGCCCAGCCCGTCGACCGGGAACCCGTCGGTCAGCACGTACTCGGGTGAGGTGGTCAGCGAGGCCAGCGCGCGGCGCATCGCCGCCAAGTTGCAGACGTGCAGTCCGCGCGCGTCGACCTCGGTCGCCGGCACGATCACCACCGACCAGGCCAGCGCCCGCGCCACGACCTGTTCGTAGACGCGCTCGCGGGCGGCGGGCGTCAGCAGCTTGGAGTCGGCCAGCTCGTCGATCTCGCCGCGCTTGCCCTCGGGCAGCATCGCGGCGGCGGCCACCAGAGGCCCGGCGCACGCGCCCCGGCCGGCCTCGTCGGCCCCGGCCACCTGACGGAAGCCGCGGCGCTGCAGAGCGCGTTCCATCGCGTAGAGACCGCCCTCGCGGTGAATCACTGTGCGGGGAGGGGCGAGCATCAGGAGATCCGCCGTAACAAACCGGGGAGTTCGACCGGGAAGATCGACTCGGAGCTGGCCTCGATCTCGTCGGCCGACCACCAGCGGTGCGCGGTGATGGTCGCCGTCTCCTCGGCGTCCATGCCGGCGGTGTCGACCTGCCACTCGGGAACCCGCAGCACGAAAAAATCCTGATCCTGGCGGTAGCGGCGCCCGTCGTAGCTGAATTCGGTGACGTGGCGCCAGAACGACTCACCCAGCTCGACCGGGTCGACCTGAAGGCCGACCTCTTCGAAGAGCTCGCGGGCGGCACCCTGGGCCGGCGTCTCACCGACCTCCAGGCCGCCGCCGGGGGTGAACCACCAACTCGTGCCGGACCGGGCCGGATCGGTACCCTTGAGCAGCAGGGCCCGGCCGGCCGAGTCGACCAGCAACACCCGTGCGGCGCGGCGCTCGACAACGGTCACTCGGCAAGCCTATTGCGCAAGACGTTGATCTTACGACCGGGTGCTACTTGGCGTCGGGGATCGCGTTGAAGCCGTTCGGCACGGTGAGCCACGTGGCCCGCCCGACCGGCCAGAACACGGTGAAGGCCCGGCCGACGATCGAGCCCTCGGGGATCGTCGCCTCCTGGATGTCCTCGCTCGAATCCTGCCAGTGCTCCAACGAGTCACCGGAGGCCGAGCGGTGGTCGCCCATGACCCAGAGCCGATCCGGCGGCACCGTGATGTCGAACTTGGCGTCGGCCGGAGCGTCCTGCTGGCCGTCGGGACCGCGATAGATGTACGGCTCGTCGAGCTGCACACCATTGATGGTCAGCTTCTTGACGTCCGAGGCCGGGTCGTACGAAATATGGTCGCCCGGAACGCCGATGATGCGCTTGATGAAGTCCTCGCCGTCGGCGCCCGACTGCCACTCCTTGGGCGCCTCGAAAACGATGATCTCGCCGCGCTTGGGATCGCGGAAGTCATAGACCAGCTTGTTGACGAGCACCCGGTCGAGCACGTTGAGCGTGTGCTCCATCGACGGGGAAGGGATGTAGAACGTCTGCAGCACAAACGCTCGCACCAGCACGGCGACCAGGACCGCCACGCCAAGAAGGATCGGAAGCTCGCGCCAGAAAGAGCTGCGCCGCTTCTCGGTCTGCTCGTCAATCACGAGGGGAGCCTACGTCGCCGGGTCCGGAACGGCAGTCCGGAACGCGCGGAGAACGCGGCACTTACCAGAAACGGGAGGGCGAAAAATCCCGTTGCCGGATGATCTTCGCGGACCGGAACGACGCCCGACGCGGCCGCGGTCGGATGATCGGCCGCGTAGGTCTTCCAGACGTCCGGCACAGAGAGGCTGGTAAAACGGGTGCTGGGCCAGACGATCACGAATGCTCGACCGATCACGTTGCTGATCGGCACCGGCCCCTGACACCGCGCGTCCTGAGAGACCGCTCGATGGTCGCCCATGACGAACATCTCACCTTGTGGAACGACTACCTCGGTGAAGCGCCGGCTGGTGCACTGGTTCGGGTTGGGTGGCTGACCGAGGTCGGAGTTGAAACCGTTGGCGATGTACGGCTCGTCGATGCCGACGCCGTTCACCATGATCCGTCCTTTGCCGTCACAGCAGGCGACCTTGTCGCCGGGCAGCCCGATCACCCGTTTGATGAAGTCGCGCTCCCCCGGACGGCTGACGCCGACGAGGTCGCCGATCGTGCGCCCCAGCTTCGCCACGAAGCTGTTGCTGACCGGCTCGGTCACCTCGGGCGTCCAGTTCTCGTCGCCGCGGAAGACCACGATCTCGCCGCGCACCGGATCGCGCATGTCGTAGATGACCTTGTTGACCAGCACCCGGTCCTTGACGAGCAGGGTGTTCTCCATCGACCCGCTGGGGATGTAGAACGCCTGCACCAGGAAGGTACGGATGAGCACGGCAAGGCAGAAGGCAACCACCAGCAACAGCGGTAACTCCTGCCAGAGCGGCATCTCCTTGCGCCGGACCAACCCACGTCGTCGCCGAGAGGCCGGGCCGTAGCCCTCCATCGGTTCCACTCTTCGCATCTCCTGCCGCCGACCGGCCGAACCACCCCGGATACAGCACTACCGCCCGGATCGATCCCCTCACGGGAACTTACGGGCGGTAGTGCTGGAAGGGTTCACCCTGATCCCATCCGGCACACGGCAAGAATAGTGCTCGTGCGCTCGAATCGATCAGGTTCAGACAGTCTGCTTCTCCCGAAGCTCCTTGATCTTGGCCTTCTTGCCACGGAGCTCACGGAGGTAGTAGAGCTTGGCGCGACGGACGTCACCGCGGGTCACGACCTCGATGCGGTCGATCGCCGGGCTGTTGAACGGGTAGGTCCGCTCGACGCCGACGCCGAAGCTGATCTTCCGGATCTTGAAGGTCTCGCGGAGACCGGCGCCCTGGCGACCGATCACAACGCCCTGGAAGATCTGGACGCGGGAACGGTTACCTTCGACGACGCGTGCGTACACCTTGAGGGTGTCGCCGGCGCGGAAGTCGGGAAGGTCGGTGCGCTGCGACTGGGCGTCGAGAGCGTCCAGCGTGTTCATCGCTGCATCCTCGTTCTAGGGGCGCATCGGGAGTTCGATGCGCGGGGGTGATTCTGATCCTCGAGACTCCGGGGATCCTCGACTCGCTCCGCGGCGCGGTGCGACTCGGCAACCCCCCTACTTTGCCACAGAGGGAGGCGTGATCTGAAATCAACCCTGGTCGAGGGTCTTCCTATCCGCTTTGTCTAAATGATCAGCGGGGTAGGACGCCAGCATGTCCGGCCGTCGAGAAGCCGTACGCAGCAAGCTCTGGTCCCGGCGCCACCGCGCGATCTTCCCGTGATCACCGGACCGCAGAATGTCCGGGACCGTCCGCGACCGCCACGTCGCCGGCTTGGTGTAGACGGGCGCTTCGAGCAGCCCGGCCGCGTGCGACTCCTCGGTCAGCGAGTCCGCGTTGCCGAGCACCCCGGGCAGCAGCCGCGTCACCGCCTCCATGATCACGATGACCGCGACCTCGCCCCCGAAGAGCACGTAGTCCCCGAGTGACACCTCGAGCACCGGCATCCGCGCGGCGGCCTCGTCGAGCACCCGCTGGTCGATGCCCTCGTAGCGGCCGCACGCGAAGATCAGGTGGTCCAGCCCGGCCAGTGCGTGCGCGTCGGCCTGGGTGAACGGCTTACCCACCGGCGACGGCACGATCAGCGTGCCCGGCCCGACCGCATCGAGCGCCTGCCCCCACGGCTCCGGCCGCATCACCATGCCCGGCCCACCCCCGTACGGAGTGTCGTCGACCGTGCGATGCACGTCACTGGTCCAGGTGCGCAGGTCATGTACGGCCACGTCGAGAAGCCCGGTCGTCCGCGCCTTGCCGATCAGCGCCAGCTCGAGCGGGGCGAAGTATTCCGGGAAGATCGAGATGATGTCGACGCGCATCTACAGGTCCAGCAGACCCGCGGGCAGATCCACGACGATCCGGCCGCCCACGACGTCGACGGTCGGGACCATCACGCTCACGAACGGGATCAGCGCCGTGCCGCCGTCTGCCTTCTTCAGCACGATCAGGTCGGAGGACGGAGCATGGTCGATGCGCTCCACCGTGCCGTGCACCGTGCCGTCGGCCGACTCCACCCGGAGCCCGACGAGCTGATGATCGTGGAACTCGTCCGGGTCGTCCGGCGGCGTCAACTCGGAGCTGTCGACCTGCAGAAAGACGCCGCGCAGTTCCTCGGCGACGGTGCGATCGTCAATGTTCTCGAACTGGGCGATGCCGCGGCCCTGATGCCAGCGGATCGACTCGAGCACGAGTTGCTTGGGGACCTCGAACCGGATTCCGACAACGGCCGCCGGGCCGGTGCTCACCCGTCGATCCCGAGGGACCTCCGTGACGAACACCGACCCGGGGACGAAACGATCTTCCGGTTCGTCGGTCCGCACGACCACCGAGACCTCGCCCCGGAGTCCGTGCGGTTTGCCGATCTGGCCGACTGTAAGGAGCACTCAAACTTCCTTTGGCATTGCGGCGAAGCCGTTCGGGAAGCTCAGGTCAGTACGCGTCGACGATGTCGACGCGGATGCCGCGCCCACCGATCGACCCGATGACCTGCCGCAGGGCCTTGGCCGTACGTCCGCCGCGCCCGATGACCGTTCCCAGGTCCTCCGGGTGCACGCGAACCTCGAGCCGCTTGCCGCGACGCGAGTCGACCAGCCGGACCCGGACGTCGTCCGGGTTCTCGACGATGCCCTTGACGAGGTGCTCCAGCGCCGGCCGGAGCGCCCCGTCAGCTTGCGTCGGCGCCGGCACCGGCCGGGTCCTCTGCGGTCTCGGCGACAGCCTCGCGGTTCGGCTCAGCCGGCTCGGCGGCCTTCGGCTCGACAGTCTTCGGCTCGGCGGCCTTCGGCTCGACAGTCTTCGGCTCGGCGGCCTTGGCCGGAGCCTTCTTGGCCGTCTTGGCCGGGGCGTCGAGGACACCGGCGGCGGACTTGGCCTCGGCCTCGTACAGCTCGGTGCGGCTCTGCTTCGGCTCCGCGACGAGCAGCGGCGGCGGCGCGGGAAGGCCCTTGAACTGCTGCCAGTCACCGGTCTTCTCGAGCAGACGCTGCACGGCCTCGCTCGGCTGCGCGCCGACGGAGAGCCAATACTGCACGCGCTCGGACTTGACCTGGATGATCGAGGGGTGTTCCTTCGGCTGGTAGATGCCGACATACTCGATGGCGCGGCCGTCGCGCTTGGTGCGCGAGTCGGCGACGACGATGCGGTACTGCGGGTTGCGGATCTTGCCCATCCGCAGGAGCCGGATCTTAACGGCCACGGTTCTCTTCGCTCCTGGTGACTACGTGTTGAGCCGACGACACCCCACGTGGGGACATGAGATGTCGCTGTCTCATGGATTGGCAACGCGGAGGGGTTAGAGGGCGCCTCGCACGAGCCGGATACCAGGGGCCATTCTGCCAGACCAGAAGGGCGGATCCCAATCGGGCTCGTTTTCCGCGCCGCGCCCAAGAGCGAAGATCAAAACCGGGCGACGACCGGGCGATCCCAGCCGTCCGGCAGCTCGGCCGGGATCGGCCAGGACGGGTCCGGCTCGAAGTCGGTCCACGTGCCGTCGAACGGGAAGTCGCCGGCCTCGATCATCTTGATCACGCTGTGGCCCTCGGCCCACACCGCGGCCTCGTCGGGCACCCAATAGCTGTCAGGAAAGGCCAAGCGCTCGGCGAACTCGTCCTCGTCCTTCCACTCCCAGGTCAGCCCGCGGCCGGCCGGGTCGCGCACGGCGACGATGTCGAGGTCCTGGTCGATCACGTCGATGCCGGCCAGCGGGCCGTCGTCCCAGCGGACGGCGGACTCCTCCAGGTTGACGTAGTAGTTCTTGAAGGCCCCCTGGTCGTCCCGGAAGAGCCAGACGGAATGGTCGACGCCGGTGGGGAAGAAGCGCAGCACCCCGGGGCCCTGCCAGGTGGTGAGCCGCGGCACCACCGGCGACGCGGACCACTCGGGAAAGGGCATGTCGCGTGCTCCCCGGCCGTCGAGGGTGCGCTCGACGGCGATCGTCGAGCCGCGGGCCAGCCAGAGCAGCAGCCCGCGGTCGTCGTCGGCGACCACCCGCGCCGGGTGCACGAACGCGATCCGGCCGCGGTGCGTGTCGCGATGCAGGACCAGCCGGCCGGGTTCGAACCGCATCAGTACGAGCGAGCCAGGTAGGCGACCAGGCCGGATTCCTCGTCGGAGTCGGGCATCGAGCCGTCACCGCGGGTCAGGCAGCGAACCGTGACGGCCTTGCCGTTCGCCTCTTTCTCGCCGGCCTCGCCGACCGCCGACCACGGCACCCGGGCCCAGCCGGTCTGCGCCGCCTCGATCGCCTCGCCCAGCGTCTTGACCTCGACCGTGTTCGCCTCACGGAAGGCCAGCGCGGCGTCGTACATCCGCTGCTGGTCGGCCTTGAGCGCGCTGGTCACCGCGCCCAGGACGGCACCGAGCGGGGTCGGGGTCTTGGAGCCGTCGATCCGGCGGGCGATCGTGACACTGCCGCCGGCCAGGTCACGGGGACCGACCTCGATGCGGATCGGGATGCCCTGCAGCTCGGCGTCGACCGCCCGGCGGCCGAACGGGATGTCCGCACGATCGTCGAGTTTCACCCGTACGCCCGCGGTCTTGAGCTCGTCGCGGAGCTTGCCCGCGGCCTCGGCAACACCCTCGCCCGCCTTGACCACCATGATCTGCACCTGGATCGGCGCCAGCCGAGGCGGCAGCCGAAGGCCGTTGTCGTCGCCGTGCACCATGATCAGCCCGCCCATCATGCGGGTGGAGGTGCCCCACGAGGTGGTCCAGGCGTACTCGACCTTGCCGGCGGCCGACGAGTAGGTGATGTCGAACGCCTTCGCGAAGTTCTGGCCCAGCTCGTGCGAGGTGCCCATCTGCAGCGCCTTGGTGTCGCCCATCATGGCCTCGACGGTCATGGTGTTGGTGGCGCCGGCGAAACGCTCGGCCTTCGTCTTGCGGCCCGGCACCACCGGAACGGCCAGGATCTCCTCCATGAACGCCTGGTAGATGCTGTGGTGGATGGTGCGGGCGAACGCCCGCGCGTCGGCCTCGGTGGCGTGCGCGTCGTGGCCCTCCTGCCAGAGGAACTCGGTGGTGCGCAGGAACGTGCGCGGACGCAGCTCCCAGCGCACGACGTTGGCCCACTGGTTGAGCAGCAGGGGCAGATCACGGTACGAATCCACCCACTTGGCCATGAACTCGCCGATTACGGTCTCGCTGGTCGGGCGCACCACCAGCGGCTCGGCGAGCTCCTTGCCGCCGGCGTGGGTGACCACGGCCAGCTCGGGCGAGAAACCGTCGACGTGGTCGGCCTCGCGGCGCAGGTAGCTCTCGGGGATGAAGAGCGGGAAGTAGGCGTTCTGCACGCCGACTTCCTTGATCCGCGCATCCATGTCGGCCTGCATGCGCTCCCAGATCGCGTACCCGACCGGGCGGATCACCATCGTGCCGCGCACCGGGCCGTTCTCGGCCAACTGCGCCTTGGCGATCAGATCCTGGTACCAGCGGGGGAAGTCCTCCGCGCGGGGAGTGAGCACACGAGCCATGGGGCCACATCCTAGTCGCGTCCCCCGCGCAACCCGCTGGGCGGGCGGGCCGTGGCCTAGAGGGCCGTCAGCGGACGACGCGGCCCTTGAGGACGATGCGGTTCGGCGCGCGGACCACACGCAGGTCCGCGCGCGGGTCGGCCGGATAGACGACCAGGTCGGCGAGGCCCCCTTCGACCAGCCCCGGGAAGCCGAGCCAGTCGCGCGCGGCCCACGACGCGCCGGCCAGGATCGCCTCGGCGGGCAGCCCGGCCTCCTGCAGGATCAGCATCTCCTCGGCCACCAGCCCGTGCCGGATGCCGCCACCCGCGTCGGTGCCCACATAGATCGGCACTCCGGCTTCCCAGGCCGCCCGCACCACGGACGGGAACCGGTCGCGCAGCGAGACCAGGTGATCGGCGTACCCGGCGAACTTGCCCCGGGCCCGCTCGGCGATGCCCCCGAAGGTCCGAATGTTGATCATCGTGGGCACCAACGCGGTCCCCCGCCGAGCCATCTCGTCGATCAGATCGAGCGAGAGCCCGGTCCCGTGCTCCACCGAGTCGATGCCCGCCCGCACCATGATCGCGACGCCCTCCTCGGAGAACGTGTGGACGGCCGCCCGCACCCCTGCGGCGTGCGCGGCCTCGACCGCCGCCGTCATCGTCTCGGTGTCCCACGAGGGCGCCAGATCTCCCACGCCCCGGTCGAGCCAGTCACCGACCAGCTTCACCCACCCGTTGCCGGCCTTGGCCTGCGCGCTAACGGCCGCCTGCACCTCGGCAACCCCGTCGACCTCAACCCCGACGTCCCGCAGATAGCGCCGCGGCGCGGCCACATGCCGTCCGGCCCGGGCCAGCCGCGGAATCTCCGGCTCCTCCTCCAGTTCCGGGTAGTGAAACGGCGACCCGGCATCCCGGATCGCCAGTACCCCCGCGTCCCGATCGATGACCGCCAGCTCGCGGGCTTGATCAAGGCTCGCGATCGGCTTGGCCCCGAAGGCGATCCCCGGATGACAGTGCGCATCCACCAGCCCTGGCAGCACAAACCCGCCCTCGCTGATCGTCACAGCATCCTTGACCGGCTCGAACGTGACCCGATCCCCCACCAGCCAGAGATCTTTCACGGCACCGTCGGGCAGCACAGTTCCACGCACATGCAGAGCCATGAGGACAGTCCTACCCGATCACCCGATCACCCGATCACCCGATCACCCGATCACCCGGCCACCCGATCACCCGGTCACCTGTCTCTGCGGCCAACCGCATTCATGCGGGCTCGCTTACGCGTCCACGAAGGCGGGTCCACCGTGATCTCCCACGGCTGACGGACCGTGACCCGATGATCGGTGTGCACCTGCTGGTGATAGTTGCCGTCCGCGCCCAACAGGTACTGCGTGAAGGTCACGCGCTCGGCCAGCGAATCGATGATCCAGTAGTGCGGGATTCCGGCAAGCGGTCATCGATTCCTCCTCGATGGGATCGCGCTCAACCATACTAGGCACCCGACCAGTTGCTCTATGCCATTCTTCATCAGATCGACGATCGCACCGACCTGGTCGCAGCCTACCCAGCGCCTGACTCAGCGACCGCCGACGCCGCCGATCAGCCCCGAATGACTCAGCCCTCAGATGACAGCACGCATCCACAAGTCTCACACGGGCCATTCACTCGCCGGGCCTGGAGTTCTCCTCGAGCCAGTTACGTTCATCGGTCCACGCCGGCGGGTCAAGCGTGACCGCCCAGGGACGCTCCAGCGTCACCCGTTTGTCCGTATGCAGTCCCCTGCGATAGTCGCCGCCCGGGCCGAGGATGAACTCCGTGAACGTCACCCACTCCCCGAGTGGATCGACGATCCAGTATGTCGGGATGCCGGCGTACGCATAGGCCTTCATCTTGGTGTCGTTATCGATGACTCTGGAGGACTTGGAAAAGATCTCGACGACGAGGCAGACGTCGGAGACGCGAACGGGTGTGCGGGTCGCGCCTTGGACGCGCAGAGCCACGACGTCGGGACGCCGTTCGTTGTTACGGCCCAGCGCTACAGATTGGTCGAGGCTGACGTAATGGCTCCTCGGAGCGTGCAGCTTCAGTGCGTGAAGAATGTTGGCGCCGATATTTTGATGAATCGGCAAGGCAGCGGGGGTCAACACGAGCCTTCCGTCGATCAACTCGCAGTGGAGTTCATCGGGAAGGTTGGCCACGTCGTCGACAGTGAGATCATGCCGCTCGATGAGTTCCGGGGCGACGAGGTGCACTGCAGCGGTCATCGATTCCTCCTCGATGGGATCGCGCTCAACCATACTAGGCACCAGACCAGTTGCTCTATGCCATCATCGCCGCGCGGCCGGAGCCCTGGGAGTCGACTTCGGCCTTGCGATAGTCGTCGTGGAGGGCTTTCAGTTCTTGTCCTTGTCGTCCTTCTGCTGCTTCATCAGCTTGTTGAAGTCGAGGTTGGGCAGGTTGAAGCCGCCGGCACCGCCCGCTCCGCCCAGAGCGTTGGGGTCGAGGCCCGGGGGAAGCTGGGGCATGCCGCCGGGGAAGCCGGCGGGCAGACCGCCGCCCGTACGCGGCCTGTTGTTGCCGCCCTTGGTGCCCTTACGCTTGTTCTTCGGGCTCTTCGTGGCCTTGCGGCGGCCGCCGGGCAGGCCCATCATGCCGCTCATCTGCTTCATCATCTTCTGCGCGTCGGCGAAGCGGTTGAGCAGCTGGTTCACGTCCATCACGGTGACGCCGGAGCCATTCGCGATGCGGGCGCGGCGGGAGCCGTTCAGGATCTTAGGGTTGGTGCGCTCGAGCGGGGTCATCGAGCGGATGATCGCGGTGACCCGGTCGAAGTGGCTGTCGTCGAGCTCGGCCAGCTGGTCCCTCATCTGGCCCATGCCGGGCATCATGCCCAGGATGTTGGCGATCGGACCCATCCGCCGCACGGCGATGAGCTGGTCGAGGAAGTCCTCGAGGGTGAAGGTCTCACCGGCAAGCAGCTTGCCGGTCATCTTCTCCTTCTGGTCGTCGTCGAAGGCCAGCTCGGCCTGCTCGATGAGGGTCAGCACGTCACCCATGCCGAGGATGCGGCTGGCCATCCGGTCGGGGTGGAAGAGGTCGAAGTCCTCGAGTTTCTCACCCGTGGAGGCGAAGAGGATCGGCTCGCCGGTCACGTGCCGGACGGAGAGGGCCGCGCCACCGCGGGCGTCGCCGTCGAGCTTCGAGAGGACCACGCCGGTGATGCCGACGCCGTCGCGGAACGCCTCGGCGGTCTGCACCGCGTCCTGACCGACCATCGCGTCGATGACGAAGATGACCTCGTCGGGGTCGACGGCGTCGCGACCGTCGCGGACCTGCCGCATCATGTCGGCGTCGATGCCGAGGCGGCCCGCGGTGTCGACGATGACGATGTCCTTGGCGCTGCGCTTCGCGAACTCGATCGAGTCCTTCGCAACCCGCACCGGGTCGCCCACACCGTTGCCGGGCTCCGGCGCGTAGACGTCGACGCCGGCCCGCTGGCCGAGCACCTGCAGCTGGTTGACCGCATTGGGGCGCTGCAGGTCGGCCGCGACGAGCAGCGGCTGGTGACCCTGGTTCTTGAGCCAGCGGGACAGCTTGCCGGCCAGGGTCGTCTTGCCGGAACCTTGCAGACCGGCCAGCATGATCACCGTGGGGGGCTGCTTGGCGAACTGCAGCCGCCGCCCCTCGCCGCCGAGGATGTTGATCAGCTCGTCGTGGACGATCTTGATGATCTGCTGGGCCGGGTTCAGCGCCTGGGAGACCTCGGCCGTCCGGGCGCGTTCCTTCACGTTGAAGATGAAGGACTTGACCACCGGCAGCGCGACGTCGGCCTCGAGCAGCGCGAGACGGATCTCGCGCGCGGTGGCGTCGATGTCGGCGTCGGTGAGCTTGCCCTTGCCCCGGAGCTTGGTGAAGATGCCGGAGAGGCGGTCACTCAGGGTGTCAAACACGGTGCGCAGTTCCTTAGGTCGGCTCGGCCCGATGGTGAGAGGTTTGCTGGCAAGCCTAGCCGTCCGCGCGCGGCCTTACCGGTTGCGCATCCGGTACGTCTTCGCGGCCGCTTCGATCCGCCGCTGGGCGCGGGTGCCCGGAGCGATCGACTTCTTGGCCTTGGCGTAGAGGTAGAACCCGCCGCCGACCACGAGGGCGCCCACGATCAGGTAGAACAGCGCGGGGCCGATCAGCGAGCTGACCACCCAACCGACAACGATCACTCCGGCGATCAGCGCCACGAGAAATGCTATGGCCTTGCCCATCTCGGCCTCCCCGAGTCCGTGCGTCGACCTCCACCATGACTCAGCCGGGCAAGCTCCCGCATCGGCCGGATCCCCGAGGCCACCCCTAAGGGTGTCTGAAATGTCCCATACCACCGTATCCCGGTGGCCGCACTGACCCGCACCGGCGTGGCCGTCGCCGAGATCGACCGGGAGCGGGCCATCGCCGCGCTCGCCCACGGCCACCTCGAGAAGGGGTCGATATTAGTGGTCAGCTGGCCGGTCACCGACCTCACCGGCCGCGTCGTCCTCGGCCCGGAGTTCGGCTGCGAGGTCGAGTTCTGGCGTACGGAGAGGTGCGAGGCGGAAGGTGAACTCGACGTACCGGTCGTCGCCGCCGGGGAAGTCGACGATCAGTTCGTCCTTGACCCCGAAGACGGCGTCCGAGTCGAGGTAGCGGCCGCCGGCGACGAAGAGTTGCGTGATCAGGCGGCGGTAGCCGGGCGCCTCGATGAGGAAGTGCAGGTGCGGCGCCCGGTACGGATGCCGTCCGGTGGCCCGCAGCAGCTGCCCGACCGGCCCGTCGTCCGGGATCGGGTACTCCGACGGCAGGATCGATCGGAACCACAGCCGACCGTCGGCGGCACTGCGCAGCCGGGCCCGCAGCACCGGCCCTTCCAGGTCGGGCAGTTGCACATCGTAGAAACCGTCCTGGTCGGACTGCCAGACGTCGACCACGGCGTCCGGCACCGGCCGCCCGTCGAGGTCGGTGATCCGGATGTCCGCCCGCAACGGCACGCCCGGTAGGCCCTCGGCCAGATTCGCGCCCGACGGCCGCGACGGTGGCCCCTCGACATAGAACGGGCCGAGGACCGCCGACGGCGTGGACTCGGGTGAGCGTGAATTGGTCAGCAGGTCGACCGCGCTGGAGATGCCCAGGACGTCGCTGAGCAGCACGAACTCCTGACGGGTGGGCGAGCAGATCTGCCCGGCCCGGGTGAGGAAGTCGATCGCCGTCCGCCACTCGTCCTCGGTGAGGTCGTTGTCGACGACGAAGCCGTGCAGCCGGCGTACGAGGTCGCCGAGCAGCGCGGACGTACGGGGATCGGGTGACTTGGCGAAGCTGGTCACCACCTGCTCGGTGAGCCACGACAGGTCGGGTCGCTCGCCGGTGACCGCCGGACGGTCGCCGCGCCAGGCCGCGGCGAGCAGGTCGTCGGCGGGCGGCGCGGCCAGCCCGAGCGCGGCCAGCGACCCGGGCCCGCCGAGCCGCCGGGCGAGGTCGAAGACCGCCGTGGGCGCGTCGGTCACCCCCAACGCCGAAGCGATCCGGCGCATCGCCTCCGGCGAGGAGAGCGCGTGGGACGCCATCGTGTGCGGCAGCAGCACCGTGTGGGTCTCCGCGTGCGGCAACCCGGCCGAGCCGCCCAGCACGTGGCTGAGCTTGTGGTTCAGCCCGGTCCCGACCGCGCCGAGGCACATGCCGGCCAGCCACGCCCCGGTGAGGGCGTCCGTGCGGGCGTCGACGTCGGCGGGCCGTTCGGCGATGCGGGGCAGGGCGCGGGCGAGCCGGGTGATCGCGTCCAGGGCGAGGTTGTCCACCGCGGGGTTGGCCTGCGGCGAGCAAAGCGCCTCGACGGCGTGCGCCATCGCGTTGAACCCGCTGGTGACGGAGAGCCCGACCGGCAGCCCGAGGGTCAGCGAGACGTCGTACAGGATGGTCTTGGGCTGCAGAGCGGGATCACTGCGGGTCGTCTTCCGGCCGTCCGCGGTCTCGCCCAGGACGGGGGTCATCTCCGAGCCCGCGTACGTCGTGGGGACGGCGATCTGCGGCAGCCCCGTGCGGGCGGCCAGAGCCTTGCCCAGGCCGGTGCTCGAACCGCCGCCGATCGACACGAGGCAGTCCACGTCGTGCTGGCCGACCAGCTTCAGCGCCTGCTCGGTGACCTCGATCGGGGTGTGCATGGCGACGCCCGCGAAACGCGCGACGGCCGGCACGCCGGAGACCCGGTGCCCGCCCAGCAGCAGCACCCGGGAGGCGCCCAGCCGGGAGACCTCGTCGCGCAATCGGCTCAGCGTCCCGGCTCCGAAGATCACCCGGGATGCGGGCGCGTTGAACTCGAAAGGCTCCACAGTCATGGCCACGTCATAACCTTGAATCACGAACAAATCAAGGGACACGGAACGTCCGGTGTGCGTGCGGCAGAAAGTCCGAGCCCGCGGTGGGTCAGGGCGTCGGCGCCGCCGCTGACCCCGTAACGCAGGAGCAGAACGGGATCAGCGCCCGGCCCGGTCGGCCCGTACCCACTGCTCGGGCACCCCCGCCGCGGTGACCGTCCCCAACCTCTCCTGCACCAGATAGCGCGGCCGGCTGCAGGTCGGCGTCGATCACGACGATGGCGTCGCGGTCCACGCCGGCACCCTCGTTGAAGATCGGCGCGATCACGGAGATCAAGGGGCTCGAGACGGTCACGCTCGCCCAACGACGGCGAATCGCGAAAAGTTACCGGAGCAACTCGGCCAGGGTCGGGGGGTGCGCCCGATCCACGATGATCGTTCGGACGCTGCCGTGGTCGCGGTAGAGCCGGGAGAGCCGCTCCGAGAGCACGTCCTCCCACGATCGGTCCGGGCGGTGCCGCTCCCAGGTCTCCCGGTCGGGCAGGTACTCCAGCAGCACGCCCAGGTCGCGCAGCTGGGCGAACGACGAGCAGTCGGTCATCACGACCGGCCGCTGGTCGGGGTCGACCACCAGCCGCTGCCGCAGCGTCAGCACGAACTCGCGGACCGCCTCGAACTCGAGCCCGATCACGAGATAGAGGTGTACCGGTCCGGGGCCCGGCACGGCCTGCGCCGGAACGACCCGCGGGACCGGGCGGAACCGGCGGAGCATCTCGTACGCCGTGTCGCGCACCAGCCGGAGCCCGTCGGCCCGGCGGCGTGCCCGGTCCCGCTCGCGGCGCAGTTCGTCGGAGCGCCGCCGCTCGTCGGCCAGCGTGGCCTCCAGCGAGCGCAGCCGCCCGGCCATCGCGGCCAGTTCCCAGCGGGCCCGCTGCCGCGCGTCGAGCGGTTCCCGAATCACCCCGTCGGTCATGTGAGACCTCGTTCCGTACGCCGTGGACCGCTCAGCCAGGTCGCGGCCGCCCGCGCCCCGTTGGCGAACGTCAGCTCCTCGCAGCGGCGGCGCAGCGCCGCCTGCACCTCGGGGCGGACCGCGGCGTCCAGGGCCAGTTCCAGCTCGTCGGTCGCGGGGTCACCGACGTACAGCGCGACCCCGGAGGCGTCCGCGTGCCGGGCCCGGCCGACCTGGTCGTCGAGCGTCGTGTCCCGCGCCGGCACGAAGACCGAGGGGATGCCGAACCGCAGCAGCTCGTGGTAGCTGTCATACCCCGCCGCGCTGACCACCAGGTCGAACGCCCCCAGGAGTTCCTTGCCCACCGTCGCGCGCACCACCTGGAAGCCGTGTCCCTCGAGCCGCTCGGCGGTCCGGCCGGCCAGGACGGGGTCGTCGAGCCGAATCAGCGCGGCCGGCCGTTCGTCCAGGTCGAGTTCGGCTCGGGCGGCCGCGATGGTCAGCAGGTCACCGGCGTCCAGGAGGGTGATCGGCTCGACCTGGTGCGAGCTCGCCCGGTCGGTCGCGGTGGCGCCGTCGTCGGCCAGGGCCGCGAACTCGCCGGGCTCCAGCACGTGGTCGAAGACCTTGCCCTCGACGAGGTACTCGTGTCCCACGCCGCGCTTCCACATCGCCCGACGGATCCAGACCCAGACGACGCTCTCGTTCTCGCGGACCGCCGCCACCACACCCTCGTGCGGTACGCCGTCCACCGCGACCACCTGTGGGCGGTGCAGCTCGATGAGATGGGCGAGGCGGTCGCGCACCAACGCGGTCCAGCGCGCCTCCTCCAGCACGTCGCGGGAGGGCAGATACTCCGTGAGGAAGTCGCCGATCGGCGGGCTGGACGACTCGGTGGCGATCACCGCGGCGAGGTCCGGGGGCAGCCGCCGGGCGATCGCGGTCAGGCGGACCAGGGCGTCATCGTCCCCGACCATCAGCAACCGGCGGGTGGGAACGGGGCCTGTCGGGCGCGGCCGCGCCGGTGAGTTCAACCGCGGTCGTACGCCGAGCGAGGCGAGCCGCCGCAGATGGGACTGGTGGCCGCGGCGGCGCTCGAGGACGTGCAGGAACTCCTCGTCGCCGTCGCGCCATTGGGCCGCCACGTCGACGATCTCGTGCCAGTCGTGCGCGGTGAGCCGGCAACCGGGAGGCATGGCGGCCCGCACCCGCGCGTCGACCGGCGCCCACTCGACTTCCGGGAAGGCCCCGGCCGGCGGTTCGGCGGCCACGACCACGGTGCGCTCGGCCTTTATCCGCGGCCCGGTCAGGGCGACACCGCTCGCGGCTCGGACGACCAGAAGGCGTACGGAAATGGCTTGGTCGTCCCGGGCGAGGGTGGCCACGCCGTCGCGAAGGCAGGCCCGGACGGCCGGATCGAACGGCAACGGACGCCGGTCCTCGGCCGAAGGGGCGTGCAGAAGCACCGTCGAAAGCGCCGCCTCGGCCTGCGCCCGCACCTCGGCCGCGACACCGGTGCTCGCGAAGCGAAAGTCGCCCAGGATCGCCACGTCGTAATCGGTCATCGGCCCGCGGAACCCCCTCTGCACTCCCCTGCAGGGCCCAACGATCACCGGTACACACCGTGACGGCAACGTCACGGAAACCGGGCGGCGGTGGGCAACCCGGCGGCAACCGAAGGGCATCGGAACCGCACCCACACAGCGGTCAGCGTCACTGCGTCAGGGTCGAACTATGTCTGTGAGCAGCTCGGCAGCCGCCGGGTTCACCTAACGAAAGGCACTCGATGCGTTCTTCGATCACCAAGCGCCTGGCCCTGATCGCGATGATCCCCGCCACCCTGCTCGTCGTGGTCGCGTTCGCCTCGTCCGCCCAGGCCGCAGTCACCAGCACGGCCAAGTTCCAGAGCGACATCGTCAGACTGACGAACAACCAGCGGGTAGCGCACGGCTGCAAGGCCCTCGCCGTCAGCCCGAGCCTCACCAAGGCGGCCGTCGGGCACAGCGCGTGGATGGCCCGCACCGGCAAGTTCAGCCACACCGGCGCCCGCAACTCGACCTTCGCCTACCGCGTCAAGACCGCCGGTTACGCCCGCCCGCTGGGCGAGAACATCGCGTTCGGCTACCGCACCGGCGCCGACACCGTGCGGGCCTGGATGCTGAGCCCGGGTCACCGCGCCAACCTCCTGAACTGCACGTCGAAGACGATCGGCGTCGGCGTGGCCTACGCCGCCAACGGCACCGCCTACCAGACCCAGGAGTTCGGTTACTGAGTCCGGCTCAATCCGCGCACCACGCGCCGGTAGGACAGCACGGCATGAGTTGCGAGGGCCTCACCTTCCTGGGTGAGGCCCTCGATCCGTTCCAGCCACCCGGGATCCGGCACGCAGAAGAGCGTGGCGGCGTCGGCCAGGCGGTCCTTGACCAGGCCGAACGCGTGCCCGAAGGGAGCTTCGATCACCAGCAGGCCGACCGCGGTGACGTCGGCCAGCGCGTCGAAGTCGTCGTCGCAACCCTTGAGCGGGGCCTCGCGCACCTGCGCCACCTCGGCCAGTCCGTGCCGGGTCATCGCCGCGCGGGTGTTTCCGGCATCGGGATCGAGCGCGATGAGTTTGCCGCCGGTCCCCTCCAGGGCGTACCCCATCCAGACGGTGGAGGCGCCGCTGCCGAGCGCGAGCACCAGCCGCGGCCGGCGGGTGCGGATCAGGTGCAGCACGGTGAGCAGGTCGGTGGAGCTGAGCTCACTCTCGCCGGGCCGTGGCATCGGTGCGCGCGGGGTGACGTGCTGAAGCAGCTGGACCAGGGACTCGAGCTCGTGGGTCTGGGCCCGCATCCGGTCGACGAGGGTGTCGGTCAGCTCCCGGTGCCGGTCGCCGGAGTGCAGCAGCAACTCCTCGATCGCGCCGAGGACGCGGCGCTGGGTCTGATCGAGGACGGTGCGTACGTCGGCCTGCTGGCGGCGCTGGGCTCGGTGCAGACCGGCGAGCCGCCGGGCGATCAGCAGCAGCCCGGCGAAGAGGATCGTGAAGAAGACCGCCAGCAGGGTGAGGGCGAGGCCGACGTTCCCGGTGAGCGCCGCCGTCGCGACCGCCGCACAGAGCACACAGGCCCCGGCGGCCAGAATCACTTGACGACGGGTCAGGTTGCGCAACCGGTGCATCAATTGTTCCTCTCGGCGGCCGAGCAGAAGGGCACGTTTGATCGCGGCTCGGCGCCAGCGCGACCAGCGGGGTGAGCACCGGCAGCGGCACCAGCACCGCCCGCAGCAGGGCCCGCCGCCAGAGCGCACCCACCGGCCGCCCCCCGACGACGGAACGCGGAACCACGCGTGGAACGGCGGGGGCGTCGAGAGGAGGGGCGCTCATGCCGGGGAGAACGACCCCGGTGAGGGTTCAGTGACGCTCGCCAGCAGCCGGGCCAAGGTCGGCGGGTCACGCGGATCGACCACCACCGCCCGTCCGGCGTGGTAGTCGCGGCAGAGCTGGGCGACCCGGCCGGACAGCAGGGACTCCCAGCGTGAGCCGGGATTGTGCCGTCTCCAGGTCGCCGGGTCGGGCAGGTATTCGAGCACCACGCCGGGGACCTGCAGCCCGCGCAGCACCGGTTGGTCGGTGACGACGACGGGCAGGTGGTCGGGGTTGACCAGCACCCGCTGGCGCAGCGCCCGGATCAACGTCTGCGACCCGGTGTGCGACAACCCGATCGCCACGTAGACCCGAGCCGGAACCGGCGTCGCCCGGGACTGCGGCCGGGCCGGGACCCCCGGACGTCCCCGGAGCCGCCGGGCCGCCCGGCCGACGATCGCGGGGCCGTTGCGGACCGGGTCGCCTGCCAGATCGACCAGCGCGCGGCCGAGCCGGTACGAGCGGCTGCGGCGCAACGCCAACAGGAGCTCCCGGTTGCGGTCACGGTCGCGGACGGCCGCGTCGCGCTCGTCCTCGACGCAGCGCAACCGTCCGGTCAGCGTGGCCACCTCCCAGCGGGCGAGGGCCAGATCCGCCACGTCCGGTTCATCGAACACTGGTGGACTCCACTTCGGAATGTCGGGGGCAGTGCCCGGCCAGCCAGGCGGCGGCGGCCGCGGCCCCGTTGCCGAACGACAACTCGGCACAGCGGCGGCTGAGCGCCTCCCGCGCCGCCGGGTCGGCCAGCAGTTCGAGCGCCGCGGTGGCCTCTTCGTCGCTGGTGGCACAGATCGCCACCCCGGCCGCCGCGGCGAAGCGGGCCCGAGTCAGTTCGTCGTCGGCGCCGTCCGGGTCGGGCACGAAGACCGTCGGCACCCGCGCGCCGAGCAGTTCGTGGAAGCCCACGTAGTCGGCCCGGGAGACGGCCAGCGCGACCTCGCCCAGGTCCCGCGGCCGGAAGTCGACCACCGTGAACCCGGGCAGGACGGCCCGTACGCCCCGGCAGAGCAGCGTGTTCGCGGTGGGGCGGCGCCCGACCGCGGGCGTCGGCAGCTCGGTGATCGGGTCGACCGTGCTCACCCCGGCCCGCGCGGTCGTGGTCCAGCCCTCGTCCCCCGCCGCGGCGAACTCGCCCGGCTCGAGGATCCCGGCGAAGAGCGCGCCCCGGGCCGCCCACTGACCGCCGGTGCCACGCCGCCACATCGCCGGGCGCAGCCAGAGCCAGCGCGGGCCGGTGTTGTCGGCGATCGCGGCCGCGATCCCGTCGTGCGGGGCCCCGCCGACCAGCACGGCCCGGGGGAGGTAAAGCTCGATGAGGTGCCGCAGCCGGTCGCGGACGAACCCGGCCCAGCGGTCCTCGGAGGATCCGAGGTCAGCGGCCGAGGGCAGGTATTCGGTGAGCAGACCGGCGGCGTGCGCGGCGGCCAGACCGGCCGCGCCGGCGACCACGACCGCCTCCAGGTCGGCGGGGAGGTGGCGGGCGATGGCCTGGAACCGGGGAACATCGTCGCCGACCAGCAGGATCCGCCGGGCCGGTCGCACGTCGGCCGACAGCGAGACGCGCGGCGGTGCGGTCCCCCGGGTGAGCACGCCGAGCGAGGCCAGGCGGGCGATGTGCGAGGCGCTGCCGAACTGCTCGGTCACGAAGGAACGGGCCCGGGCCACCTGGGCGTCGTACGCGGGCCGGTCCTTGTGCAACCGCAGGACCAGGTCACGGACGCCGGCCGGCGGGGCATAGACCGCGGCCTCGGCGAAGATCGACCGGAAGTTCGGGGGGAGGACGACCGGCACTCCGCTCGCCATCGCCTCGAGGATCGTGCGCCCGAAGGCCCGCGGGGAATCGTGGAAGTAGACGAAGAAGTCGAGGGTGCCGAGGTAGTCGCGCGGCGATTCGGCGCCGGCCTGCCGCAGCTCGACCGCCGAATCGGGCTGCGCGTGCCCCCCGACGACCGGCACCGCCGACGGCGGACGACGGGTGACCTGCCAGTCCGCGACCTCGATGATCTCGTGCCAGTCGGTGTCGGGCAGCAGCACCGCCGGCGCGGCCCGCTGCATGTCCTCGCGTACCTGGCCGCTGTTCGGCGCCCACACCACGTCCGGGCCGAATTGCCCGCGTACCCGGTCCAGGACGTCGCCGGGCGCCTGGTCGAGCACGACGATGGTGTGCTCCGCGCGCACCCGCGGGGCATCGGGCGTGCGGATCTCCGGCCGCCGGATCAGCAGCACCTTCGCGGCGATCTCGGCGCCGTCGTCGTGCGCCAGGTCGGCCAGGCCGGCGCGCAGGCAGCCCACGATCCGGCTCTCGAACGGGCGGCCGGGCGGCAGCTCCGGCGAGGGCACGTGAATCAGCACAGTGGTCAGCCCGGCGGCCGCCTGAGCCTGGACCTCGGCGACGATGCTCGCCGAGTTGCCACCCGGGTACCTCAGGTCGGACAGGATGGCCACGTCGTACACGGCTTGGTCAACGACCTGCCTACCTGGAGCGATACGGACAATTCACCCCAACGCCTCTCAGTCGTTGATCTCCAAGGACAACGACGAAGAGGGGACCATGCACGATTCAGGACCGCACCCGCTGGCTGTGGCGGCGTTGCAAGCCCGCTCGATCGCGGCGCGCGAACCCCTGGCCAGGGCGGCCGGGCACGATCCGGGGATCACCGGCGAACTGGCCCGGGTCATCGCGCTGCAGGACCTGCGGGCCGACGACCGGGCCGATGCGCTCGCGCTGCTCGACCGGCTGCGCGACCAGGGCGAGATCAAGGGGGTCCATCAGGGACTGCACTGCCAGATCACGTACGCCGAAGGTGATCGCACCCGCACCGAGGCCCTGCTCGCCGAGTATCGCGCGGTGCCCGGCCCGGTCCGGACCGCGCTCACCGTCGACCTGGCCAACCCGTACGCGGGTGGGTCGGGCGACGGCTGGGACTTCGCCGGTCTCCTGCCCGCACCGCGGGTGCGGGTGGCGGACGGCCCGGGCCCGCCGTTCGACCGACTCACCACCGGCCCGGTCCAGCGCGTCGGCCACCCCTGCCGGATCACCAGCGTCGTCACCACCTGGCAGTCCGGCCAGAGTCTGCTCACCTCGGTGCGCTCACTCGTCCGGCAGACCTGGACCAACCACGAGATCCTGGTCGTCGACGACGGCTCGTCCGCCGAGTTCGACCCGGTGCTGCGCGCCGCGGCCGCCCTCGACCCCCGGGTCCGGGTGATCCGCATGGTCACCAACGGCGGTGCGTTCGTGGCCCGCAACGCCGGTCTGGACGCCGCGACCGGCGACTTCGTGAGCTTCCAGAACTCGGCCGGCTGGTCCCATCCGCTGCGCCTGGAACGCCAGGTCACTCCGCTGCTGGCCGACAAGACGCTGTTCTCGACCAGCTCGACCGGGCTGCGCGTCTCGCCCGAACTGGTAGTGACGCGGCCCGGCGGACCCGAGACGCGCGCCGACACACTGATGATCCGGCGGGCGGCCGCGCTGAGCCGGGTCGGCCACTTCGATCCGGTACGCGCGGGGGCCGACACCGAGTATGTGGAGCGCGCCCGCGCCGTCTTCGGCGGGAAAGCCACTGAGCAGCTGAGCGATCCGCCCCTGACGCTGATCCGCTCGACGGCTGGGACGGTCGCCGGCTGGCTGCACCCGGCGCACCGGTCCTACCGCTCGGCCTTCCAGACCTGGCACGAGCTCGTGCGGGACGGTCGCGAGCCGGCCACCCGGGCGCGGGCCTTCACGGCGCCCCGAAGCCTGCGGGGGGAGACCGGGGCCAAGGCGTACGACGTGGTGCTCGCGGCCGACTGGACCACGGCGGGCGGCGCCGGGACCGCCGGAATCGGCCAGTTGCGGGCGCTGACCGCCCGGCGCCAGCGCGCCGCTCTGCTGCACCTGGACGAGCTCACCCACCTGCGCGGAGGCGCACGGAACCTGGACCCGGCCGTGCAGGTGCTGATCAACACCGGCGAGCTCACCCAGGTCGAGCTCACCGACGACGTACGGGCGCGGCTGGTGGTGGCCCGCTCGGCCCGGGTTCTCGAACACGCGCCCGACCTGCGCAGCGGCGTACGCGCGCAGCGGGTGGTGATCGAGGACGCGACCGTCGTCCCGGCCGCCGACGCCGCGTCCCGGCGCCTCTTCGGCCACCGCCCGCTCTGGGCTCCGGCCGGCGCCGACGGCCGGCGGTTGCTGGCCGGATCGGCCGACGCCGCGCTGGCCAAGCTCGACCTGCCCAGCACGCTGGACCCGGCGCAGTGGCGGCTCGACCGGCGGGGTCCGCGCGCCGACCGGCCGGTGGTCGGCCGGTACTGCCGGGGTGGGCCGGCCGAGTGGAAGCGGCTGCGCACCGAGCTGCCCGACCCGGCCCGGGTGGACGTACGCCTGCTCGACGGGGCCGGCACCTCGACCCGGTCGTTCGGCCGCTTCGGCCCGCCCCGGGGCTGGCTGGTCTACGCCCCCGGCGACGTCAGCCAACGTTCGTTCCTCGGTCAGATCGACTTCTACCTGCATCTGCCGCCGGCGGACGAGCCGGCCGACCCGGCGCCGGACGTGCTGGCCGCGCTCGCCGCCGGTTGCGTCGTCGTGCTGCCCTACCGCTATGCACCGGCCTTCGGGGACGCGGCGGTCTACTGCGCTCCGGACGAGGTCCAGGAGACCGTACGCCGGCTGCACGCCGACCGCCGGGCCCTGCGTGACCAGGGCGCACGCGGAGCCGACTTCGTCCGCCGACACCATGCCCACGAGCTCTACGCCGAGCGGGTCGCCCGGTTGGCAACCCAAGGGTGACCGGTTCGCACCCGAGCGAACCGTCAACCCGGCCCCGCGCCGACCGATTCCTCCGGGTGCAAGACAACCGAACTCGGGACGGCCCCCGCCGGCCCGCATGCGGGGAGGCATCCCCCGCCCCGCGTGCCGCTGCCCTGCCGTCCCCCGCGGCGGGGCAGCGGTATCTCTAGACCGAGGTCGCGGTCGGCCGAGGATGCGTGAGGGCCGTCCAGCGGCCCGGCAGGCGGCGTTTGGCGGTGAGACCGAACCCGCCGCCCTGACGCGGAGCGACCCGCTCGGGCTCGTCGTCGACCACCACAACCGCCCCGGGCGCCAACCGCCGGCCGAGGACGTGCAGGGCCGGGGCCAGCGGATCGGATCCCTCGGGCGTGATCGCGCCGTCGACCAGCAGCAGGTCGACCTGGGTCAGGTCGTCCAGGGCGTCCACGTCGTACCAGTCGAGCGTCCGGCCGTCGACGGTGAGCTCGGCCGGCGCGACGTGGCGGACCTCGACCGAGGTCAGGCCGTGCTCGGCCAGCTGGAACCGCACCCGCGCGGCGCGACCGGCGTCGTGGTCGAGCGCGATCAGCCGGCCGCCGGTGGGCTCGAGCGCGTAGCCGAGCCAGACCGTCGACGGGCCGCTGCCCAGCGTCACGGTAAGAGCCGGACGGCGTTCCCGCGCGATGTGCACCAGGCTGAGCAGGTCGCTCGGCTGCAGCCCAGCGCCGGGCGGCATCGGCGCGCGCGGGGCGATCTTTCGGAAGAGCTGGAACATCGCCTCGATCTCCTGGCTCTGCTCGCGCAGCAGCAGCTCGGCGCCGCGGCCGGTGAGGCGTTCGGCGCGGGTCATCGCGTCCGTGAGCTCCTGGTGGCGGTCACCGGCGGCGAGCCGCTCCTTCTCGACCGCGGCGATCACCCGGCGCTGCAACTGGTCGACCGCCCCGCGCAGGTCGCGCACGGCGTCCTGGGTCGAGCGGTGGACCCCCCGGATCCGCCGGGCCAGGTGGATCACCCCGGCGAAAATGGCGACGAGCAGCACCGCGAGCAGGCAGGTGGCGATCGCGGCCGCGCCGACGACCGACGACACCCCGACGCCCGCGGCCAGGACCATACTGGCCAGGATGCCGGCGACTTGCCGGCCGGACAGACCGTGGAGTCGCCGGGCGAGGGCCCGGACCAGTCGGAGCAGCCGAGTCATGATCATGTCCTGGGTCCGCCGCACATCGGGTCAACGCCGACGAGCCCCGGACCGTTACGGGATCGTCAGCAACGCGGGCAGCAAAGTCTTGATCCGGTCGACGAACCGGGCCGGGTCGTGCGCGGTGACCGCCTGCCTGGCCCGCCTGCTCTGCGCGGCGAAGAGCGCCGCGTCGGCTCGATAGCGATCGATCAACGCGGCCGCCTCGGCGCGCGTGCAGTAGACCGCCGCGTCGCCGTAGAACGCCTGAAAGCGCTGGGGCAGCACCACCACGCAGCCGATCGCGGCGGCCTCCAGCGCCGGTCGCGAATACCACTCGGGCGCGGTGCGCGGCGGGAAGTGCAGGTAGAAGTCGAGCTGGTGCAGGAACGGCCGGGGTGCGAGGTCGGCGGTCTGATAGCCCAGCCAGGTCGGCTCCACCGGGACGTCGCACGTGCCGGCGGGCCGGTCGGGCAGCCGCACCCGCACGTCCGCCTCGGGGAGCCGCCGGAGGACCGCGAGGCTGTCGGCGGCGTCGGGCGGCCAGTTCGCCGCGTCGCAAAGGTCGACGCCGGCCACGGTGGACGCCTGGGTGCGATCGACGGCCCATCCGGTGGGGGCGAGCGCGACCGGCAGGTCCTCCGGGTCCAGGTTCTCGACCGTACGCAGGGCAGCCCGCACCCCGGGATCCTGGGGAACCCACAACGGGTCGGCGCCGAAGAGCCGGCGCACGGCCGCCGCGCAGCTCGACGGCTCGTAGCGGTGGTCGGTGCCGTCGGCCCGCACCGGCGCGCGGTCGGCGACGACGAGCGCGCGGGCCGCCCGTACGCCACTGGTCTGCCCCTCGGTGAACTGGACGACTGCCGCCTGGCGCACCACCAGCAGCGCCGCCTCGACCGGGTCGTCCAGCGCGATCCGGTCGACCAACCCCTCGTTGATCAGGTCCTGCACCGGCGCTGCCGGTGGGATCCGCCGTAACTGAATCGCCCGGTACGAGTCCAACTGCAGCACCGCGACCCGCAGCCCCGCCCGGGCCAGCGCCTTCAGCTCGTCGACCGCCGTCCGCTGCGCGGTCTCCAGGAACCGCCAGTCGGCGACCATCACCACGTCGTACCGCCGCTCCGGAACCGTGCCGAGCAGATGGCCCGGCGCCGGAAAAGCCCGGTCCGAGCCGTCCGCCGGCCGGAACGCGCCGGCTTGCCGGGCCGCGATGAGCTGGTGATGCCGCTGATAGGCCGACCTGTACGCGGTCCGCGCCGGATGCATCCAGTGCGCCCGGATCTCCGAACGCGACAGCGAGCCCGCCGAGAGCCGGATCAACGCCAGCGGCAGCGAGTCGACATGCCGCACCCGGCCGGCCCCGAACGCGGCCTCGATCCGTCCGATGTACTCGGAGTCGGCGGCCTT
>Ga0247737_1000030_pt1 | contig 37119 bp, 37 predicted proteins | sample UWRJL028104C2_FD_180937 | JGI IMG/M metagenome (GOLD analysis project Ga0247737, IMG submission 180937) | Plant litter microbial communities from Arlington Agricultural Research Station in Wisconsin, United States - UWRJ-L028-104C-2 | ecosystem: Environmental > Terrestrial > Plant litter >...
TTTTCGAGTGAGTGGACGAGGAATGGTCCGGCGGCGCTCACGCGAATCTGGGTGCCTGTGTGGCAGCCGATTACGGCGCTAGAGCGTCGCCTTCACTCGCTCTCCGCGCAGACGGAGGCGGCGGCGCATGCTGCGTCGCTCTGCCGATCCGGTACCACGGGTGTTGTCCACCGTTCGAGCATAGTGGAAACGGGCGTACCGTCGTCGCCACGACCCGGCCGCGATCGAGACCTCCCTCGCGCACCTGGTCGGTTGCGGCACGCGCTTGAATCGCGCCCGGCATCCGCCGAGTCGTCACAAACGGCGCTTCACAGAGAAATGAAGCGCCGTTTGCGACGACTCGTGCGGGGCGGATTACTCGCGGATGGTCGCGCCGAATCTCTCGCCCGCGAGCGCGGCACCGGCGAGCTTCGCGGCGCTCGCCTCCTCCGCCTTCAGCGTGCGGTCATCGGCACGGAAGCGCAGCGCCAGCGTGATCGACTTCTCGCCCTCGGCGATGCCGGTGCCGCGGTAGTCGGCGACCAGCCGGGCGTCTTCGAGCAGCGAGCCGGCACCCTCGACGACCGCCGAGAGCACCTCCGCCGCGGGCACGTCGGCCGGAACGACCAGCGACAGGTCCTGCGTGGCGGCCGGGTAGCCGGCGATCTCGTGCGGTGTCACCTCGGGACGGGCCAGCTCGATCACCCGGTCGAGGTCGAGTTCGACCACGGCGACGACGCGCGGCAGGTCGAGCTCCTCGGCCAGCGCGGGCAACAGTTCGCCGGCGAAACCGACGCTGTGCCCGTCGACGAACAGCTCGGCGGTGCGGCCCGGGTGCAGTGAGTGGTGCGAACCCTGACGGATGTCGAGGCTCGCGTCGACCGCAGCGGCGACCTGCCGCGCGGCATCGAGGGCATCCGCGAGCCCATAGGCCACCGCGTCGGCGCCGGGCTGCTTCTCGACCGCGTTGCCGAGCAGCAGTGCCGTGACGTGCAGCGGCTGCGGCGGAACGCTCGCGAGCAGGTCGACCAGATCGCCGTCGCTCGGGCGCACGACCCCAGACGGCAGCGGACCGCTACCGTAGCGCGTGCCCTCCTCGGGCAGCACCACCGCGCCGACCTCGAACAGGGCGAGGTCGGTGAGGCCGCGGGACAGGTTGCGGCGCGCGATCTCGATCAGCCCGGGGATGAGCGAGGTGCGCAGGAAGGGCGCCTCACTGTCGAGCGGATTGACCAGCCGGATCGCGGGAACCGTCGCCTCGACGGCGGCACCGAAGGCATCCTTCGCGCTCGCGCTGAGGAAGGGGTACGACAGCACCTCGACCAGACCGTTGGCCGCGAGCACCTGGGCGGCATTACGCCGGAGCCGTTGCGCGCGGGTGAGGCCGCGACCGGGCGGAGCGACCGGCAGCACCGCGGGGATGCGCTCGTAGCCGACCACGCGGGCGACCTCCTCGACCAGGGTCGCCTTGTCGGTGAGGTCGGGACGCCAGCTCGGCGGGGTCACGATCAGCGCGTGGTCACCGTCGGCGAGGGTCGCACCGATGGCGGTGAGCGAGGAACGGGTCTCGTCGGCCGTGTAGTCGGCACCGGTGAGGCCGTTCACGTAGCCGTCCGGCAGTTCGATCGGCGCCGGGAGCTGCGCCGTGTAGAGGCGTGAGCCGAGGGGGTCGGCGTGCCCACCGGCCAGGGACTCGAGCAGCTCGACGACACGGGCGGCCGCGGCATCCGCCACCTGGGGGTCGACGCCGCGCTCGAAGCGACGACTGGCCTCGCTCGGCAGCTTGTGACGGCGGGCGCTGCGGGCGATGGACACCGGGTCGAAGTTCGCGGCCTCGACCAGCACGTTCGTGGTCGCGTCGGTGATCTCGGTGGCGAGTCCGCCCATCACGCCGGCGAGGCCGATCGCGCCGGAATCGTCGGTGATCAGCAGGTCTTCGGCGTGGAGCGTGCGCTCCTGTCCGTCGAGGGTGGTGAGAGTCTCGCCCGGTGCGGCGCGGCGCACGACGATCGGACCCCGCAGCGTGTCGTAGTCGTAGCCGTGCAGCGGCTGGCCGAGCTCGAGCATCACATAGTTGGTGATGTCGACGACCAGGGAGATCGAGCGGATGCCCGCGAGGGTCAGTCGCCCGACCATCCACGGCGGGGTGGGCAGGCTGGGGTCCACGCCGCGCACCAGCCGCGTGACGAAGACGCTGCAGCCCTGGCGACCGCGGATCGGCGCGCGGTCGTCGACGGAGACCTCGACACCGCTGCCGTCCACGCGCGTCGGCTCGAGGGCGGGGTCGCGGTAGGTGGCGCCGGTGGAGTTGGAGTACTCCCGGGCGATGCCGCGGATCGAGAAGGCGTAGCCGCGGTCGGGGGTGACGTTGACCTCAATCGCCCAGTCGTCGAGCCCGAGCAGGGCGATCGCATCCGTTCCCGGCTCGGGGTCGAGGCCGAGCGAGGCGAGGCGCAGGATGCCGTCGTGCTCCTCCCCCATACCGAGTTCGCGCGCCGAGGCGATCATGCCGTCGGACACGTGACCGTAGGTCTTGCGGGCGGCGATGGGGAACGGACCGGGCAGGATCGCGCCGGGTAGGGACACGACGACCTTGTCACCGGCGACGAAGTTGTGGGCGCCGCAGACGATGCCGCGTGGCTCGCCCTCCCCCACGTCGACCTGGCACCAGTTGATGGTCTTGCCGTTCGACTGGGGTTCGGGCTCGAAGGACAACACCTGGCCGACGACGACCGGACCGGTCACCTCGAAGCTGTGGACATCCTCTTCCTCGAGCCCGACCCGCACGAGCGCGGCATGCACGTCTTCCGGGGTGGCGTTCTGCGGGATGTCGACGTACTCACGGAGCCAACTGACGGGTGCGCGCATCAGACCACCATTCCGAACTGCTTGCTGAAGCGGACATCGCCCTCGACCATGTCGCGCATGTCGTTGAGCTCATTGCGGAACTGCAGGGTGCGCTCGATGCCCATACCGAAGGCGAAGCCCTGGTACACGTCGGGATCGATGCCGGCCGCTCGCAGCACGTTGCGATTGACCATGCCGCATCCGCCCCACTCCACCCAGCGGGCGCCACCCTTGGCGTTCGGCTGCCAGACATCCATCTCGGCGCTGGGCTCGGTGAAGGGGAAGTAGTTGGGGCGCAGGCGGATCTTCGCCTCAGGCCCGAACATGATGCGGGCGAAATGCTCGAGGGTGCCGCGCAGGTTGGCCATGGTGAGCCCGCGATCGACGGCGATGCCCTCGACCTGGTGGAAGACCGGGGTGTGCGTCGCATCGAGCTCGTCGGTACGGAACACCTTGCCGGGCGAGATGACGTAGAGCGGCAGGTCGCGCTCGAGCAGCGAACGCACCTGTACCGGGCTGGTCTGGGTACGCAGCAGCAGGTGGTCGGTGACCGGCTCGACGAAGAAGGTGTCCTGCATCGCGCGGGCCGGGTGGTCCTCGTCGAAGTTGAGCGCGTCGAAGTTGAACCACTCGTTCTCGAGCTCGGGGCCCTCGGCGATCTCCCAGCCCATGCCGACGAAGACGTCTCCGATGAACTCCTGCAGCAGGCTGAGTGGATGCCGCGCCCCGGTCGTGCGGGTGGACGGCAGCGCGGTGACATCCACGGTCTCCTCCGCGAGGCGGCGGCTGTCTTCGGCCGCGAACAGCTCTGCCTCGCGCGCGGCGAAGGCCTGGTTCACCCGGCCACGGGCCTGGCCGACGAGCTTGCCCGCGGCGGCCTTCTGGTCGGGGGCGACCTCGCGCATGGCGGCGTTCAGCCGAGCCAGCGCGGAGGCCTCACCGAGGTGGGCGGACTTGACAACCTTGAGCGCCGCGAGATCCTGCGCATCGGCGATGGCACTGAGTGCATCGGCGACGGCGGATTCGACCGCGGCCTCGGTGATGGGTTCTGACACGGGTCACAAGCTTAATGGCTTCTCCGCAGCCATCGAACGGATGCCCGGCTCCGGCTAGCGAGACACCCGACGTCGCGCGAGCCGGCGTGCCACGGCGGACAGCGAGAGGTTGATCGTCAGGTAGATGACCAGTGTGACGATGAACAGCGAGAACAGGTAGCGGTTGCCGTAGAAGCTCGCCATGTTGTTCATCGTCGTGCGGATCAACTCGTTGTAGCCGACGATGTACCCCAGGCTGGTGTCTTTCAGCAGCACGACGAGTTGCGCGATGATGACGGGCAGCATCTGCCGGAATGCCTGTGGGAACTCGATGAAGGTCTTGGTCTGCAGTCGGGTGAGCCCGAGGCTGAGCCCCGCCTCGCGCTGACCGCGGGGCAGAGAGGCGAGCCCGGCGCGCAGGATCTCGCCGATGATCGCCCCGTTGTAGAGGGTGAGGCCCAGCACGACCGCCCAGAACGCGCCGAACGAACTCGCCAGCAGGATGAACAGCATGAGCAGCAGCACCGGCATGCCCCGGAAGAACTCGAGTACGACCGTGGTCGGCACCCGTACCCAGGCGTAGACCGAGGTGCGGAGCGAGGCGAAGACCACTCCGAGTGCGAGCGCGAAGACGGCGGCCACCCCCGCGGCGCGGAGCGTTGCGAGCAGGCCGAGGCCGATGTCGCGCCAGACCCGAGGGTCGGCGAAGATGTTCCAGCGGCTCGGGTCGAAGGAGCCGGGCAGGGTGATGCCCGACGACTGCCGCGGTGCGGCGAGGGTGAGGAGCGCCCAGGCGACGACCCCGATCAGCAGGATGATCGAGATGATCGAGAATATCCGCGACCGGCGCCGTGCCTTGGGCCCCGGCGCGTCGAACAGTACAGAGGCGCTCATCGGGCGACCACCCATCTCTTTTCGAGGCGCGAGGACAGCAGTCCCAGCGGAATCGTGATCAGCAGGTAGAAGAAGGCGACGCCGAGCAGGATCGGAATGATGTTGTCACCGTTCGCGTTGGCGAGCCCCTTGCCTACCTGAAAAAGCTCGGCGACGAAGAATCCGCCCGCCACCGAGGTGTTCTTGGCCAGCGCCACCATCACGTTGACCAGCGGGGGGATGACCATGCGGAAGGCCTGCGGCAGGATCACCAGGGTGAGCGACTGACCGAAGCCCATGCCGAGGCTGCGCGCGGCCTCCGCCTGCCCGATGGGCACACCGTTCACCCCGGAGCGGAGCGCCTCCGCGACGAAGGGCGCGGTGTACAGCGTGAGACCCACGCAGGCGCTCGCGAAGTACGGGATGCGCGGGCCGATCTGCGGCCCCACGACGGCGAAGAACAGCAACACCAGGGTGAGCGGGGTGTTGCGCAACAGCTCGGTGTAGGCGGCCGCGAAGCCTCGCAGCCCCGCGACCGGCGAGATGCGCATCGCCGCGACCACCGTGCCGAGGATGAGCGCGGACACCCCCGCGATGAAGAACAGCGAGAGCGTGAGCCCGAATCCCTGCAGGTAGGTCGGCAGATTGTCGATCACCGCATTCATGCATCGTTCCCGTCGTGGTGGTGGGTGAGACAGGGTGACGGGCCGCGGAGGCGACCCGTCACCCCAGAACCGTCGTCTTACAGCGAGTAGTTGTCGACTGCCGGCGGCTTGACGTAGGGCAGCACCTGTCCGGCGGTGTCCTCCCAGGCCTTCTTGTACGCGCCATCCTCATAAGACTTCGTCAGGGTCTCGTTGATGAAGGTGCGGAAGTCGCTGTCATCGAGCTTCAGCCCGATGCCATACGGCTCCTTGGTGAACGGCTTGCCCGCGATCTTGAACTCGCCCTCGTTCTGCGCGGCGAGACCCGCCAGGATCACGTTGTCGGTGCTGACCGCGACCACCGTTCCCGAGCGCAGCGGCTCGAGGCAGTTGGAGTAGGTGTCGGTCAGCAGCGGCTCGGCACCGATCTCGGCGAGCTTGGCCGCCGGGGTTGAGCCGGTCACCGAACACACCGGCTTGCCGACGAGGTCCTTCTCCGACTTGATCGTCTTGTTGTCTGCCTTCACCAGGATCGACTGGCCGGCCTCGTAGTACGGGCCTGCGAAGGAGACGACCTTCTTGCGGGCGTCATTGATGGTGTAGGTCGCGATGACCAGATCGACCTGACCCGACTGGATGAACGGCTCACGGTTCGCTGACACCGTCTCGACCCAGGTGATCCCGGAGTCTTTGATGCCGAGGCTCGCCGCGATCAGCTTGCCGATCTCCACGTCGAAGCCGACCGGGCCATCCGGACCCTTGAGGCCGAACAGCGGCTGGTCGAACTTGGTGCCGATGGTGATCTTCCCCGCCTTCGACAGTTTCTCCATCGTGCTGCCGGCGGCGAAACTCGCTGCGGGCTTCGGGTCGGCGGCCGGCTCGTCGGTACCGGCGCATCCGGCCAGGAGGAGCATGGATGCTGCGGCCAGTCCTAGAACGGACAACATTCGCTTCTTCATTGCTGTGTACCTTTCTCGTGCTGCTGTGTGGAGCTGGTGGTCGAGAGTCAGTAGTCGAAAATCAGTAATCGAAAATCAGTGGTCGAGGATTTTCGACAGGAAGTCCTGGGCGCGCGCCGTCTTCGGGTTGGTGAAGAACTGTTCGGGGGTCGCTTCTTCTTCGATGCGACCCGAGGCCATGAACAGCACCCGGTCTGCGGCCTTGCGGGCGAATCCCATCTCGTGGGTGACGACGAGCATGGTCATGCCGTCCTTCGCCAGCCCGACCATGACATCCAGGACCTCGTTGATCATCTCGGGGTCGAGGGCGCTGGTCGGCTCATCGAGCAGGATGAGCTTGGGTGTCATGGCCAGCGAGCGGGCTATGGCGACCCGCTGCTGCTGTCCGCCGGAGAGCTGCGCGGGCATCTTTCCGGCCTGGTCGGCGATGCCGACCCGGTCGAGCATCTCCATCCCGCGACGCTCCGCCTCGGCCCGCGCCATCTTGCGCACCTTGATCGGGGCGAGGGTGACGTTCTCGAGAATCGTCTTGTGCGCGAAGAGGTTGAAGGATTGAAACACCATCCCGACGTCCGCCCGCAACTGGGCGAGAGCCGCACCCTCCTCGGGCAGGATTTCCCCGTCGATCGAGATAGTGCCACTGTCGATGGTCTCGAGACGATTGATCGCCCGGCAGAGGGTGGACTTGCCTGACCCGCTCGGGCCGATCACGACAACGACCTCGCCGCGATTGATCACGGTGTTCACGTCGTTGAGCACGTGGAGGTCACCGAAGTGCTTGTTGACGCCTTCCATGATCACCAGGGGCTGTCCGCGACGGACGCCGATGTTCGAGGTGGGGGGCTCGCTTGCGCCTGTCTCCATCCCCCCAATATAGGGAAGACGAACCGTTCCACCCCGTCTCGGACGAAACTAGAGCCCGATCGTTAGAGTCAGACTCGCTGGGCGAAGGCGCTCTCGTAGAGGCAGACGGAGGCCGCGGTCGCCAGATTCATCGACTCGGCATGACCGTAGATCGGCACGGTAATCGCGCGATCGGCGAGGGCGAACTGCTCGTCGGAGAGGCCGCGAGCCTCGTTGCCGAACAGCCAGGCGGTCGGGGCGGCGAGCACCCCTTCCGTGCGCGCGGTGAGCAGGTCGTCACCCTTGATGTCCGCGGCGAGGATGGCGAGCCCGCTCTCACGGGCACGATCGAGGACGGTCTCCAGCTCGGCGCCGACAGCGACCGGCAGGTGGAAGATCGATCCGGTGGACGAGCGGACGACCTTCGGGTTGTAGAGGTCGACGCTGCGACCCGTGAAGATCACGCCGTCGGCACCGGCGGCATCCGCTGCTCGGATGATGGTGCCGGCGTTGCCGGGGTCACGCACCTCTTCGAGGATGGCGACCAGCTTCGAACCGCGCAGGATGTCTTTGACCGAGGTGGGGAACTGGTGGCAGACCGCCACGATCCCCTGGGGGGTGACGGTATCGGCCATGGCGTCGAGCACCTGCTCGGTGACGAACTCGACCTCGATGCCTGCATCGGCGGCCGCCTGTGCCAGATCGGAGTATCGATCCCAGGCGGTGGGGGTGGCGAACAGCTCGACCAGCAGCTCGGGACGGAAGGCGAGTGCCTCGGAGACGGCCTGGGGGCCCTCGAGCAGGAACAGACCGGTGGTGGAGCGGGCCTCGCGCTTGGCGAGCTTCGCGACGCTACGGACGCGGGGGGAACGGGGGTTATCGAGCACGCGCCAATTGTATGCAGCGTGGGGTATCAATATCCCGAGCCCCGCCGGAGCGGGGACATGACGAAGGCCCGGTCGCGGGCGACCGGGCCTTCGTGGTGCTGCTGTGGTGCGTGCGCTGCAGTTACGCGGTGACCTTCGGAGCCGAGGTGTCGGCAGGAAGGGCGGCCTTGGCCGTCGCGACGAGAGCCGCGAAGGTGGCGGGCTCAGTGACCGCGAGGTCGGCGAGGATACGACGGTCGACACCGACGCCGGCCAGGTTCAGTCCCTGGATGAGGCGGTTGTAGGTGAGGCCGTTCGCGCGCGACGCGGCGTTGATGCGCTGGATCCACAGGCGACGGAAGTCACCCTTGCGGGCACGACGGTCACGGTACGCGTAGACGAGGGAGTGGGTGACCTGCTCCTTGGCCTTGCGGTACAGGCGTGAACGCTGTCCGCGGTAGCCCGAGGCGCGCTCGAGGATGACGCGGCGCTTCTTGTGAGCGTTTACCGCCCTTTTTACTCTTGCCATTGTTCTAAGTCCTTGTTTCCGGTCGGCGTTAGCGGGAGTACTTGCCGAGAAGCTTCTTGATGGCCTTCACGTTGGCCGGGGCGATCTGCTCGTCGGTGTTGAGGCGGCGCTTGCGCTGACCCGACTTGACCTCCAGGTTGTGGCGCATGCCAGCCTGCTGCTTCATGATCTTTCCGCTGCCGGTGACCTTGAATCGCTTCTTGGTGCCCGAGTGCGTCTTCTGCTTCGGCATTTCTCTCCTTGGTTTTCAGTACATACGGCGAACTAGCTGGCTAGTTCGTCGGTGAATCTGCTGGTGCAGTCTTGGGGGCCGCCTTCGGCGCAGCCTTGGCGGGGGGCTTCGGAGCGGCTGCGCCCGGCTTGGGCGCGGGCTTGGGCACGGAGCCCGGGGTCGCCGGCTTCGCGGCGGCGGGTGTCGCAGGCTTGCTCGTCGCGGGCTTGCTCGCCGTGGGCGCCGCGGCTGCGGGTGCAGCAGCAGCAGGTGCCTTCGCCGCGGATGCCGCTGCGGCAGCGATCTTCGCCGCGGGAGCTGCCGCCGAGGCAACCCTCGCGGCGGGAGCCGCGGAGGACGACGGAGCGGGCGCGGACGACGACGGTGCAGACGACGACGGTGCGGACGAACGCGGTGCCGACGACGAAGCGGATGAACGCGTCGGTGCCGACGAGGACGAGGAGCGCGTCGGAGCAGAGCGCTCGGTGCGCTCGGGGCGCTCAGAGCTGCGCTCGGTCGTGCTGCGCTCGGGAGCGGTACGCGGCGGCGCCTTGGCGAACGTCGCGAGGGGCTGCTCGGCCGGCTGCGCGGGGGCGGCCTTGCTCGAAGCGGTGGCCTCCTCGGCAGCGGCCGGGGCATCCGTCGACTCGGAGCGCTCGGGGCGCGACGTCGGCTTCTTGGCGTCGTGCTCTGCCTTGACCTCCGCCTTGGTCTTCAACGGACCGATGACCATGACCATGTTGCGACCGTCGATGGTCGGGGTCGACTCGACGGTTCCGAACTCGGACACGTCTTCGGCGAAGCGCTGCAGCAGGCGCACACCCTGCTCGGGGCGCGACTGCTCGCGACCACGGAACAGGATCATCGCCTTGACCTTGTCACCCTGCTGAAGGAAGCCCTCGGCGCGCTTGCGCTTGGTCTCGTAGTCGTGCACGTCGATCTTCAGACGGAAGCGCACCTCTTTGAGGATGGTGTTGGACTGGTTGCGCTTGGCCTCTTTCGCCTTCTGCGCGGTTTCGTACTTGAACTTGCCGAAATCCATGATCTTGGCAACGGGAGGCTTGGAATTGGGAGCAACCTCAACCAAATCCAGGTCAGCCTCCTGGGCGAGACGGATAGCGTCTTCAATGCGCACTACACCGACCTGCTCGCCGCCTGGGCCAACAAGTCGGACCTCCGGCACGCGGATTCGGTCATTGGTACGGGGATCGCTGATGTGTGACTCCTTAGTCAGTTTCTGTCGGCCGGAGCTATCTCGACGGGCTGTCGAACTCAGACGAAGGAGTAGATTCACGCGCCGACTCCCCGCGAATTTGCGGTTTGTTCACGGCACGGGGCCCTAGCTGCCCTCTCGCCTGTGCGAGAGAACGGGGCACCAACTACCCGGTAACCTTGGATTCGGCACGAGCACCTCATGAGGTACACGCACCGGGCGGTCAAGCGCGGGTGGGAAGAATCTCCACTTTCGTTTCGAGACCAGCGAGGTCTCGAAGCCAACCGCAATCATAACAGAGGAAATACCCGTGAGCGATACTGCCCATACGCACGAATCCGCGGCGCACCATTCTGCGCATGAATTCGACGAACAGGATGCCGCCCGCGATATCGCGGACGTCCCGGCGATCGAGGTCATCAACACGGTCGCGGTGCACCTGCTCAGCGCGGCTGCGGTGAAGTGCGGGCTGGCCGACGACCCAGAGAATCAGCTCGACCTCGACGAGGCGCGCAAACTGATCAACGCCCTGGCCGGGCTGGTGACGGCCTCGGCCCCCGACCTCGGCGACCAGCACGCCCGTGCCCTGCGCGACGGGCTGCGCTCGGTGCAGCTCGCCTTCCGCGAGGCGTCGGCGATGCCCGACGCTCCCGGATTCGGTCCGGGCGAGAAATACACCGGCGCAGTCAACTAGAACCAGCGCTCGAGCACCACACCCACCGCGGACTGATCGTGGTCACCCGCCACCTCGGTCGTGATCACCTTCACCGCGTCATCCGCATTACCCATGGCGACGGAGTGTCCGGCCCAGCGCAGCATCTCGATGTCGTTCGGCATATCGCCGAAGGCGATGGCCCGTTCCGCGGCGATGCCCCACTGCCGGGCAAGACCGTCGAGCACAGCGCCCTTGGTGATGCCTGCGGCGGAGATCTCGATGAGGCCGTCGTCGGTCGAGCGGGTGAGGGTGAAGTCGGCGGCGTAGTCGCGGGCGAAGTGCTCGACGACCGCGGGCCCCGCACCCGCCTCCGGACGCACGAGAACCTTCACCACGATGCCGGCGCAGAGTTCGGAAAGCGACGCGCGTGGCACGACCCGGTCGCCCCGCGCCGGAAAGTGCTGCTCGGCGGTGAGATCGACACTCGGGAGCCCCTCCGTCGCCACCGCGAAGCTCACGCCGGCGGCGCGCAGCTCGGTGATCGCCCGCAGCAGCCTCGCGCCATCCACCGGGTACGCGGCGATCACGGTCCCCTCGTCGAGGTCCATCACCACCCCGCCGTTACAGCAGACCGCGATCGTGGCGGGGATGTCTGAGCGCAGGTGTTCGAGCCAGCGCGGCGGCCGCCCCGTGGCGATGACGACGCGCGCGCCGTCTGCCTCCGCGCGGAGGAGAGCGGCGGCGTTGCGCGCACTCACCTCGCCGGCGTCATCGAGCAGGGTGCCGTCCAGGTCGAGCACGATGAGCCGCGGGGCCGGCGTTCGCTCGACGGACGGTGCCGGGGGCGTGCTCACGCGGCGACCACCGTCAGGCCGAGCGAGTCGACCCGCGAGGCGATCACGGTGTCGGACGCCCACCGCAGCTGGAGCCGTGCGAGCAGCGCCGCAAGCGAAGGCTCGTCGAGGCCGGGACGCAGGGCGAGCTGCACGGTGAGTTCGGGGCCGGCGAGCCGCGCATCCGGATCCCCCGCCAGCAGACGCACCTCGGCCACGTCGGGCTCGGCGCCGACCGACTGGTCGAAGCCGCGCTGCACCTCCGGGTCGAGGTAGCTCGGCGTCCAGGGCTGCGACTGGGCAAGAGCCCAGAGGGCGGGACGACGGATGACGAACTCGGTCGCCGAGGTCGGGTCGAGCACGACGAGGTCGGTCTGCTCCCCCGCTGCCGCCAGCGCGACACGCACGGCGTCGGCGGGAACGGGTCGGGCCGCCGGGTTCCAGGCGCGCATGCTGTCCACCGAGCTGAAGGCCGGAAGGATGCTGCGGCCGTCGGGTGCCGCGACCGTCACGATCGCGAGCTCGGCGCTCTTGTCGACCGTGAGGCCGTGCTCTCCGACTCCCGCCTCCCCCAGCTGCGCGACGAGCGGAATGAGCAGCCGCGACTCGCGCAGCGCGTCGAGCACCTCGGCCTCGCCGAGTTCGGCTGCGCGGAACCGCCGAATCGCCTCGATCAGCCGTTCCGGAGCGGACCCGTCGTCTGCCGCCGCAGGGTTGGGCTCGAACCGGCGGCCCGCCCACGGCGTTCCGCCAGAGTCGGTGCCCCCGTGCACGTGATGGTCGTGCTGGTGCGGATCGCTCATCCGGCCACGGCGAGGGCCTCGACCAGGGTGAAGGCATTCGAGTAGAGCGCCTTGCCCACGATGGCCCCCTCGATGCCGAGCGGCACGCGGTCGCGCAACGCGATCAGGTCGTCGAGGCTGGAGATGCCCCCGGAGGCGATCACCGGCTTATCCGTGCGCTCGGCGACGGCGAGAAGCAGTTCGATGTTCGGGCCCTTCAAGGTGCCGTCCTTGGTGACATCGGTGACGACGTAGCGGCTGCAACCGGCCTGCTCCAGGCGGTCGAGCACCTCGAAGAGGTCGCCCCCGTCTTCGGTCCAGCCGCGGGCGGCGAGGGTGGTGCCGCGCACGTCGAGGCCGACGGCGATCTGATCACCGAATCGCGCGATGACCTGCGCCGCCCACTCGGGGTTCTCCAGCGCTGCAGTGCCGAGGTTGATCCGTCGCGCACCGGTCGCCAGGGCTGCTTCGAGGCTGACGTCATCGCGGATTCCGCCGGAGAGTTCGATCTGCGCCTGACCGCCGACCTCGCGGATGACGTCGGCGATCACCGCGCGGTTGTCGCCGCGACCGAAGGCAGCGTCGAGGTCGACCAGGTGGATCCACTCGGCGCCCTGCGAAGTCCAGTCGATTGCGGCATCGACCGGGCTGCCGTAGTCGGTCTCGCTGCCCGCCGCACCCTGGGTGAGGCGCACGGCCTTGCCGTCGGCGACATCCACTGCCGGGAGCAGCACGAGGCGGGGGGAGGTTTCAGTCATCTGAGCACTTTCTGAACGGGGCGGCGCGACTCAGAGCGAGTCGATCCAGTTGCGGAGCAGACGGATGCCGGGCTCCCCCGACTTCTCGGGGTGGAATTGGGTGGCACTGAGCGGGCCGTTCTCGACCGCCGCGAGAAACCGTGTGCCGTGACGAGCCCAGGTGAGTATCGGCTGCGGGAACGGCGGCATGACGTCGAGTTCCCATTCCGTGGCGGCGTAGGAGTGGACGAAGTAGAACCGTTCGTCGCCGATGCCGTCGAACAGCACCGAACCGGGCCCGGGCTCGACGGTATTCCACCCCATGTGCGGCAGGACCTCGGCCTCGAGCTCGACTATCGTGCCCGGCCACTCACCGAGGCCCTCCGTCTCGATTCCACGCTCGACACCGCGGGAGAACAGCACCTGCATGCCGACGCAGATACCGAGCACCGGTCGGCCACCGGCCAGACGCGCGTCGATGATGTCGCCGCCGCCGGCACGGTTCAGCGCGGTCATCACCGCATCGAATGCGCCGACGCCCGGAACGAGCAGACCGTCGGCCTCCATTGCCCGACGACGGTCGGAGGTCAGCTCCACGTCGGCACCGGCGTGCTCCAGGGCCTTGACGGCCGAGTGCACGTTGCCGCTGCCGTAGTCGAGGACGACGACGGATGCCGAACCCACGACTACAGCGCGCCCTTGGTCGAGGGGATTCCACTCACCCGCGCATCCAGTGCGACCGCCTGGCGGAACGCCCGCGCGAATGCCTTGAACTCGGCTTCGGCGATGTGGTGCGGGTCTCGACCGCCGAGCACCGTGATGTGCACGGTGAGGCCAGCGTTGAAGGTAATCGCCTCGAAGACGTGGCGCACCATCGAGCCGGTGAAGTGGCCACCGATGAGGTGGAGCTCGAAGCCCGCGGGCTCTCCGCTGTGCACGAGATACGGGCGGCCGGATACATCGACGACGGCCTGCACGAGCGCCTCATCGAGCGGCACGAGAGCGTCACCGAATCGCGCGATGCCGGACTTGTCGCCGAGAGCGGCGCGAATGGCCTGACCCAGGGCGATGCCGACATCCTCCACGGTGTGGTGCACGTCGATATCGGTGTCACCGGAGGCCGTGACCGTGAGGTCGACGAGAGAGTGCTTGGCGAAAGCCGTCAGCAGGTGGTCGTAGAACGGCACCGTCGTGTGGATGTCGGAGACGCCGGTTCCGTCGAGGTCGATCGAGAGATCGATGCTCGACTCGCTCGTCTCGCGCACGATATGTGCCACACGCTGGTTGCTCATTGGCCAATCCTATCGATCAGGCTGTGCCTGCTTGGCGGTGTGACAGGCGGAGTCGAGGGTCGAGTGGCGCAGCCGAGCATCGCGGGGCGGGATACTTGACATTGGTTCGCGTTCGCGAGCCGCGGAGACCCACCACCTGTGAGATCGGAATGCCTCCTGCATGAAGGTGAAAAGGTGACCCAGCACTCGGCGCCGCCGACGCGGCGAGAATCGGGTGGGGGCAGCGGCCCGGTCCTGTTCGTCGTCGCCCTCGTGGGACTGGGCCGATACGTGATCGTTTTTCGACACACCGCCGACCGAGCAGGACTTGGGGTGGCGCTCAGCGAACTGCTGAGAGATTCGGCCGTCCTCGTCGGCGTTGTGGCCCTGATGTTCGTCGTCATGTACCTCGTGACCAGAGCGGCACACGCGCGACAGGAGCGCATTACCGAGTCCCACCCTGGGGCAATCGTTGTCACGTGCTGCCGCACAAACGTTCTCGTCACACTCTTCAAACGCGGAACGCTGACGCGGGCGAACGATGCTCCAGAAATGTACTTCTCCGTCGTATTCACTCTCGTGGCAGACCCGCACGGCATCCACCTGTGGGGAGGGAACGGCACCCTGCGTCTGCTCTACGAGGCGCCCTGGAATTCCATCAGGGACGTCATCGGCGACCACATCGTCGAGCAAGGATTTCGCAGGCGAGTTCTGTCGCTTGTAATGGCTCACGGCGACAGCGACGTGCATCTCCCGATGATCGTTCTCGGAAACGGGCTTGCGAGCCTCTACTCGGTCAGCCAAGCCCGGCTCGACGAGGTCGTGGGCGCTCTTGAGGAAATGAAGGCCACGGCGTCGACCGAACACCCCTGAGCACGGGACGTCGGGTCTGAGGCGCTCGCGCAGGTCAGTGCAGCTGCAGGCTCTCGAGCGCGTTCAGGAACGCGGTCGTCTCGGTGGCGGTACCCGCGGTGACGCGCAGGTGGCCGGGGATGCCGAGGTCGCGGATGATGATGTCGTGCTCGAGTAACGCCTCGAATACGGCGTGCGGGTCGTCCACGCCCCCGAACAGCACGAAGTTTGCCGCGCTCGGCCAAGCGTGGAAGCCCAGGCGCGGCAGTTCGGTGAGCAGCCGATCCCGCTGGGTACGGATGTCGTCGACCATCGCGAGCATCTCCGGCGCGTGAGCCAGGGCTGCGATCGCGGCGGCCTGGGTCAGCGCGGACAGGTGGTAGGGCAGCCGCACCAACCGGAGCGCATCGGTGACCGCCGGGTCTGCGGCGAGGTAACCCACGCGTGCACCGGCGAAGGCGAAGGCCTTGCTCATGGTGCGGGAGATGAGGAGTCGCTCACGCCCGGGCAGCAGGCTGAGCGCGCTCTCGACGCCGTCGGGGGCGAACTCGGCGTACGCCTCGTCGACGACGACGATCCCGCTCGTCGCCTCGTAGGCGGCGGCGATGGTCTCCAGCGACACCGGAGTGCCGGTGGGGTTGTTCGGCGAGCACAGGAAGACGATGTCGGGCGAGGTCTCTTCGATCCACCGCGTCACGGTCGCCGGCGAGAGCTCGAAACCCGCATCGCGCTCTCCCGCGATCCAGGTGGTGCCGGTGCCGCTCGCGATGATGGAGTGCATGGAATAGGTGGGTGGGAAGCCGAGCACCGTTCTTCCGGGGCCCCCGAAGGCCTGCAGGATCTGCTGCAGAACCTCGTTAGACCCGTTGGCCGCCCAGATGTTCTCGGCGGTAAGGCCATGACCGAGGTACCCGGCGAGACTTTCCCGGAGCTCGGTGAACTCCCGGTCGGGATAGCGATTGACGCCGAGGATTGCGCGGGCGAGGGACGCCACGATGTCTGTCGCGACAGCTTCCGGAATGGGATGGGTGTTTTCGTTGACATTCAGCTGAATGCGCACGTGCTTCTGCGGAGCACCATAGGGACTCAAGCCCCGCAGGTCATCACGGATGGGGAGATCGCTGAGGGAGGCCACCCCTTCAGCCTATTGCGACGGACTAGTGCGAGTACTGGAGCGGAATCGCAATGCGAGCGCCCGCCTGAATCTCGCTGCTCGGCAGCTGGTTGAGGTGGACGATGTCGGAGATCACCTCACGCGGATCGGCGTTCGGCGCGACCTCGCCAGCGATCTGCCAGAGCGACTCACCGGCGGAGACCGTGATGTAGTCGAAGGTGGCACCGCTCGACGAGTCGGTCGCGACCGCACCACCGCCATTGACCGCAAAGAACAGCGCTCCGAGGGCGAGCGGGACGGCGGCAGCGGTCGTCAGCACGACGCGCCCGCGGCGGGTGAGCCGAAGACGGCTACCACCGGCGGTGGAATCCGCAGAACGGTGCGCTGCGGGAACCGGGATGGAAACTCCGGTGAAGACTGCTGTGCTCATGTCGTGCCCCTCTCGTTCCCGCTCTGCCTGTTAGTAGTGCTGCCAGATAGTGCTGCCGGGCTCCGCATCCGCCCCTCGGCCGGGAGTGACGGATGCGAAGCTCTGTTCCGAACATACATTCGAACGCAGCGTGAATCAAGCGCATATTCGAATCTTTGTGCTATTCAGTTCGCGACACACTCGAACAGGTGTTTGTCTACGCGGGAGGAGACGGATACAGTTTCGAGTGTCTGGGGATGACTCAACCAGGCACCACCGACATTCGAGCGAGGCGGACATCCGATGGACGACCCCATCACCCCTGAAGCGGGCCGATCTGAAGCGGGCACGGCCGAGGCGAAACCGGCCACGCGCCGGCGCAAGAGTCTCAGCGACAAGCAGCTCGCCATCCTCGATGTCATCCAGCGCGCGGTCGCGACCCGGGGGTACCCGCCGAGCATGCGCGAGATCGGCGACGCCGTCGGGCTGTCATCCCTGTCGAGCGTCACCCATCAGCTCAACCAACTCGAGCTGAGCGGCTACCTCCGCCGCGATCCCAACCGCCCCCGGGCATTGGAGATCCTGATCGATCTCCAGCAGGAGGAGGGCGGCGTCGTCTCTGACAACCCGACCCCGATCGGCGACGCGGCGATGGTGCCGCTCGTCGGCCGCATTGCCGCCGGAATTCCGATCACCGCGGAGGAGATGGTGGACGAGGTGTTCCCCATCCCCCGCGCGCTGGTCGGTAAGGGCGACCTGTTCATGCTCAAGGTCGTCGGCGATTCGATGATCGATGCCGCCATCTGCGACGGGGATTGGATCGTCGTTCGCCAGCAGCAGGACGCGGAGAACGGGGACATCGTCGCGGCGATGCTCGACGAGGAGGCGACCGTCAAGGTCTTCCAGCGTCGCGACGGCCACACCTGGCTACTGCCCCGCAATAGTGCCTTCGCGCCGATCCTGGGCGACTTCGCTCAGGTGCTCGGCAAGGTCGTCGCGGTGCTGCGCTCGGTCTGATCTCCCCGGGTCTCGCGTCGTCGCGGCAGCAGATACCAGGCGACGCAGATCAGCACGGCCAGCACCCCCGCGACAGCGATCGACCGGGTCGCGGTGAGATAGAGCACCACGCGACCGAACACGTCACTCCCGCCGAGCACGCCCCCGACCCAGATCGTCAGTGCGACAGCGGCGAGCACCGACGCGACCGCGATCCATCCCGCAATGCGCCAGGATGCCCGCAGCCGCGACTGCGGGAGTGCGCGCAGCGGGGCCTTCCGTATCCACACGGCGCTCCACGCCGCCAGCACCAGGAGACCGAGCGCACTGCTGCCGTACTGCGCCCAGCGGTAGCCGGTGAAGGGCCCGTACTGAGCCCGCAGTGGCGCCATCCGAAGCACCGCCCAGCCATCCGGATGGGTGAAGGCATCCCAGATCAGGTGGGTGGCGATCCCGACGATCAGCGACGCCAGCACCACCAGAGCAGCGAGCGCGAGCCGCGACGGGCTCCGCGGCCACGGCCCTGGCAGCACGAATCGTCGACGCAGCCAGGCCGGCGCGAAGTCGAGCAGTGGTGCACGGAAGACGAGCGCCCAGAAGAGCAGGCTGACGATTCCCATCGGTAGGTCCACCAGCGCCACCCCGGCGAGGGAATGGCTGAGCTCCCGCTCCACCGGCAGCGGGACGAAATAGGGCAGGTCGGGCACCATGCTGCCGATCGCGAGCGACGCGGGGAGGAGCGGCGTGCGCACGAAGGGCAGGATCGCCGCGATGTGGCTCGGGGTGAACGGCATCCGCTCACTGTAGTGAACGGATGGCTCCGCGCTCCCACCGCTCCCCGGCAGGTTCCGGCTGGCGCGCGTTATTCAGGAGGTCGTGTGGCGCGTGATTCACGAGTGACGGATGGTGGGAACATCCGTCACTCGGTGCGCACAGGTCTCACGACCTCCTGAATATTGCGAGGGGAGTGGGTCAGGCGTGCACGTGCGCCTCGCGAACCGCGCGGGTGGCCGTGATCACGTTGGTCAGGGACTCGACGGTCTCGTCATAGCCCCGGGTCTTCAGCCCGCAGTCCGGGTTGACCCAGATCTGGCGCTCGGGGATGGACCCGAGAGCAATCTCGATGAGCTGAGTCACCTCATCGACGGAGGGAACGCGCGGCGAGTGGATGTCGTAGACGCCCGGGCCGATACCGCGACCGAAGCCGGACGACTGGATGTCGGGCACGACCTCCATCTTCGAGCGCGCGGCCTCGATCGAGGTGACGTCCGCATCCAGCTTGTCGATCGCATCGATGACGACGCCGAACTCCGAATAGCAGAGGTGGGTGTGGATCTGTGTGGTCTCGCCGACGCCGGCGGTCGCCAGCCGGAACGAGCCGACCGACCAGTCGAGATACTCGGCCTGATCCCTCTTCTTCAGCGGGAGCAGCTCGCGCAGGGCCGGCTCGTCCACCTGGATGATGCCGATTCCCGCGGACTCCAGATCGACGATCTCGTCGCGCAGGGCGAGGGCGACCTGGTTCGCGGTGTCGCGCAGCGGCTGGTCGTCGCGAACGAACGACCAGGCGAGGATGGTGACGGGGCCGGTCAGCATCCCCTTGACCGGCTTCGACGTCAGCGACTGCGTGTACGTCGACCATTCGACCGTGATCGGCGACGGGCGCGAGACATCGCCCCAGAGGATCGACGGGCGCGTACAGCGACTGCCGTAGGACTGTACCCACCCGTTCTGGGTCACCGCGAAGCCGTCGAGGTTCTCGGCGAAGTACTGCACCATGTCGTTGCGCTCCGGCTCGCCGTGAACGATGACGTCGATGCCGATCTGCTCCTGCAGCTCGACCACAGAGCGGATCTCGGCGCGCATCGCCTCGACGTACTGCTCCTCGCTGATCCGTCCGGCAGCGAAGGCGGCACGGGACTTACGGATGTCTCCAGTCTGCGGGAACGAGCCGATGGTGGTCGTCGGGAGAAAGGGCAGGCCGAGCGCGGCATCCTGTGCGGCGAGGCGCGCGGCGTAGTCGCCGCGGGTGAAGTCCTCCGGCGTCAGGGCTGCGGCACGGTCCCGCACCGCGGCATCGTGCACCCCGACCGCGCCGTGGCGGTCGTCGAGAGCAGCGGATGCCGCGTCCAGCTCCGACTGGATGGCGGCCTTGCCGTCCAGCAGACCGGTGGCGAGGGTGGCGACCTGCTCGACCTTCTGGTCGGCGAAGGCGAGCCAGCTCTTCAGCTGGTCGGCGAGCAACGGCTCATCGTTCACGTCGTGCGGCACGTGGATCAGCGACGTCGAGGTGGTAACGGCGACCGAGGGCGACAGCTCGAGCAGCGCCTCCAGCTTTCCGAATGCCGCCGCGAGGTCGCCACGCCAGATGTTGTGACCATCGATGACACCGCCGACAAGGGTCTTCGTGGTGCTGAACCCCTCGGGCAGCGACCCGCGCACCAGGTCGAGCTGGATCGCTTCGATCGCCGTCGAGTCGAGTACCGGGAGAGCGTCATCGAGGCTGTTATACGGTGCGGCGACGAAGATCTGCGGACGGATCGGCACTGCGCTGAGGAGGTCGTACGCCCGCTTCGTCGCCTCGAGCACGCGCTCGCTCGGCACGTCGATGCTCTCGCTAACCAGCCCCGGCTCGTCGAGCTGCACCCAATCGGCGCCGACCGCGGCGAGCCCGGCGAGCAGCTCGGCGTACACCGGGAGCAGGTCGTCGAGGCGGTCGAGCGGCTGATAGCCCTCAGGCGCACTCTCGCTCGGCTTGCTGAGCAGCAGAAGGGTGACCGGCCCGACGATGACCGGACGCGTGGTGTAGCCGGCCGCCGTGGCCTCGGCCACCTGGCGCAGCAGACGGTCGGAGGCGAGGTGGAAGTCGGTCTCCGGCCCGATCTCCGGCACCAGGTAGTGATAGTTCGAGTCGAACCATTTGGTCATCTCGGCCGGGGTGTTCTGACCGGCGCCGCGGGCGATGGTGAAGTATCCGGCGAGATCGATGGTGCCATCGGCGGCAACCAGGTCCGCAAAGCGGGTGGGAACCGCGCCCACGGTGACCGCGGCATCCAGCACCTGGTCGTAGAAGGAGAACGCCTCAGGGATGGACGAGTCGTCGGCGCCGAGCCCGAGGCTCACCAGACGCTCACGCGTCGACGCACGCAACTGCGCGGCGGTCGCCTCGAGCTCGTCGACGGTGATCGTTCCAGCCCAGAACGCCTCGACGGCCTTCTTGAGTTCGCGGTGGGGTCCGATGCGGGGGTATCCCAGGATGCTGCCGGTGGGGAAGGCGGGCGCACTCATACTGTTGTTTCCTTTGCGATGGGGGCGGTCAGGTTCAGAGCGTCCAGGACCGAGATGACGGCCTGATGCTGGTTGAAGGTGTAGAGGTGGAGGCCAGGGGCACCCCCGCCGAGCACTGTCGAGGAGAGCTCGATCGCATGCTCGACACCGATCTCGAACTGCTCTTCGACCGAATCGGTGGAGTGCAGGCGGCGGGACAGTTCGGTGGGGCGCCGCTCGCCCGTGAGTTCGAGGATCCGTTCGAGCCTGGCCGGGGTGGTCGCCGGCATGATGCCCGGCAGGATCGGGATGGTGACGCCGGCCGACTGGGCATCCGCCACGAAGCTGAGGTAGTCGTCGGCGTGGAAGAACAGCTGGGTGATGGCCATGGTGGCGCCGGATACCTGCTTGGCGAGCAGGGTGTCGATGTCCTGATCACTCCGGGTGGAACGCGGATGCCCGTTCGGGAAGGCCGCGACGGCGACGCGCACTCTCTCACGCCGCTCCGGGAGCCGTCCGCCTCCGCCGAGGGAGGTGAGGGTGGCATACTGCGCGCGCTCGGTCTGCACGCGGTGGATGAGCTGCACCAGTTCGGATGCGCTCCCCAGGTCGCCGAGGAAGGAGTCGCCCTCGACGGCACCCTTCGGCGGGTCGCCGCGGAGCGCGAGGAAGCTGGTGATTCCGGCATCGAGAAACTGCCGCACGAGCCGATTCGCCTCGAAGTGCGAGGAGCCGACGCAGGTGAGGTGCGCGAGAGGATGCACCCGCGTCTCCTCGCGGAGATAGCGCAGCACGTCGAGAGAGCTCTGCCGGGAGGATCCGTTCGCCCCATAGGTGACGGACATGAAGTCGGGGCCGGTGGCGGCCAGTCGCTGGATGGTGTCCCAGAGCGTCGCCTCGGCACTGGGCGACCGCGGCGGGAACAGCTCGAAGGAGAAGGGCACGCGGCCGGTGCTGCCGGACATCCGGTCCCCCATTCGATCGTGTCGATCGCCTGCGGGCCGCTCACGGACCCACAGGCATCACGGATGACCATCGGACGATGATCACGGATGCCGGAGCGTCACCATCGTGCCGACCAGAACGCTGTTCTGAGTCGACACTGCAGTGCTGCTCCGGTGGGCGGGTGCCGGGCTCGGCTGTCGCTCCATGCTGCACGGGCGACGCCCGTGAACACAACTCCAGCCTACCCAGCACCCCACGCGTGTTGCAGCGTGTTACGCCAGCCGATTACGCGGATGAACGGGTCAGGCGGGCACGATGGCGAAGGGTCGCAGCGTCGCCGCGAAGTCCTCGTGCACGAGCACGTCGACGCGGGTGCCACCCTCCTCGTAGGAGGTGCTGACGACGTTGCCCTGGTCGTGCAGCGTCGAGACCAGGTCGCCCCGATCGTAGGGAATCAGCAGCTGCAGCTCGACCGACGGCTTCGGCAGGGTGGAAGCGATGCGCTCGAGCAGTTCCTCGACGCCCTCCCCGGTGCGGGCAGACACGAAGATCGCGGTCGGCTCGAGCCCGCGCAGCACGAGGCGCTGATCGTCGTCGACGAGATCGCTCTTGTTGAACACGACGATCTCGGGGATGTGGCGGGCCTCGACCTCCCCGATGACATCGCGCACGGTGGCAAGCTGGCTGCCCGGATCGGGGTGCGATCCGTCGACGACGTGCAGCACGACATCCGAATCGGCGATCTCCTCGAAGGTCGAGCGGAACGCCTCGACCAACTGGTGCGGCAGCTGCCGCACGAAGCCGACGGTGTCGGTGAGCGTGTAGTGCTGACCGTCGGCGGTCTCGTTCTTGCGCACAGCCGTATCGAGCGTGGCGAACAGGGCGTTCTCGACGAGCGCCCCGGCTCGCGTGATGCGGTTGAGCAGCGAGGACTTGCCGGCGTTGGTGTACCCGGCGATCGCGACCGACGGCACCGCGTTGCGGTTGCGGTTGGCGCGCTTCGCCTCGCGGGCGGGCTTGAACCCGAGGATCTGCTTGCGCAGGCGCGACATGCGGGTGTGGATGCGGCGGCGGTCGAGTTCGATCTTTGTCTCACCCGGTCCGCGGCTTCCCATACCGTTGCCCGCGCCCACCTGGCCACCGGCCTGGCGGGACATCGATTCACCCCAGCCGCGAAGGCGGGGAAGGAGGTATTCGAGCTGCGCGAGCTCGACCTGAGCCTTGCCCTCGCGGCTCTTCGCGTGCTGGCTGAAGATGTCGAGGATGACGGCGGTGCGGTCGATGACCTTGACCCGGACGACGTCTTCGAGCGCGCGGCGCTGGCTGGGAGCGAGCTCGCTGTCGACGATCACGGTGTCGGCTCCGGTGGCGGCCACGACATCCCGAAGCTCGAGCGCCTTGCCCTTACCGAAGTAGGTGCTCGGGTCAGGGTTCGGGCGGCGCTGCATCAGGCCGTCGAGCACGACGGCACCCGCGGTCTCGGCGAGAGCGGCGAGCTCCCGCATCGAGTTCTCCGCCTCGGCGGCGTTGCCCTGGCTGTAGATACCGATCAGCACCACGCGTTCGAGGCGCAGCTGCCGGTACTCGACCTCTGTAACGTCTTCGAGCTCGGTAGACAGACCGGCTACGCGGCGCAGCGCCTGACGGTCTTCGCGGTCGAGCTGGTCGCCGTCGTCGCTCGGCCGGGGGTCGAGCCCCTCGGTCTGCAGTGCCTGGGCACCGCTGAAAGCTTCTCCGGACTGGCCGGCGGTAAACAGCGAGTACCCCGACGACCGCGTGGCAGCCCGTGCCAGCACTCGGTCGATCAGGTCCGCATCCCGCGATTCCGACGGCTCGATATCCATTATTTCGTTAACCTTAGCTCCTTGATTTTCGATAGGTTTCTCTCCATGGCCAACGAGCATTACTTCTCCGCAGACCCGGGAAGTGAACTCAAATTACGCCAGATCCGAGTGCCGTTAGCCGGGCAGGTCTACGACCTCACCACCGCGAACGGCATTTTCAGTCCCGAGCGCATCGACGCCGGGACGCAGGTTCTGTTGGCGAACACTCCGCCACCCCCGCCCGGCGGTCACTTCCTCGACCTCGGAACCGGATGGGGCCCGATCGCTCTCAGCCTCGCCCTCGACTCGCCGCACGCGACGGTATGGGCCGTCGACGTCAACGAGCGAGCACTCGATATCGTGCGTCGCAACGCCGAGATCGTCGGCGTCACCAATGTCAACGCCGTACGCCCCGAAGATGTTCCCGACGACATCGTGTTCCGCACCATCCGCTCGAACCCGCCTATCCGCGTCGGCAAGGACGAGCTGCACGGGATGCTGCTGCGCTGGCTTCCGCGCCTGGAGATGGAGTCGGATGCCTGGCTCGTCGTGCAGCGCAATCTCGGTTCGGACTCGCTGCACCGCTGGCTCGAGGGGGTCCTTCCAGACTCCTTCGCGGTGAGCCGGGCCGCCACCAACAAGGGCTACCGCGTGCTGCGGGTCCGGCACAAATAGCGACGCACCTAGACGGTCAGGTCGCCCTCGAAGACCAGATCAGCCGGGCCGCTCAGCGAGACGTGTTCGCCGTCCTCTGCCGCCCACATCCGTACCCCCAGCGTGCCTCCCGGCACCTCGACCCGCCACTGATTCGGCGCATCGGGACCGGCCCAGTACCTCGTCGCGAGCGCCGCGGCCGCCGCGCCGGTGCCGCAGGAGAGCGTCTCACCACTGCCGCGTTCGTGCACCCGCATGCGAATGTGGCCGACGCCGTCGCGCACCAGCGGATCGCCCGGAACGACGAACTCCACGTTCGCGCCGTCCTCCGGTGCCGGTTCCAGGTGCGGGATGTAGGTGAGGTCAGCCGATTCCAACTCCTCATCGCTCGACAGCGCCACCACCACGTGTGGGTTGCCGATGTTAATGCCGAGTCCGGGACGGGCGACCTGCAGGTTCTTCGCCCGCACGAGCGGCTCACCACCGTCGAGCGACCAGCGCCCGAGATCGACCTGGAAGCCGCTCGCGTTCCGCTGCAGATCACGCACTCCTCCGCGGGTGCCGACGGTCAGGGTCTCCCCGGGCTCGAGGGTGATGAGCCCGTTCTCCACGAGATAGCGCGCGTAGACACGGATGCCGTTGCCACACATCTCCGAGGGTGACCCGTCGGAGTTGTGGTAGTCCATGAACCACTCCGCTGCATCGTCCTCGGCCAGCGCCGCTGCTCCGGCCGGAAGGTTCTTCGAGCGCACCGCGCGGATGACACCGTCACCACCGACCCCGAAGTGCCGGTCGGCGATGGCCGCGATCTGCGACGGCGTGAGGTCGATCTCGCCGTCGGGGTCGGCGAAGAGAACGAAGTCGTTGCCGGTTCCGTGGCCCTTGGTGAAGTGGAGTTCAGGCATGCCTCTCAGCGTACAAGCGCTTCAGCGCTCGAGGGCTGCGGCCGCCAGTTCGACCCGCTGGGGATCATCGGACTCGAGCCAGGTCGCCGGGTAGCGGCCGAACCAGCTCACCTGCCGCCGGGCATACTTGCGGGTGAGAGCGGCACTCTGCTCGATCGCGTCCGCCTCGGCGAACTCGCCCTGCACCTGGGCGATGGCCTGCGCGTACCCGATGGCGCGCCCCGCGGTGACGCCGACCCCGTGCTCGATGAGTGCACGGGCCTCGTCGAGGATGCCGTCGCGCCACATCGCCGCAACGCGGTCGTCGAGTCGGTGCGTCAACTGCTCGCGCGGCGCCCGCAGCCCGATGAGTCGGGTCGGCGACCAGAGTCGCGATTCGTCGGGCAGGCCTGACCCGAAGGGCTCCCCGGTGATCTCCCCCACCTCGAGCGCGCGCACGATGCGACGCCCGTTGTGCGGACCGATTGCCGCCGCCGCCTCCGGGTCGCTCTGCCGCAGACGCTGGAACAGCATCCCCGGACCTGACTCGGCCAGCTCGCCCTCCAGCCGTGCACGGATGTCCGGGTCGGTTCCCGGGAACCGGAAGTCCCAGACCACAGCGGAGACGTAGAGGCCGGAGCCGCCGACCAGGATGGGGACTGCGCCTCGGGCGCGGATCGCCTCGATGGCGCCCCGGGCATCCGTCTGGAACGAGGCGACACTCGCCTCGTCGCGCGGGTCGAGAACATCGAGGAGGTGATGCGGAACGCCGCGTCGCTCCGCCTCGGGCAGCTTCGCCGTGCCGATGTCCATGCCGCGGTAGAGCTGCATCGCGTCGGCGTTGACGATCTCGACAGCCTGGCCCCGCCCCGCGAACCGCTCGGCGAGGTCGAGGGAGAGGGCCGATTTGCCGGTGCCGGTCGCGCCCACGATGACGACGAGCCGCAGGGCGCCGGTCGGTGCGGGCTGGGGGCTAGCGCTGCCCATCGTGCAGGTCGTAGATGGGGATGGTGCTGACACCCGTCGGCGCCCCCACCCGCAGGGTCGGAAGACCGAGCGAGACGGCGCCGCCCGTGGTGGTCTCGTGAGCGGGCACCGCGCAGGACGCGGCCTGCGCGCGATCCCAGGCATCCCCTGCCCGGGTGCGACGGATGCGCAGCGCGGACCCATCACTCGAGTCGGCGATCAGATAGAACGGCTTCGCATCCGACACGGTGACCGTGACGACGTCGCCGGGACGCGGGACCTCGCTGTGCGGCGGCACCTCGAAGTGCACGAGTCGGCTGTCTTCTGCGCGACCGGAGAGACGGTGGGTGTCGGCGTCTTTGGAGCCCTCGGCGCCGACCAGCACCTCGACGTTTCGACCGACGACGGTCTGGTTCTGCTCCCAGGAGATGCGGTCCTGCAGGGCGACGAGGCGCTCATACCGTTCCTGCACCACCGCCTTCGGCACCTGGTCGGGCATGGTGGCGGCCGGCGTGCCGGGGCGGATGGAGTACTGGAAGGTGAACGCCGTCGCGAACCGTGCCTGCTCGACCACGCGAAGAGTCTCCTGGAAGTCCTCCTCCGTCTCGCCGGGGAAGCCGACGATGATGTCGGTGGAGATCGCCGCGTGGGGCATCTGCGCCCGCACCCGGTCGAGGATGCCGAGGAACTTTTCCGAGCGGTAGCTGCGGCGCATCGCCTTGAGGATACGATCCGACCCGGACTGCAGCGGCATGTGCAGCTGCGGCATCACATTCGGCGTCTCCGCCATGGCGTCGATGACGTCGTCGGTGAAGGCCGCCGGATGCGGGCTGGTGAAGCGGATGCGCTCGAGGCCCTCGATCTCGCCGGCCGCGCGCAGCAGCTTGGAGAAGGCCTGACGGTCACCGAATTCGACGCCGTACGAGTTGACGTTCTGGCCGAGAAGGGTGACCTCGACGGCGCCGTCGTCGACGAGCGACTGGATCTCGGCGAGGATATCGCCCGGTCGACGATCCTTCTCCTTGCCGCGCAGGGAGGGAACGATGCAGAAGGTGCAGGTGTTGTTGCACCCGACCGAGATGGAGACCCAGCCGCTGTAGGTGGAGTCGCGCTTGGTCGGCAGGGTCGACGGGAAGACGTCGAGCGATTCGAGGATCTCGAGCTGCGCCTCGTCGTTGTGCCGCGAGCGCTCGAGCAGGGTCGGCAGCGCGCCCATGTTGTGGGTGCCGAAGACCACGTCGACGTAGGGCGCCTTCTCGAGGATGACGTTCTTGTCTTTCTGAGCGAGGCAACCGCCGACCGCGATCTGCATGCCCTCGTGCTCGCGCTTGATGCTGGCGAGATGACCGAGGGTGCCGTAGAGCTTGTTGTCCGCGTTCTCGCGGACGGCACAGGTGTTGATGACCACGACATCCGCCTGGCCGCCGTCTGCGGGCACGTAGCCCGCCGCCTCCAGGGAGCCGCTCAGTCGCTCGGAGTCGTGAACGTTCATCTGGCACCCGAAAGTGCGCACCTCGTAGGTGCGGGGACGCTCGAGGGTGGCGGATGCTGCGCGGTCAGTCATGGTGGATCCAGTGTACGGCGGGGCCGCTGTGACCCCGCATCACGGGGCTGCTCACCCCGACTCTCGGTCAGCGGAAGCGGACGCCGCTCGATGCTCCCGACGACCGGCCCGACAGCGCCTCGTCGACCGCGGAGCGCACCACCGAGGAGGCGTAGCCCTTGCGCATCAGGAATCCGGTGAGACGGCGCTTCGCCGTCTCGGTGTCGTAGGAGCGCAACTGCGGTGCACGCTTCAGCGCGAGCTCGGTGGCGCGGGACTGCTCGTCATCATCGTCGACCTGCTCGAGCGCGGCGTCGATGTGCTGCTGGTCGATGTGGCGGCGACGGAGCTCGGCGGTGAGGGCGGAGCGGCCGAGACCTTTGCGCTCGTGCTGCGTGCGCACGAGAGTTTCGGCGAGGGCTGCGTCATCGAGCAGTCCGACCCGTTCCAAACGGTCGAGCTCCTCTTCCACCGCCTCCGGCTCGAACTCGCGGGAGAGCAGAGTCTTCTCGAGCTCCCAGCGGGACATCCCGCGGCGGGTGAGCGCGTGCATGCTCACGTTCTCCGCGCGCACTTCGCGCTTGCCACGACCGAGTGCGTCCTCGCGGGGTGCGGACCCTGACTCGTCGGGAGTCGACCGCCGCCGCGGAACGGCGGCAACGGGGGACGCGGGCGTCACCACCGCGGGCTGCGGCTCTTCCGTGTCGCCGAAGAAGCTCGCGAAGTCGGGAAGCGGAGCGCTCTCTGCCGTGGCCCAGCCATCGTCATCCGTGGTCGCCGAATGCTCAGCCGGCGACGTGTCGGGTCTCGGCGTGCGTGCCGTCGTCGTGTCTGCCGTTGTCGTGCCTGGCCTTGTCGTGTCTGCCCTTGTCGTGCCTGGCGCAGACGGTGGCGGGACCACACCGGGCAGGTAGGTCACGCGAGCGAGACGCTCGCCGGATCCTGCCCGAGCGCCGTCGTCACCACCGTCTACCGCCATGACTACGCGCCGACCGCGGTGCGCTCGGCGGCGGCCTTGACCGGGATGGTCTTCGATGCCTTCGCCGGAGCCGGGGTCAGCGAGGCCGCCTTCTGCTCGGCGGCCGCCGAAGCTGCGACGGCCTTGGCATCCGCGACCACACCGAGCTTGGCGAGGATCTTGCCCTCGATCTCCGCGGCGATGTCGGGGTTGGCGATGAGGAACTTGCGCGAGTTCTCTTTACCCTGACCGAGCTGGTCGCCGTCGTAGGTGTACCAGGCGCCGGACTTGCGCACGATCTCGTGCTCGACACCGAAGTCGATCAGACTGCCCTCGCGGGAGATTCCGGTGCCGTACAGGATGTCGAACTCTGCCTGCTTGAAGGGCGGGGCCATCTTGTTCTTGACGACCTTGACGCGGGTGCGGTTGCCGACGGCATCCGTTCCCTCCTTGAGGGTCTCGATGCGGCGGATGTCGAGGCGCACCGAGGCGTAGAACTTGAGCGCCTTACCGCCGGCGGTGGTCTCGGGTGAGCCGAAGAACACACCGATCTTCTCGCGCAGCTGGTTGATGAAGATCATCGTGGTGTTGGTCTGGCTGAGCCCACCGGTGAGCTTGCGCAGTGCCTGCGACATGAGGCGGGCCTGCAGGCCGACGTGGGAGTCACCCATCTCACCCTCGATCTCGGCGCGGGGCACGAGCGCGGCGACCGAGTCGATGACCACCAGGTCGATGGAGCCGGACCGCACCAGCATGTCGGCGATCTCGAGCGCCTGCTCACCGGTGTCGGGCTGCGAAACCAGCAGAGCGTCGATGTCGACGCCCAGGGCCTTGGCGTATTCGGGGTCGAGGGCGTGCTCTGCATCGATGAAGGCGGCGATCCCGCCGGCGCGCTGAGCGTTGGCGATCGCGTGCAGGGTGAGAGTCGTCTTACCCGAGGACTCCGGGCCGTAGATCTCGACGATGCGGCCACGCGGGAGCCCACCGATGCCGAGCGCGACATCCAGTGCGATCGAGCCGGTCGGGATGACGGCGACGGGAGCGCGCTCGTCGCTGCCGAGGCGCATGACGGAGCCCTTGCCAAACTGGCGGTCGATCTGGGCGAGGGCGGTTTCGAGCGACTTCTCACGGTCGGCTGCTGATGGCATTGCGGCTCCTTCATGTGGTACACGATGCGTGCACGGGCGTTGCGCCTATAGGCTGCCGTTTCGCCGAAAGAACCGATCCTGCAGGGTTTTCTCGACCAGCGGCAAGGCTGGTATCGGTGGCTTGATCCGACGAATCCGACAGTACGCGGGACCGGTGACATAACCCGGACATCCCCGCGAACGGTGGAGAACTCGTCGATTCGAGCACCTGGTGAGGAGCCTACTCCGAACCGAAGAAGTGTTCGAATGAAATCTCCGGCGTGTCGGCGCGTGTTCGAACAGCGAAGCGCCGCGTATCAGCTCTTGGGCTCGCGCACGCCAGCGCCGTACCAGCGGTTCTCCGGCACATCGGTGGCACGGCAGAGGGCGAGCCAGATCTCGCGCGGCTGCACGCCCCGCTTGATCGCCTGCTCCGCGGTGAGACCGCCGACGTCGCTCAGCACCAGGTCATGGGTCAGTGCTCGGCCGTAGACGTCGCCGAACTCGTCGGTGACGGCGATCCAGAATTCGCTCAGACGCATGGGTTAACGGTAGCGGCTTCGATACGCGGCCTCCTCCGTCGGGCGCTACTCAATCAGCGACCCTTCACCGAGCTCACTGCCCTTCGACACGCTCAGGGACCGTGAACACGCTCAGGGATCGTTAACGGAAGATGCCCGGCTCGCGTGAGCCGGGCATCCGTTTCGATCCGGGCACACCGTCCCCGGTCGAGCTAAGTCGTGAGTTAGCGGGAGACGAGTCCCGCGTCGAAGTCCGCGACGAGGTCGTCGGGGACGGTATCGGGAATCACATTGATTCCCTCGATCACTGCGAGGCGGTCTCCCACCTCACGCATGATGACCGAAATCGGCGTCTCGAGTGCATCCGCGACCGAAGCAAGGATCTCGGAGCTAGCCTCTTTCTGGCCACGCTCCACTTCGCTCAGGTAGCCGAGAGCAACGCTAGCCTTGCTCGCGACCTGACGAAGAGTACGACCCTTCTGCAGGCGGAAGTCCCGGAGAACGTCACCGATTTCCTGACGTACTAGAACCACTGGAACCCTCCTCCTATGACGTGACCCTGGATGGAGCTGATCTGATGAGGGCTGTAACACTACCGCCACCGTTCTCAGAACTCTAACCAGCGCACACTGTGTGACGCTTGTGAATCCGTGAGCTGTAACGCGATCGAAACGGGAAAGATTCCCGAGGGCCGAATCACGCCGTCGCGAGCTCCCGCTGGAGCCGTAGAAGTGATTCGGAGACGGTGGCTCTGCGGATGGCTTCACGGTCGCCCGCGAGCTCGAGTCGCTCCGCGACGACGAGGCCGCCGATCGCGAATCCGACGTACACGGTGCCCGCCGGATGTCCGTCCTGTGCCCCGGGGCCGGCCACGCCGGTCGTCGAGAGGCCAATATCCGCGGGCTTTCCGTCGACCGCGAGCACCGTTCGCACCCGGTCGGCCATCTGCCGAGCTACCTCCGGGTGCACCGCGCCGTGTTCGGCGAGGAGGTCGGCGTCGACCCCGAGCACGCTGTGCTTGATTGCGGTCTGGTAGGCCACCACTCCCCCGCGCACGACCGCTGACGCACCCGGAACGGCGATCAGTTCTGCCACAAGAAGGCCGCCGGTGAGTGACTCGGCCACTGCCATGGTGAGCGCCCGGTCACGAAGCATCGAGATCAGCTCCGATGCCACCGTCATGGCCGGCGGGAGCGGTTCTGCTGCGCGTACTTGACGAAGAAGTCGATGCCCGAGATGACGGTCAGGGCGAGGGCCGCGCCCATGACGATCCAGTTGACCCAGTACACCCAGCTGCCGAGCAGCGCCGGGAAGGGCGCGAGGAACAGGGTTATCGCAACCGCCTGCAACACGGTCTTGAGTTTGCCGCTGGCCACCGCCGGGATGACCCTGGTGCGGATCACGGCGAACCGGAACACGGTGATGCCGAACTCCCGCACCAGGATGACGATCGTCACCCACCACCACAGTTCGCCGAGGATGGACAGCGCGACGAGAGCGCTGCCGATGAGGATCTTGTCGGCGATCGGATCGACGATCTTGCCGAAGTCGGTGACCAGGTTGCGGGAGCGGGCCAGGTGCCCGTCGAGGCTGTCGGTCACGATCGCGATCACAAAGAACACGGTCGCCACCCAGCGCAGCGGACCGCCGCGACCGTCGTCGAGCAGCAGCAACCAGATGAACACCGGCGCCATGAGGATGCGCACCACGGTGATGATGTTCGCGATGTTGGCGAGGTTGGCCGGACCCTCGCCCGCGCGGACGATACGACCGCGGAACGGGGTGGAACCTGGGGCTGCCGCGGAAGGAGCCATGGGATCAGTCCCTGCCGGTCAGTGTCCAGGCATCCTCGTCTGAGGGGCCCTCGTCGACCTCATCGTAACCGCTCGTCATGTCGCCGACCGGGTCGGCACTGTAGCGCTCATCGGGGGCGGGCGCGGGCCCGTCGTCGCCGCGCAGCTTGGCCAGCACCGCGGGCAGTTGCTCGGGCGCGACCAGCACATCGCGCGCCTTCGACCCCTCGGAGGGGCCCACGATCTCGCGCGACTCGAGCAGGTCCATGAGCCGCCCCGCCTTGGCGAAGCCGACCCGGAGCTTGCGCTGCAGCATCGAGGTCGATCCGAACTGGGTGCTGACACACAGTTCCGCCGCCGCGAGCAGCAGTTCGAGGTCGTCGCCGATGTCCCCGTCGATCTGCTTCTTCTCGGCCGATGCCGCGACATCCTGCCGGTATTCGGGGCGCGCCTGCCGGGTGACGTGCTGCACCACCACGTTGACCTCGCTCTCGGTGACCCAGGCGCCCTGCACGCGGATCGCCTTGGAGGCGCCCATCGGCAGGAACAGCGCGTCACCCTGGCCGATCAGCTTGTCGGCGCCCGGCTGATCGAGGATGACGCGGGAGTCGGTCATGCTCGACACCGCGAAGGCGAGGCGCGACGGCACGTTGGCCTTGATCAGACCTGTGACGACGTCGACTGACGGTCGCTGGGTCGCCAGCACCAGGTGGATTCCGGATGCCCGCGCCAGCTGGGTGATGCGCACGATCGAGTCTTCGACGTCGCGCGGCGCGACCATCATGAGGTCGGCGAGCTCGTCGACCACCACCAGCAGGTACGGGTACGGCTTGAGGGTGCGCTGGCTGTTCTCGGGCAGGGTGATCTCGTTTGCGAGCACCGCGGCATTGAAGTCGTCGATGTGGCGGAAGCCGAAGCTGGCCAGATCGTCGTAGCGCATGTCCATCTCCTTCACGACCCAGGCCAGCGCTTCCGCGGCCTTCTTCGGGTTGGTGATGATGGGTGTGATGAGGTGCGGGATGCCGGCGTACGGAGCCAATTCGACCCGCTTCGGGTCGATCAGCACCATGCGCACCTCCGTGGGTTTCGCGCGCATGAGCAGCGAGGTGATCATGGAGTTGACGAAGCTCGACTTACCGGAGCCGGTAGAACCCGCGACCAGGAGGTGGGGCATCTTGGCGAGGTTCGCGACCACGAAGCCGCCCTCGACGTCCTTGCCGAGGCCGATCGTCATCGGGTGCACGCTTGCGGTGCTGGCCTTGGAACGCAGCACGTCACCGAGCGACACGATCTCGCGGTCGGCGTTCGGCACCTCGACGCCGATGGCGCTCTTGCCCGGGATCGGCGCGAGGATGCGCACCTCGTTGCTCGCCACGGCGTATGACAGGTTCTTGGTGAGCGCGGTAACCCGCTCCACCTTCACGCCCGGGCCGAGCTCGATCTCGTACCGGGTGACCGTGGGGCCGCGGCTGAACCCGGTGACGCGGGCGTCGACCGAGAACTGTTTGAGCACCTCGGTGATCGCCGCGACGATCGCGTCGTTCGCCTCGGAACGGGTCTTCGCCGGGGTGCCGGGAACGAGCGAGGATGCCGCGGGCAGCCGATACGGCGCGGTCGGCTGAGCAGTCGGCACGACCACATCCGTGTCGAACTCCCCCGCGGCGCCCTTCAGCGATGCGGTGTCGGAGAAACCGGGGAGCAGGTCGGCGACGAGCGGGCCGCCGTCGTCACGGATCGCGGTGGCGGGAGCCGCGGCATCCACCTCTCCGGTGAAGCGCTTGACGGCACTCTCGGCCTGATCGAGGTCGACGAGCACCTCGGTGAGCGGCTCGGGCGGCGGCGTACGGTCGATGACCACCGCGCGGTCGATGACTTCGGTGCCGTTCTCCGTGGTGTCGTCCCTGCTGATCACCGGGGTGTCGAAGGCGGGGTCGTCTTCACGCCTCGTCTTATTGCGGCGCCACCACGGCAGCTGCGCGTCTTCGTCGTCGTCGAGCCCGAGATCGTCGAGGTCGCCGAAGCTCACACTCTCGGCACCCGCCTTCTTCGAGCTCGGCTCGGGCAGTTGCGCGCCGAACAGATAGGCGTACAGCTCGCGAAAGCGCGCGCCGACCCGGTTCGGCGGCGTCTTGGTGATGATGAACAGCGACAGCACCAGCAGCACGATCACCACGGGCGTCGCGAGATAGGCGGTGCCGACGGCGATCAGCGGCGCGGCGAGCACCCAGCCGATGATGCCGCCCGCGGTGGCGAGCACCGCCATCCCCTGCGACGGATGCGGCTGGCCGCCGAAGATGTGGCAGAGCGCGCTCACGGTGATCAGCAGGATTCCCAGCCCGATGCCGATGCGACCGTTGTCGTGCACGGACGCGGGATGCCGGAACAGCCACAGGGCGAACAGCAGCATGATCACGGGAAGGGCGAAGGCGACCCGGCCGAACAGGCCGCCGAAGGTCCACGAGTCGAGCGCGATGGCGATCGGGTCGGTCGGGTTGAACCATTCGACCACCGCACCGGCGATCGCGAGCACGAAGATGAAGAAGGGAACGCCGTCGCGGCGCTCGTCCTTGGCCAGCGTCTCCTTGCCGAACACCCGGGCGGCGCCCCCGACGATGTGGGCGAGGCCGAGCCAGGCCGCGCTCAGCAGGCCGGGCTTGGTCTCGACGGTCTGGGCGACGGGCAGCTTGCGCGTCGTCCCCTTGCCGGTCGCCCGACCCGCCGCGGTCGTGCGGGAGCTCGAGGCGCGCGCGCGCGGGGTCGACTTGGTACTCGTAGCCATGAGAACAACGGTAAACGGCAGGGACGACAGAGCCGCGGATGCCCGGGGTGCGTGTTCTGGTCGGCGGTCAGTACCGGATCGCGTCGATCACCTTCACGCGCACCGCGACCAGCGCGGGAAGGATGCCCGCCAGTGCGCCCACCCCGACCGCGGCGGCGAGGCCGATGAGCGCCGCCTCGATGGGGAACGGCGGGAGGTCGGTGGCGCCCTGTGCCAGCTTCTCCTGCACCCAGGGGTTCTCCACCAGCACGATCGACAGCCCGACCCCGACCACGCCGGCGGCGAGCGTGGCCACCACACTCTCCATCATCACGGCGAAGAACACCCGCCCCGCGGTCGCGCCGAAACTGCGGCGGATGCCGATCTCCCGGATGCGTTGGCGCACGGTGACCAGCGAGATGTTCACCAGGCCGAGCGCCCCCAGGAAGAGCACCAGGCCCGCGACCCCGCCCACCCCGAGCTTGATCGGCAGCAGCGGGTCGCCGCCGTGTGCCGCGTAGTCGTTGCGATTGACGTTCACCTGCAGGGACGACCCCAGGGCAGCCTTCATATCGCGCTTGATCAGCGGCGCGAGCTCGGAGGCGACCGCGGGCGGCACCCAGGCCTCGAACTGCGGGAAGTTGCCGTCATTCGCCTTCGGGTCGGAGAGTGCGGCGAAGGCGGGCTCAAGCATGTACATGCTGGCGAAGTCGCTCTGATAGCTGTCCCGGGAAACCCCCACGATCACCGCCGTCACCTCGTCCTCGCCCTGCACCTGCACGGTCGGATGGGTCGCCAACGCCGGTGAGCCGAGCTGCTTCCAGAAGTAGGGATTGACGATCACCGCCGGCGCGAGACGCTCCTCATCCGTCGGTGCGAACCACGCACCGCTCTGCATCGCGACCCGGTGCATCACGCCGTAGTCGGCGTCGACCGCGGTCGTATTCACCTGCTGAAGGCCGTTCGGGAACTGCACCTGCAGCCCACCGTTGATGCTCGCCGAGTGGTAGCGGATGCGGTAACGGTCCACCACGGAATCGAATGCCGTGCGAACCGCCGTCGCGTCCACGTCGCCCGACTGGCTGTACGCGTTGACCATGAGCATCGCGGACCTCCCGCCGCTGCGCTCGTTCGATTCCTGCAGCGACTGCTGCACGATCGCGCCGAGGCCGACCACCGAGCTGATCGCCGCCACCGCGACGGCCACCCCGATGAGGCTGAGCAGCACTCGGGCGCGATGGATGCGTACCTCTGCCCAGGCCTCGCTGAACGACCCGACCAATGCCGCCGCCATCGACTGCCGTGGATGCCGGCTCACAGGGTCACCTCCGGCTGCCCGGCGAGGGTGAGCACGCGGCCGACGTCGATCGGTGCGAGCACGCCGCGGTCGAGCCGGTAGTGCCGCCGGGCGAGCGCGGCGACGTTGGCATCGTGGGTGATCGTGATGAGGGCCGCGCCGGACGTCTCCGCGATCTCGTCGAGGAGCGCCATCACACTGGCGCCGGTCTCGATGTCGAGCGCACCGGTCGGCTCATCGGCGAGGATCAGTCGCGGACCACGCACGAGAGCACGGGCGATGGCGACGCGCTGCTGCTCGCCGCCCGACAGCCGTTCCGGAGTGGAGAGGAGCCGCGCGCCGAGACCGACCCGCTCGAGCATGTCGGTGGCCACCTGGCGACGGCGCCAGAACGCCCGACCGCTGGCGTAGAGCAGCGGCGTCATGACGTTCTCGAGCGCGGTGCGACCGGGCAGCAGGTTGAACTGCTGGAAGATGAATCCGATGTCGGCGCCACGGGTGCGATCGCGCTGGTCGAGCGAGAGGTCCCGACTGTCGCGTCCGTCGAAGCGGATGCTGCCGTCGGTCGGGGTGTCGAGCAGTCCGAGCAGGTTGAGCAGCGTCGACTTGCCCGAGCCGCTGCGCCCCACGATGGAGACATGGTCACCGACGGCGACGTCGAGGCTGATCCCCCGGAGGATCTCGAGTGTGCTGTCATCCGGAAGCCGCACCGCTCGGGTGACCCCGTCGAGGCGCAGCATAGCCTCGGCCGCCTGGGCGGTCGTCACTGCTGGCACGGCTGCGTGTTCGGGTCACACGGCGCTGCTGCTCCGGGGACGAATTCCAGGATGCTGTCGCCCTTCGCCACCCCGGAGACGATCTGCACCATCTTCCCGTCGGTGAGCCCCAGGGTCACCGCCTTCTTCGTGGTCGTACCGTCGCTCGCGGCCAGGTACA
>Ga0247737_1000032_pt1 | contig 36770 bp, 55 predicted proteins | sample UWRJL028104C2_FD_180937 | JGI IMG/M metagenome (GOLD analysis project Ga0247737, IMG submission 180937) | Plant litter microbial communities from Arlington Agricultural Research Station in Wisconsin, United States - UWRJ-L028-104C-2 | ecosystem: Environmental > Terrestrial > Plant litter >...
TAATGGTGGTCATGACAGGGATTATTCGCGGTAAGTCCGTTTCACAGTAGCTATGAACCTTAGAGCTAATATTCGCCTTCTGCAAGCGATGGCTGGGACAGAGCTATGGGTTTGAGTGGATGGATGCCCCCTATAACGCAGCCTGCATCTTCATATGTCTCCACTAGCCAACACCTTGTTCACCCATCTGACTTTCCATACCCACAGGATCCCCCGAATCCTGCGTTTAGATATTAGTGTCGACTGCTGCTTCTCTTGCTTTGTCTTGCTTTCCTCACTATGTACTCTATCCGTACGATAATCCGTAATACTGGCAGCTTCCAACTCTTTGTATAGAATTTTTGGGGACCATGGTCAACGGCTTGGCCGTCTCTTTATTCGATAGTGCGCGTTGTAAATACAGCAATTCAATATTGTAGAGCTGTGAATGCATAACCATAAGAGAATGAACCAATTTCAGGATAACAATCATGAAGGATATATTCTACTAGTACTCTAAAAATACAGCAAGGTCGTGAATGGAGACATGATACAATCATACGACTGGGGAGAAATTGCTAAGGTGTCAGCAATGGAAAATCTAACAGAGTGGAGATGCACTCACGCAGAACGGCGTTGATGCAACCGTCATTCTCGGGATTATTGGTGATCTGAGCATATTTCCCGAATACGACCTTGCCTCCTGCTGTGACCAGACCAAGTTCAGAGACGTTGACCTCAATCACGGTTCCTTTAGTCATAACACCAAGTTGAGTGTACATGGGTGACTGAGGATTCTTTTTGACACCCAAGATCTGAAGCTGGAACGTCGCTTTCAGGTCCGCTAAAAAGGTTCAGAAACTGATGATTGGGGAGCAAAGGCAAGCTCATACGATGTGTAACATTGGCCTTCTTGTACCGCAGCGCCATTGGCCTGATAAATCTCTCCATCTTCACAGGTTTTCTTGTAAAGCCTTCTCCGACAAATGTAGCTTTGGTGACCATCCTCTTCCAAGCCTTGCTCTTGCTCTTTCCGGTCTTTAGAACCTTGAACATCTCGTCTTCTGCAATCCCTCTGACTTTCGGCAGTGGAACAGCATACTTCGCAGCTTTGTCCTTGCGTTTCTGCTTGATCGCACTTGACAGGGCCTTGGCGTCTTTTTGGCCTTCGCGATCAAGAAGGTAGGTGGGTAGGGCACCATCGGGCACTGTTCCTGCGTCAGGTTGCTTGACATTCCGTTCATCATGCGCCTTGAGCGTCTTTTTCATTTGAATTTTCTCGGCATGTCTCTTAGCGTGCAGGAGCTTGGCCTTGATACCAAAAGCCTTTTGTGCAACCGCAGACGACTTGTGAGCAGCACGAGCTTCACGCTTCCGCCTTTCGTGTGGTTCAGATAAGAGGTCTAAAGACAGGGTTGTAGTACGCACTTCTTTTCAAAATAATCTAAACGACGACCATGCCGTTTGATGTGCTCCTCGATATATTCGTTCTGAGAAAATGTTAATAAGTGTACAGATCGGTTTTCGGTTTCAGTCAATAATTACCTGGGGCTATAGAAAGTAGGGCATAAGTCTCGTTTTCTGGCTTTAATTTTTGTCGCTTACCATGGATGCAAGAACGAAGGAGTCGGGACCAAACAAGTAGCAACAGCAAAGGCGAGTTAAGAATGAGCACGTGCGCAGTGCTCCTTGGAACCTGTACTCGAGATTATGTGGCAGCAGCAAGAACACAACAACCCATACGCCGGCTCGTCCTCGTCGTATTATCCAGTCCAGCAGCAGGAACCCCTACAGTTCTACGCGCAACCGCAAGACTATTACGCGTCTTCGAGGACAAGCCTCGATGGCCAAGTCCATGGTGCCATGGCACAGCAGGCTGGCTTCGTCGGGAGCATTCAATCGCAAGGAGGGTGGTGGACAGCATTTGGGACTGGTGGTTTCGAGGGCGAGCCGCCTTTACTCGAGGGTGAGTGGAAATTCCTATTTTACTCATGAAGTGGCCTCAATTTGGACTCGATAGAGCTTGGCATAAATTTCCAGCATATACTCGACAAATCCTTGACCGTCCTGAATCCACTACGCCGTGTCGACGAGCATATCATGGATGATGCAGACCTGGCCGGTCCAGCCTTTTTTTGTTTTTGCTTTGGGATCTGTCTTCTGCTGGTGTGTTCATCCCGTGTCACCTCCACGTATTCCGTAGCTAATGAATTCCAGTCCGGGAAATCAAACTTTAATTATATTTACGGCGTCGGCCTCTTTGGCTCAGCCTCTCTCTACACCCTCCTTAATCTCATGTCGGGTCAAGGTATTGACGCGTATCGTGTCGCGTCGGTTCTCGGCTACTGTCTACTTCCCATGGTCGGAGTGGGCGCAATTAGTGTCGTGATGGCTCTAGAGTGTGTCTACGCGTTTCTTTTCTGCAGTTTTCACGCTAACGTGCTCTCCAGTGGAAAAGTTGGCTTTCTAATTTCAGTACTCTCCATCCTGTGGTGCACTTACGCTGCTTCTGGGATCTTCGTGGCTGTTCTTCGTATGTCCGACCAGAGGCTTTTGGTAGCTTACCCAATCGGACTATTGTACGGCTGCTTTGCACTTCTCAGCATCTTCAATGAGAATGTCAAGGCTGTAAAAGTACTGGAGTCATGATGCTTGTACGGTTTAGATGACCCATTATCCTAGAAAATATATATTATACAGTGGACTATGCTACTCTAAAGGTATAATTAGTGTATCATGGGAATTCTGAACCTTTGGGGTCTTGTTGTCCTGCGAGGAGTTGACGACTGTACAATCTCATGAGGACCTCCATAATTTCTTCCAACGGCGCTCTGGCATATTCATTCACATATTGCGGCAAGGAATCTTCAAGATTGAAGCCAGCTTTCTTCATGAAGAAAGGATGCATGACATCAGGCGTCGCTTCACCCAACTGTCGCATTGTCAGGCGCTCAATCTTGCGCTTTCGAGGTTTGTACACGACCGTTTGTCGCTTGGGAAGTGGTTGAGATACGACAGATTCATCTGGAGGATCTCGTGAGGGGAATTGGAGAGGAGACGGAGACGGAGACTGGTAGGTGGGGGACAACGATTGTTGAGCCGATTGTGGCGGCGAACGACTTTGCTCCATCCAGCCATATCGAGCAGAGGATGGACCAGGAGGCGAAAGGGCCATTGAGCTACCGCTTGGAAGGGTTGCAGAGCGTGGTGAATCGGTCAAAGAGAGTGGGTCTGGTACTTTCTTCTTTCTCTGAGGTCCCGCGGAAATTGCATTTGAGACGGTGCTCATCGATGTCCTCCAATCCTCTGTGGCCCTGACTTGGTCCATCTCCCTTGTAAGGTTTTTCCGGAGCAGAGTTAGCCAAGAGTATAACGACATGTTCAAAGTGATATAGATATCTTCGAAAGCCTTCATGCCCTCCCGACGGACAAATTCGCTGAAGAAGTCATATGTGAGAGTCCTGGGCGAATCTTCCCTCGACTCTTCGCTGATCATATGCATCGTCATCGAGGGTAGGCCGACAATGATAGCTTCAGCGGCATCTTTGAAGAAGGCAGCAAACCATTCACGTCCGTCGCTGGCCTCTGGTTGTTCCACCGAAGCATGATGATGGGAACTTTGAGTGTACTTGGAGATGACCATAGAAGAAAATGATAAATGTAGATCCCTCTGGGAAGATGTAGAATCGGAGATCACCAGCCCGTCAAGGCGTGCGCGGACGTCCCGGCCGATGAATTGTGCGAGTTCGACATCTTTCATGGTACGGGGGAAGACGACAAGGCGCAGGAGGTCGAGGCGAAGGCTCATATGTTGACGAATGACATAGGAAATGCCGGCTTCTTTGAATCGTGTCCGAGCTGAGTGGAGCATCGCCTCTGCGACGGCAGACAATGGATTATCGGGTTTGGGCGTTCGACTGATCCTGAAGGTGTTGGATTCTCGTGCTGCACCTTGTCGTTGAGCATCTAGATTAGCCTTGAATTTGTTGCCGTAAGACAGAAGTTTTGGGATGGTCCCCACAGTCGCCGCTGCAACGACCTCGGCGCATGTGATCGTAAACGCCAATTGAAGGGGCCGAGTAGCATCGTCTATTCTTGCTTGGGTATAGGACCAGTCGTCAAAGATCTCGACTTCCAAAGGTTCTGCACTGGATGGTGTAAAGGCGTTAGAGTGAGCAAGTTGATGTTAAATACAGGTGCTAACCGGTAGTGTAGGAGCTTCTGGTGATCGGATTCCAAGTTTACGACCAATGACCCGCTGGTCAACTTCAATTCCAACATACGATGCTTCCCATCGTTTTCCCATAAGGCATTTTCTGATCGCCGTATGGTTTGGAAGACGCAAGCAGGAACGTGCGCATGTCCAGATATGTTCCCCTGTGCCATGAGAGACACATCCGCGATATAGAGGAAAACGTCCTTGAGTTCATCCGTGAGTCGCGTTCTGAATACGGTGTGATGGAGGTCGAGATTGACTTTCGTGATGGATTGACCCAGATCAACCTCAAGTGCAATCTGTCGAATGCGGATAAGGACCACCGTTGAAATTCCTCTATCGGTGTGTAAATCAGAAGCGTCTTGGGGTGTAAGCTGTGACGGTACAGGAGACTCGTGTTGGGGCTGGTTATTAAAGACAGGAATACGATCCAACCACACAGCCTTGAAGCACAGAATGTCTTGCAGCCTCGAAAAACGTACGCCTCCAAGAAACTCTGTGTCCAATACCACTGAGACAGAGTTGACGTAATCACGTGGGCCAACCTCCGCCTTGGTGAAAGAGACAGAAAAGGCGAGGTTTCGAGCGTCTAATCTGACGCAATCTTCGCTCAAAAACCCGTGTTTTAAGCCTATCGTGAGCCCACCTACGCTCCCGGATAGAGATACCTTCCTAGCTCCAGGCGAAACATTGACTACAAAGCCTCCACTTTCCCAATGAAGTCCGGCAACCACGTTCACGTCGGGTTGGCATGTCAGCTCCAGCTTTGATTTGTCAATGCGCAGACTAAAGCAAATCCGCATGCTTGACACCGAGTCGTCTCGTGGAGGTCTTTCAGGATATGGAGTACTCGGAGTCTGTGGGGGGAGTGAGGACGGCGGTGCGTATCTCGAACTGATTTTGCGCATCCGACTTTCTATTTGGCTGACGAGTTCCGTCAAGAAAGGAAGTAGGGTAGGCCGCAGGGTATTCTGACTAGAAAAAACTGTACTGTTGAATGTGAGAAGCGAGGGCTCTTGTTCTGACCCTTTGGAGAGCTTCTGAGATGCTGGTGTGGCACGATATTCGCCCCAAACTGAAACCACGGGAAGATTAAAGACCTCGGCGCCTAAGCCTAAAACATGGTCGTCCGAGATGTCCAATGTGTTACGAGCGCTCGGATTCTGGTTTCTGAATTGGTCGCTGGCGGACCCACTGTAGAATCTGACCTTTCCACTTTGGAATGTCAGTTGGACGAAAACGTTGGATGTGGGGACTGCTGAATAGTGTTTATCCAGTGAGGGCTTTATGTTTTCCATCATCGGCACAGATGATAACGGCGTTCTTGGTGCCGTGGTAGCCAAACGTTCGACGCGGTCTTTCCCTTGTCGGTAAACATCGACCAAAGAGAAAACATAGCTAGGGATGGTGGAATCGATGTCGAGAACGAAGCCACTGACATCAGCCTTGACCCAGATCTTTCTGGATGATGCAACACTGGACGTCCGAAGTTGGGCCCGCATGTGCGGATAAAGCAGACAGTTACGCGTCTGGTGACTTTCCGCAGCGAAGTCCTCTGTGGACGATTGTCTAAACCTACAAAGAGAGGGGTCAGCAAAACATGGTAGCAGACAAGAGCCTACTCACTTGGGAACAAATTGGAAAGAGAGATGCTCCATAGTAGCCTGTCCCGTCTCTCCACGATTTGTCGCAAAATCAATGGATTTGATAGAGAACAGAAACGCACGCACTGCGACTGACTCCTTGGATTTTTTGCGGGGTATTTGGAGATCCTCGTCATGAGTCAACGGGAATGCGACTCCAACGCTTTGGATCGAAATGGAAACGTCCAAATCGTTGATCCACGAACTGGTTTCCAATTGTACATCGCTGACATTGACGTCAAAGGTTTTTAGAATGCTTTGCGTTTTTTCCTTGAAGGCCGCCAACTGCAACGCCCGTTGCTCTTGCCTTTCGAGCAACTCGGCCTACAAAGCCAATTCAATCAAGAATAGTTGAATATGAAGTATTAAGATGTTCACCTGCAAATTATCGATGAAATCTCCGAATTCTCCTATGGAGCTTGGCTGCATTACTGCGTGAATTTTGGACACCGTAAATTTAAGTGACCTGGCGACATTCGGCACGTTCGGGGTGGAGCCGCTCATCTTGAAGTCGATGATGACGAAGGCCGATCGGTGGCTACGGTTAAAGGTGGTGGTTTGGCGTCCACGAGTTCGAGAAGCAAGTGACAAGGCTAAACCAGAAAGTCCAAAGTCCCATGAGCCGCCGACATAGCTCGAATAGCTGCCATTGATATCCTGGCATTCCAAAAAAAGTGTCGAGGATAATCCCTCCAAACCTATTCGAAACCCCTGCATCTTCAAGCGGGCATGGTATACAAATCTCTGCGGTTTCTTCTGCGATGGCTCTTTAGGCACCTGTTGTCGAGTCTTCTGCATGAGCGCGACCAGATCATTGAAGTCCTGTCCAAATTTCTGCTGGACAGCTAACAGGGTATCCCAGTGGGAAGGCTTGACTTTGAGGTCGAGAAATTCCAAGACCATTAGCATTGTCACATGCGATCCATCAGAATTTCCTGCAATAGACAGCTGCGGAAGCGCCAATTTTACGCGAGCGTTTGGCGTGACATCCCTGGGGCTCGGCTTTGACGAGATCTTCACCACTGTCGAACCAACTTGGGCACCAAAGGAGTAACGATAGGCCAACCCGAGAGCGCCTGTATTGTTGTGAACGTAAGCCATGGTCTTGTTCATCTCCAAGGAAAGCCATGTGCCGTGCATGACTTGGAGAGAGACTTCGAAGTGCTCCACTTGAGTGTGTATCTGGATGAGTGGCCCATGACTGGAAATGCTTGAGGTTGAGGGAGGAGGCGGTTTCTGAGGTGCGGCTTTATATTCAGAGAGCAGAGCCTTGGTTGTGGCTTCTATACCTGGTAAATAATCTGACCGCCACTCCTCAACAAAACGGTACAGACGCAATGCGCTGCGGGGAACATGCAGCTTGAAGCCAGTCAACGTGAAGACAACTTTGAGATTGGTCCTCGATCCCAAATCTGACTTTGATACAACGCTGGATTTTCCGTCCGAGAACGCCACGACAGCAAGAATGTCTTGATCACTTGCACGGGATGGATTTGTGGGCGAGCGAGCTTGTAGATAGACCTCATCAAAGAGGATATTTGTGTTCCCCGATAATGACTTTTTTTGCATAGCTAGCATCGCAGAGGAAGCACGTAGCCCATGGATGCCCAAAACGAGTATGAGATTTTCAGCGGCCGCCTGTATCTGGAGATGATGGACACTGCCAATAATCTCAGTGAGGACGATACCAGATGGATGGATGGAACCCTTCTCGGATTCCGTAGAAGGCCTTTCTTCAGCGCCTGAACCGAATTGTTTCTTCGTGCGAAGAATTTGTTGAGCGAAGTCCATCAGAGGTGGGGCTACAATTAGGTTGACCTCTCCGAGGGATGTAAGGATTGCCATTGAATGAACGACTTTGGACGATTTAGACCGCAAAGAGGTTTGAGAAGCATTCGATTGAGTGTTTAGATTGAACTGAGCGAGGTTCTGTTTCTTGAATTGTGTAGTGAATATAAACTTGCTGAACACGAGTTCACTCGAGGGACCAGATGGCGCGTCAACAATGACCTTGGTTTGTATGATCTGCAAGACAATGAGGTCGACTGGCCGACCGCTGGGCCTGGTTTGCGTCTCGCCTCCCTCCGGATCTGGATCGATAAACAAGGAATCCATGGCAGTCAAATCATCGACGCTACGAGCGTCCTGGTCGAGTAATGCAAGGCGCCTTTCCACCGACTCCGCTAATGCAGCCGTGTCTATGCCAAGGTCTGGTTGCTGAGCATCACGATTCGGCAGTTCCCTGTTCCTCAAGCAATCCCTGAGATGAAATAAAAACCGGAAAGAGATATCGTTTCGGAGGAGATGTGGTGCACCAGTTTGCACAAGATACGAGGGTTGAATCGTAGATAATGGATCGATGACCGCTTTCTGTTGGGAGGCCGTCAAAATGCTATCCACCACCAACCTCTGGGCTGCAACATGGCGGAATTGTAGTGTTTTGATAGCCTCCAATAGTCGTGAAAATGTCACAGAATGCGCCACTGATGCAGCAGCAGCCCATACGGGCCCTTGATGACCCATGCGAGCAGATATGGCACCCAGCTTCATAGTGGAGCTGCGCTGAGCCAGCTTGACCGACAAGGAAGACACGAGGAGCTCTAACGACGGTGCCTCAGTAGGAGATCGAATTAATATCCGTCTGTCCTGGGAGATATCGAGTGAGCCAATAACGTTGTCTACTTGAGCCTGTAAAGTTGGCGGGGTGGGACCTAAAACAGCGCATATACGAACACCTGATGCTTCCGCCTTGAGAATGGACGCGATGTCAAGGTTCGTTGGGGGCGAGATTGAATCTGCCATTTTGCGAACTTTTGGATGACCCTGATCCATGGCAATGTGATGGATGGTTTGGAATGCAATGTGCGACATATCAATGTCAAGCACCAAGCAACTCTGCCGTTTCCTTGAGGTCATCTTCGTTATGCAGCCACCTAACAACGAATCGATACATCTCTCATAGTCCAGAGGCTGCAACGATGTCCTTTAGCGTATCACAACTGAAGAAAGCGAGTCAAGACATACAACACTTTTAATGTCATCCTGAAGGTAATGCACTGCAGGAAGGAGGAGTGGAGTGATCGTAACGTTCAGAGCTTGGTGACATTTGAAGCGGAAGGTCGTGATATCTACATCCGTGGGGAGGTCGTCAAAAGACACGACGGGCGAATTTTCTGGATGGTTAGGGTCGTTCCCATGAGGTGTAGCACGGCGCGTGAATGGCGCACTTTCCTGTTTACACGATTAGAAATGAACTAGGAGTCAGTGGACCTCTCTTACTCGCGTCAACACGAAGGGGGGGTTATCCCAGGTGATGTAGCGATTCGACCGATTCGAAGCATAGTGGCGCATAATCGGCGAGTAGAAAGACATGAGGGAGGTAAGTCCTGGTCGGCCGGAGGAGGCTATAACAAGATTGAGTAGGTGTGCTGCAAGCTGACTGAATGCCTTACTCTCGTCATCGGACCAATCGTCTCCAAATGAATCTCCGTCAGTAAGATCAGCATCGTCTGACTCGTCTCCACTGGACATTGTAACGTCATCTTCCACCACAGTCTTTGGCACTGGGGTCGAAGTTCGCGTTCTCCTACAGGAAAAATCAACGATACTGATGGGCGAAAGAACCATGATATCTTACGCTAGACGAGCATCACGATCGGCTTCAGAAACACCTTCCTCGCCTTCTGAGTCCGAAAGGTTGGCAAATGTTGATAAGCGCCAAGAAGGCGGGCGCACACCACGAGGACGCGAGTGTTGGCCAGGTGTCTTCCTCTTCCTATCACTGCTACGAGTTGGGAGCGTCAGCTGTGGCAAATACACGCCATTCTTGTGCAGAGAGAGTGCTACGACATTGGTTAAATCTTAGTAGGGACGTTGACACTCCAGCTTACCAGATTGAGAGTTCGAATTACGCTGCTTGAGTTGATCAAAAATCCGCTGTGCACGGCCCGTAAGCTTGTCCTGCTCTTGAATAAACATGAGTTGCGCGCGAGTTGACAATCGATGATCTTGTGGGGATGAGTATATATCTAGATATGCGTCTGCGACAATTTCAGAGGCTTCGAGCCAAGTATTCTGATCCAAAGATGCTCTTAGTAGGACCTTGGCAACTATGGACGGAATCCTTAGACTTGTGACTTTCCGGTAATTTTGGGATCCGAGATCATTACTGTCGAATTTGATGCCTAGTCCAAGTTGTAGCAACAAGGCGGCATGACCCATTCCCCACATGAGTTCCAATGACTTGATAGCGATCTTGTAGAAGGTCACTGAGGCAAGAAATGAACATTGTACGAGAATAGCGTTAGAGAGTATTCACCATCAGGATCCACGACAGGCATAAATTCATCTGCAGGTGCATTGACGACATCGACAAAATTTGAACGAAAAGCATTGGCGGCAGCTATCAGGAGCGTTGCGTCATTGGCAGACACCGAAGCTTTTACACTTCCAAGGGCTATTTCCCAGATGCAGACGTAGGTCGCGGTTCTCGGTTGAGGACCAAACAACCGATTTGCTATGATGTCGAGGCCTAACGTCCTCGTGAGCATACGCTCTTGCAAGAGAAATGAAAAGCAGCCTACCGTCAACGACGAATATCTCGTGAGTCTTTGAGCGCATTGGAGAAGAACTGTCAGAGCTGTGACTTGCAACTTTTCCGACTACTCTGTCAAGGTTTAAGGACATTTCTGAAAGGTGGGCGTCAGTGGACGAAATCTTCAGGAGAAAAGATGGACATGCCCATGTAATACTCATTCATACGGAATTGCAGCTGGAGCTCCGGGATAGTGAGAGAGGCAGACTTGTTCAGTGTGTCGACGTCGTCCAGCCACCTTACACCAGATGCACCCACAAGGCTGGTGGGCAGCAACAGAGTTGCTCTCTCTGACCGTAGCAAGATTTCCACTTGAAGCATGTTCGACTTCCCAAACTGTCAGCTAAGTCCGATATGAAGTGATGTTTCTAAAAGCCTCACATGTCCAGGTCGATATTTCAGAATGAGAGGATCACCAACAGGCAGGTTACGCCTTCGCTTATCCAGATATTCGTAAAGAGTCTGGAAATGAGTGAAAGAACCCAGGTAGTTGTCCCTGAGAACCATGACATAGCGGATACACCACCCAAAGGCACAGAAGACCGCATTGGTCAGCTGATAAATGGTGAACAAGAGGAAGGTAAAACGCTGTAGATGTGGAAGACGCACGTCAAAGTCTAACTTCAGTTGCTCGACATTCTCGGTATGCACCTCGGAGAAGTATCGATATGATCCCTCAATGTTGAGGAGCTTTGTCTTGAAGAGGTTGATGCCTTCCTTGCCCGCATTCAGAGCATGGGTACTCCACTTGGGTAATGAAAAGTTGGCAACAAGGTCAGGCACCGAAGCGGAGAAGGTTATCGACGTCGACTCTGGACGGAAATCAGTTGATGGAATAATAGTTGCGCTCTTCAGATGGTGTCCCCGTAGTGTAAGTAAGGCTTGGTAGATATTAGTACTAATAAACGTGGATAGGATCTGAAATTATTCACCATTCTCGTCCCGTGTTAGCGGTTTATCTATTATGTTGTGGTCATTGGCATAGAGATTCATTTCGAAGTGGTGCATCTCAAATCGAAACTCGTATACCATAGGGACAAACTTGTGATAGTCGGTAGGAGGACCAGCCACCCAGTCCCTTCCAAGGTCGGTGAACATGTTTATATGGTCTCTCAGAAGGAAGAGAATGGGTTGTCGCAAATACACGGCCACAGTCCACGTGCGTTCATCGTTCCATTTCAACGGCGTTGGTAGCTCACAGCGAACCTGCGTGAATGTTGAGATATATGCATGGAACGAGATGCGAGCAAACTCACTCGAGCCGATTCCGCAGAGATGAGGCGGATATCGTTAAGGCTCGATGTAATGGCAATTGTATCAAGGTGGACTTCAAGAGTCGACTCATACCCAGTGGCTCCAACCACCATTGGCAAAGCAAAGTTGATGGATGATCGATCGCCAACGGTCACATTGAAAAAAGCAGCTTCCCGTTTCCGAGGACGTTGGGGAATATCCGTAACACCATCCCATTGCCAATCCTGTTAAGGGCGTAAGCGAGACACTAAAATGTGTGACAGTCTTACCTTGGATGCCTCACGGAAAGGGACGTAAAGAGAGGTGTCATCGCGAAGTTCCACAAATATTTGCAGTGCTGGCCATAATCTCTGATCACCAGGCTCAAGTTGCGGGGTTACTTCAACATTCTGATAAGTTGGAGGAAAAAATGCCCGCTGCAGTTCAGCCCTAGAGGGATTGTTAATGGCATAGTTTGGCATTAGGCATTGAACATGGTCACCTTTGCCGGTCCACCCATGGTCCATATCGCAAAGTTCCGCCAAAAATAACAAGATCAATACCCCATTCTGGACCCACATCACCATTCCCAACATCTGGGAGTCCATTTCCAGAGACATGTTGGTTGGCCAAGTCATCCGGTACATTCCCAGCTGCATCAACGTAGTAGGTCATGTCAAGAGCCGGTGCTTCCAAAATCTTCCGTTCAACAGCGTACTCATAAGTTGAGAAGTCAATGCCAATAGGTGTGTCTTCTTCAACCATTTTCGCCTTCTTGAAAACGGGTAAATGTGTGGCCAATGACTTCTGTGTATGTCGCTGGGCGCGTCGGGTCGTAAAGAATTCCGTTGTTAGTCGATATAGACCGACTTGACGCCATAGCCGAATGAACGACCGATAACTCTGATAAAATGAAGGGTCTTTAAGAGTAGCGTGTCTGCCATGACATGAGAATCCTGCAGCCTCATAGAGCAGACATCACGCACAATTTCGCTCTGCTGTGAATAAGCCCGCCTAGAACAGCCATAGGATCTACATAATCATCATTGTTCACCAATCGAATGAGTGCTGCTTGGAATCTAAGGTTGTAGACCTGCTTGTATAGATCATACTTTGATCTAGACTGCAAGTATAATCAATAACAGACAGTTTATTTCTTGACAGGCCACTTACTGTCACAATGCCATAAGTTCCAAAGGCATGTTGAAACTCGGCGACAAGGAGTTCGGGAGTGGATTGATTCCCAAGGATGATGGCGCCAGTTTGAATGTCGATGCCTAACGGTAGCAGGTCTTTCGGATCGAGGTTGGGCAGTTGTTGTCCTACCCATGCCATGCCGTTTGTGATGAATGCAGGAACGCGCAGCTGCGGTCGTGATGATGAAGGTGGATAGAAGGGCGACCCAGTATCTGCATAGCAGTTTAAGTCACAGCGAAGGGAGGACGGATTGGCACCAACCTTGTCGTGAGGACCGAGTGTTGACGCGCTTGTGTGAACTCGAGCGAGATGGTGGCCGGCTAGCCTTCTCCATTTGCGCAATTATGTTGTCATAAGCAGCAGTTCGGTTGTACAAAAACCATTCCACGCCCTGGAATGTGATTTGGATTCGACAAGACCATAGGCGCGCAGAGTGTTTGCCTACGGAATAGAGTGGTCAGTGAAGACGAGGGGCAACATGGTCTTCATACTCACCGTCTACCCCATTAGCATGCAGTTCGTCCTCAGCTGTTGGGTTCCGGATCCAGTACCTCCATTGAATTTGACCTTTGAGAATACGGATAGTCTGATTACTGGAATGGTATTTGACGTCTTTCAGGAGGATCCTTCCGCTTATAAGAGAGAAATGGATCGAGCCTAGAGGTTCATTAGTCAACCATATATGGGGCATTCCGTAGAGCCACATACCAATTTCAACCCAAATGCTTGAGGCCTCTTGGTTCCAGTACAGGACGCGAATGGCTTGACCGATTAGGAACGCAATAAAACGGTTCCAGTAGAAGAAGTAAAGAATAAGAGACACCAGGATGCACACACATGCCACAGCCAGTAAGGGAGAGAACATTATGGAGTTGTTAAAGTCGTGTTAAACGGTGGACAAGTGGCTATGAAGAACGGGATAGTGTCGGTCACAGTCGGTGTTGGTGTTGGTGACACTCTAGTTGATAATTGGGTTGTCCTCGGATGGGATGATCAATTCGTATGCGGTCCCATGCGATAGGTCGTGTAGCCACCAGCTTGATAATGGAAGTTCGTGTCGAACCGCAATAGTGCTCAACGAGTGCCAACTACCAAATGGGTACACACCTGGACATCATACGCGTGTCTTACCTAACGCATCTACATCTTCACTTTGCAACATACCCGTACAAGTTGCAGCCGACAAACTACAGTGACGGTATGTTCTCCATATTCATTGAATGGGTACTGTCCTATGTAATTGATTTCTCGAAGATGAACTCAACTACCGGAGCTGCTTCTCATACAACACGGCCACTCAAACGGTTTGCCTTACATTCGACCAAGACCTGTGCGACTCAAGCAACGAAATACGGGAAGTGCGTTGTCGCGTCGTATACCGACGTTTCAAAAGGCATGTGTAAAGAGGAGTTCAGCGAATTTAGGCAGTGTTTACGCCAAGCGGTACGCCTGTCTTTTGATTTTAGGATTTCGATAATAAGACCCAAGTTTCTTCAGATGAAGAGTCGGTAGATTACTAGGGGTCTTGAAAGGGCATGAAAGTATGCATGAACAGAAGATTATTATTAAACCATAATTACAGTAATATCTATCGTGGCCCATTCTCCATCGCGCCGGGTATCCTCATATTTCTTGTTGCTGTGGTGGCCGCAGGCGGCCTACGGAGTTGCCTGCTCGCTCGCAGCAGCATCCTCACACCTGGAATAGGCCAAGGCGTCGTGTTCGGGAGGGGCAGGCCATTCTCAGAATTCGTTGGACGTGGAGGTGGTGGTGGGTTTCGTAGATGTGTCATGATAGGTTGGAGGCGAAGGTCGAGGACGAGGGGCGGTTCATTACCATATGTTGTGACTTTCGGAAGTGGAGATGGGAGCGTTGAGGTGCTGGGAGAGTTAGGGAGTGTGTCCGAACCAGAGTTGAACAACGGAATGGAAAGTGGGTTCGCCTCTTCCGGCAGGAGGATGTCCTGAGCATCGGCATCTTCGTTGGCGTGGTAGGCCGACGTTTCGTAGGCAATCGTGGCGAGTAACAACTGGAGTGAGACGATCCATAAGTCCAAGCAGAACAGCTGCAGCTTCGAGGGTGTATAGGCTACAAACAGGTCTTTCAGTGCGGGGGAAAATATCGATAATAATCAGTACGTACACATTCCAATGAAGTCCAGAATAATGGCCCGTCCTTCTGTCGCACCCTGTGTCGAGTGATTCCAGAGGCTTGGGAGGTTGAGCGCCACGATGAGCGTGAAGAAGAATCGAAGTGAGCGGTTAGGATCCAGCTCTCTTGGCTTCGAACACTGAAATTGGGATGCAATCCTGCAAATATAGTGCCATAGAGATGGTGAGAGGAAGAACGAAACAGTAAGCAGTTGGTACAATAGGATGTCGAGCTGAAAAAGTCATAAATCAGTGCACAACGTAATCAGAGCTTAGAGCATACAGAGTGGACGATGTGCTGCCTCTGGACATAATAGCGCTTATGCATGTCATGTACAGAAGGAGCAGCGTTTGGTCTCTTGAATGCCGCTCGTCTTGCAATCGAGTGACGTTCGACAATAGGTGTGGCGGCACTGGCACTGGTGGTGGTGATGACACTGATGAGGCTCAGGGTCAGTTACGGCTGCTGTGTCACTGGTGGCGGCCCGCCAAGTTCCAACCCGACCAGAACACCCATTCCGCAGCCAATGAGCAAATTCACGAGTGTTTATACATAGTGCATTTTATGACAATACATGTGGGTATATAATAGCAGTTATCTCTATATGATAACGCGTAAAAGAATGCTGTTCAGTCCCTGGGTATGACCCCCATCCTCAAACCGCTACTTTTGACGTTCATAATCCGACGACATTCTCTTCTCGGCCGCCTTCAGGGGTATAAACAGGGAGAAACGAAGGTTTTCGAGAAAACTCCCCTGTAACTTCAGGGCCTCTTTCTCCGACGTTCGCTCGTGCCACTGTGGCGTTCTCGGACTCCTGTTTTTGTAGCCTGGCTTTCTCCTCGGAGGCAATGTCTTGGTGGGTCCACGAACCTCCTCCGTAGCCACCTTCAATCGAAGGAGCCGGCCGCACTGGGTCTGAGTAAGGATCAAATTCAGAATCCGATGGTCCAAGGTATGAAGGATGCAAAGGAGCCATGAAAGCCGGACTCGGCGGTAGCCTTGAGTAGTGGCCTCTCGCTTCTTTGAGGCTGAAAGCGCCCTCGGTGTCTTGTCGAATAGCCCGAGCTAACCCCTTCTCTCTTTTCAACTGGTTGAGGTAACGAGTGACGATAACGACACCATCTATATTAAAATATCTTGAGAATTAGTCCACTATGAATTGTTCCCGATACTCACATAGTTCCACCAGAAGGACTATCGAAGCAACAACAACGTAAATCCATCGTGCGATTGCGAGAAGTCCTTCACACTGGCCTTGTGCTTGTGGATCCTTGATGGCAGTTTGGCAAGCGAGGTCTTCAGCGTTGTGTGTAACGCGAAATATTTCGTACAGCAGGTATGCGGCGACACCGAGGTTGAGTACAAAGTGGCCATAGAGTATGTAGGCGTAGATTTGAATAAATGATTGCTTGCGAACGACGGCACCGACTATGCTAGACTGGAATGAGGTAAATGTCACAAGGGCATGATTTGACGACATACCCAAAAAGTGAGGCCGCGAAGAGCGCAGTCTCCATAAGAGCAGCGAGAATGAAAGCCGCCTTTTCACTACCAGTCAGATCACCGGTTGCTGAAAAGCGAATGTAAGCAAACTAGACATTGATTCATAGGGTCGTAAGGATTCACATGAAACCTCATACCACAGAAGCACTGTCAATAGACCTGCAACCAGTACTCCCAGGATTGACATCGATATCACGCCCAACCTCACTGGCAGACAGCAGCAGAAGGTATTTCCATGGAGGAAGAGGCGTCTGTAGCTGAATGTCATGTTCGTATCTTAGTCGTAGTAGTGGATGAAGATCAGTTGCCGGCGCTAAGTTGGCAGAAGACGGAATGTGAGCGGCCACGGTCCCAGCTTCTGCGCCGATTCGCTTGCTCCTCGAGAACGTTGATCTGAGGTAAGTCCGCAGCACGTAAGCTATGGAAACATACACATTGTCGATGGGTAGTCTGTTTCACCTGTGCATTGCTGTGCCACTAGTGGAGGTAACAAAGAGCGGAGGCCGCATTCTCCAGTGCATCGGCTATTGCCGGACCGCAGGCCGCCGACAAGTAAAAAAGATAAACCGTCAAGAGTCTCTTGATTATGCTGACGACCGTGTTACTATGTATGTTATTGATTCCCACCAGACACTAGTGGTTTTCTAGGAACGTCCAGGTTGGCCCTGAGTCTCTTCCCTTCCTACTTCATGTGCCTCGTCGTTGAGGGCTTGTATTAGCCGCCACAACTCGAGTTCATCCTACACACACGCGACAGGAATTTTGGCTGGTCGCATATGCCTGACTGGAAGCATCCCAGTCATGGCCTTCAAATGGCCTTGAGTCGATCATCTGGTCAGTAACACGCTAATAACAACTGCGAGGGGCATCCTGCTCACACTGTTACATAGGTGCATCCTTCTTCGTGTTGCTATGGTACGTCGCAGTGCATAGTAGATCGGTAGTTGAGATTAATCCCACTCTGGCAGGGACTGGGCCATCACACTGGATGATGAAGTTGAGCTCATCTGGTCGTCAGTCAGCGTTCGTGTGGGTCAAGACCAGTGCTTACTTGAAGTCGTTACAGGAAAAATAATCGCTCTTGGTTGAAGTGGGTCTTCATGTTCGCGCGTTATTTCGTTTTTGTCATGCAATTGTAAACAGTGTCATATTCTAATGTGTTTAACCATGTTACTGACGATATTTGATAGCTGCACACGAGGGATGGAGATGGGTATATTGTACAAGCTTGATATGAACTGTCAGCTGCTTCGTGTGGTGTACAGCAGTCAGGTTCTCGTTGCTGCATTCGCGGTTTCCTCGTTAGAAATCGTGTTAATGGCCAGAGGTGTGTACTTTTTACTTCTCCCCACACATCCGTAAATACTCACCAACGATAGTTTACGCTCTTTACAAGCAAGAGCGAAAGATTGGGCTCATGCTCATCACCCTTCTTATCCTAGATCTCATCATAGCCATCATAGGAATGGTACTGAACCTCCCAGGCAAGGGGTTCCCCGATGCAACACTTATATTACATCTTCCAGATTCTTTTGCGTATTTCGGGTGAGTCCATCTCGCATATATCAGATATATAGGTGGGGCTAACTGTTACATAGGATATCTTCTATCGTCGTTCAGTGTATCGTTCTCGTCTTGACTCTAGTGAAATATGCACGCAGTAACCTGAGAGTGGCACCTCTTGCCAAATTGATGATTCGCGACGGCACTCTGGCATTTTTTATGTTGACAGGTGGGTTGGGTTCATATGCACGTCATGGCGAAACTCTCAAGACGAACTTGTTTTAGTTGTGGCGATAACCGTGGTTGCGTACACTTTATCTGACAACACAATTGCTGTGACAGGATATTCGTAAGTCGTTGCTACTCTTTTGTAACCGCACGAGTTTGACCATTTACATCTTAGCTGGTTATTGACTTTGGTTTCCATTGCCGTGAGCCCTGGCCCTTCTTACATTTCTTGACAGTTGTTGATTGATATGACAGACATGTCGTTTGATTATTAACATGCAACGGCTAGCACCCTCTGAGTCATCGCGAGAGGTGTACAATGCATCGACGAATATCCAATTTACAACATTATTCACCGATCGTTTCGCATTTGAGGATGTCGACACCGATACCAGGCTACCAAAGTAAATGTCTCCCCGTTCTTCCTTTGGATTGTCGCTAATTTATCGCAATCCCCAGTCACGAATAGGAGTTTTGATTATATCAGCAGTGATAATGTTTTGTAGGTCTTATGCAGTGTTTCTGTGGTGCCAGTGCCTAATTACTGTGTCGAAAGTTATTCATAACTTCATTAATATTGTAAATGTAAGTAGCCCATATGATCAAGCCGCTTCTAGATGGCTTCAACCACTATTACAATCGCATGAACTAGGTGTCAGGAACGCTCTACAGCTCTTGAGCGTATCGCGCCGGTTAAATCGGAGTTGCCTTATCTAGTTGTTTGGGTATAGTTTTATACAAGGCTATCAACCCCGAGTTGACAGAAATGGCAACTAGTAAAGCGAGTCGACTTGTGCACCTTGTTCTCGCCCGTTTACTCTAGGTCGTCGTTTACTTTTCGCAACCCTATCTGTCGCGGCAATATGGACTCATCAACTTCTGGGGCCGAATCCATGGACATTGACAAAAGAGCTGTACCTGCATCGGAACCAGCCCAACCGGTGGCCTCGCGGAAACCTCGAGCGACCTCAGTACCCTGGAAGGATCCCAATTTCTCTGTCGGCTATGTATACTCTGCGGAAATGATGAACCACTTCTCGCCACATGGACATCCAGAGCAGCCCCTTCGAATACAGTCGATCTGGGTGATGCTCACGCGAGATGAACTCACTAAGAAAATGAAGTGGATGCCGATCCGCGAAGTTCGTAAGGACGAAGCTCTTCTAGTTCACAGCGAAGACCACTGGAACAAAGTAATGGCTCTCCAACGTGAGTGAACTACGAGTTATAGATTCTTGTTGGTAGAGCGTGGCACTAAATAAATGTACCTTTTGATGGCCAATAGACTTGACTGATCAGCAACGCGCAGATACTGAGGCATACTATGAGCAAATGTCCCTTTATGTGATGCAAGGTACAACGCGAGCTGCCCTGCTGAGCTGTGGAGGGGTCGTTGAAGCGTGCCTTGCCGTCGCACGTAATGAGTTAAAGAAAACATTTGCTATTGTCCGACCCCCTGGACATCATGCTGAGCCCGATGAGCATATGGGATTTTGTTTCTTCAACAATGTCGCTGTGGCAGCACGAGTTGTTCAGCAGATGACCAAGCTGAAGAAGATTTTAATTCTCGATTGGTAAGTGCCACTCATCAACAGCGCCTCATATACTGACCCCTTGGTGAAATAAAGGGATGTTCATCATGGTGAGGATGTTTACAGCACTGCTGTCAGCACGTTTCTAAATGTCTGTAGGAAATGGTACGCAGAGGGCATTCAATGATGACCCTTCCGTCCTGTACGTATCCATACACAGATACGAGGGGGGCACCTTTTACCCATGTGGCCCATTTGGATCCATGGAATCTTGCGGAGAAGGTCCAGGTCTCGGGTTGTAAGCGCCTTCCGTCTGTACTCATAGCAGTCGTCCTAATCGATGCAGCTCGGTGAACGTTCCATGGCCCGAGCATGGAATGGGCGATGCAGAATACATTTACGCCTTCCAGAAAGTCATCATGCCAATCGCGGTAGAGTTTGCTCCTGAACTCGTAATCAGTGCGTATTTTCTTCCCCACCTGCAAATAATCATGTCTGATCAGAGCGTTTTCTCTAGTTTCTGCAGGTTTTGATGCAGCCGCTGGCGACGAACTTGGGGAATGCCTGGTTTCTCCAACAGGGTACGCGCACATGACGCATATGCTCGCAGGACTAGCAGGAGGACGTCTTGTTGTTGCTCTGGAGGTTCTGTCCTTCTCTTCTTGGCTTACTCTTTGTCTAACGAGTCCCGTAGGGTGGCTATAACCTTGAGTCCATTTCAAATTCTGCGTTGGCGGTAACACGAGTGCTGCTCGGTGAGGCCCCTGATGAAATTGGTCCTCTTACGGCCAATGAAGCAGGGACGGAAACTGTCTGGCTGGTCGCCCGTGAACAAAGCAAGTATTGGAAGAGCGTGGACCCGAAGGCATGCGAGCCACGAGAAGGTGCGTTCCCAAACCTATATGTTCAGTCCGTCTCTAAAAATCATGATCTCTGGTGTAGGTTTAGAAACGATTAGCTTCTCAATACCTGGTATTAATTCCCGACTACACATCCTCATTTTTTTCCTGACAAGGGCCTACATAGAAGTATTGAAGGCGCACCGACAACACGATCTGTACACAAACTATAACATGATGCAAGTACCAATGATGACACCTGACTTTGAGGAACGGTTTTCCGCGCAAGTTATGTGCAGGTAAGCTGATATATGCTCTCGCACTGTCTTTCGGTATCCCTTCATAACTTTTTAGCGCAGACATGTTCGAGAACAACACGCTTGTCGTATTTGTACACGAATTGTGAGCTGCCTTCATTGTACGGTCTACAACTTAGCTGATGCAAAGTTCAGTGGAAATCTGCGCCTAGAATTAGAGTCATCGGCGACATGCGATGTTCAACTAGAAAGATCATACCTGGTGAGGACAAGGTTTTCATCCCATTTTTACGTTCTCTTATCATCAATTTGATAGATCGATTTCTCTAAAGAGCTTATTGCTTGGGTAAAACGAGATGGCTACTCTTTGCTTGATGCAAACCTGTTCCCAAAACCTTCGGACAGACCTTTACTGGTATGGAATTGGTTGTCGACTCGTTTCATTGCATCTTTAACAGTAAAGCAGAGAAATAAGTCAATGGAAGACGTCGGTAGAGACGTTCTTACCTATCTTTGGGACAACTACATTCAGTACGTCTCCCTGTTGTTGGATCAGTCTTGACGTTTTAAGTGTCTCCAGGCTTTCGAGTGCTCAAAGAATCATCTTTATTGGTCATGGGCCCGGCTGTCGACCATTGATTGAGCTGGTCAATCGGCGAGGTGAGTCTATTCTCTCGCCAAAAAATAACTATATTAAGCCAGGTAACTAGTCGGTTCTATCACCAAAAGCGTTAAAGCTGTGATACAAGTCCTAGGGCCACAACGAATGCCAACCTTTCCATCGGATATTGATGAAGGTCGACCATGGTACCAGAAAGTGAGCACAGTACAAAGACTGAATCTTAGTGTGTTAACACAATGTACAGTGTTCTCTCGTTATCGTTTCTGAGTCACATCCAATATTGAGCCCCATCACCAAAGCCAGGGACCTCAGACGGCATGGTGCAATTGTTAAAATAGGTAAGCACATTGCGAGCTACTTCGACAGTACTCTCACACAGTGAGAAGATGAAAACAGACAGATTCGTCTTATTTCTCGAGGACTGCCAGCGATCAAGGAGTTCGTGGACCAAGTATTGGGAACCCCTCTTGCCAACCGTACAAATAAACCGGCATGATCGATCGACACCTCTATTTATTTTCATGCTTTCCAGCTACTGTTGTGTATGGGCTAAACAATTAATTCCACGACGCTCCGGTGAGGTGAAATCAGCCCGGCTACTTTGCCTTCGAAGTCCAGGAGGCTGCCGTGTTTTACTGCGACAAGGTCTGTTATGGATCGTTTAACACCAAGGAGCCGCTCAAGGTTCACCGATGCGAGCGCAATTGCATCAGACCTCGATATCGAGTCCTGAGCCTCAAGGGCGGCCTAAATACCCCGATTAGCCTTGTATAACTTGAAATCAGGGCATGGCAGCATACCCATGCAACATCAAAGCGTAAATTTCTCGAGCTCCATTGCTCCTCGATGCCAATGCCAACAGTAACATTATGGGCAATGAGGGTGGCAATTGCATTGTCCCGCGTCAGTGGAGGGCCAGGCAAGCTAGTGAGGTCCAATTTGAGTTCACACTGGTTCCATTCAGCTGACCACTCACATGCGTTTGCTCCTCCAAGTTGCAGGGAAGGGACGAGACGGTGCCAAGATCACGCCAATGGCCGCCTCACCGATCTCCTTGGCTAAAAGATGGGCTTCGTTCGCACCTACAAAAGTCACCTGGATTTGAGACTCATGTTCTGCTTCGATTTCTTTCTTGAGAGTTATCAGAGTTGCCATGATGTCAGCACTCTGCACTCGGATTACCAGTGGGAGATCGCCCTGGCGAGTCAAAAGTGAGAAAGGTCCTATAGGGTCTAAAAATAATTGCTTCACCTTGAGGATCTTCTTCGCCTGTACTCCTAACTCTCCTTTGACAGCACCTGAGAAAAGATTTCGCAAGGCAGCGATATGTGTGCTAATACTCGGTGTGGACGACAGAATTTCGAAGTGAAGGGCTGTTTCCTCCTGTAGAACGGCTCCTTTGGAAAGGCTATGGGGAAGGCCGGTTCCAAACGCAGCCCCTAGGCCAGAAAGGAAACCTCTAGTCGAAGGTGATGTGATGCCAACCGTGACTCCAGAGCGGTACGCGAGCCTGACGCACCGACTTTCAGTACGGTTCAATCTTGAATAAAAAAACTTACAGTGCATCGCGAGTCGTAAATTGGAGACCATCCACCGCTCTTATCACCGGTCCTTCTCCTAGGAGAGGCGACGAATTAGAGGTGAGGGGATTGGGAGTAGAGCCATCATGTGTCGATGGTTCGCCTTGAATGTCCTCAAGCCCCAGCGGACTCCCATAGCTGATAAGTGTTGGTCTAAGATGAGAGCAAATTATTAGCAAATTCAGACATAGAGGTGAATAAGTGGCTTGCGAGATCGAGCCACCCTCGAGGTTCACTCTCTCCACATTCGCACTGAACTGGTCAAGCGAGCACTGTGCGTCAGCCCCAAAGCACTTCAACTGTCCATTTTCAACGACAACGACGCCAATGTTACCAGAATCAGAAACCGAGAAGACCTCTCGGATCTTCCCTCCCCTTTTCAGATATATGCTTGAGACATTTGTGAATAGAACCACATCTGCCTTCGATTTTTTGAGCTCGAGAGGTGGTAGACCGTCGTATTTCACTGCATCCTTAGCTTCCTGGTCAAAATTTGGCGTCTTCGGGGGACGCTGAGAGCTCGGAGGCTTCTCTTTCGAATATGGGGATTGTAATTGCGCAATGCCATCGATAAAGACTTGCTTCGGGGTCGCACCAAGCGCCAAAGGGTGACTGTCCCAAAGAACAACGTCTAAAATAACCATCAGCGAAAAAGGGCGTGGTAGAAGCTGAAAATCGAACCCGCGTCGTATCCCGGCTTGATGAATCCAATCCTATGGTCGTATCCCAGAATTGTGGCTGGGGTTGAGATAACCGAAGCAAGGGCGAGATTATGTGGTAATCCGTAGTAATGTGCTTGCTGCGCTTCGAAGACGAGATGTCGCGAGTTTAGAACAGAATGGTCACTCTATGAAGCGAGATTGATGGAATACGTCCTTGATTGATTAATGTATGAACTTACTTTCATCACAACCTGGAATCCATTGTCCGCCAAAATACGAGGAGCGAATTCTGACCCCCTGTATGCCTCGCGCTTGTATCTCGCGTTGGTGGCAAACAGTGCGATGGCCGGTGGTTTGCCTGTTACGCGTCAATTTCATTGAAAAGTCGAGGTAAAAATGGAGTAACCTACTATAAGCCTTCTTCAACAACTCTGGAACGAGGTACGTCTCATGAGCATGGTGGAATGCCGTTATCGAGAATTTGAACTCGTTCGTCAACTAGATAGATTTTAGTGGAATACAAAAAAGATAGTTTCGCACTTACGCGGACCATATCGTCTAGATCGACTGCTTCATAGCAATGGTTGTGTACCTTCACTCGACCCCTCAATACATCCACCAGAGCTTCCCATTGCAGGTCCTCTGGATATTCTCCGAGTCCCTGCCATTGGCCTGCAAGTGCGCTGCGACAGTATCCATCTTGCTTATCCTTTATTTTACGTGCTGTGTCATAGCTAAGTGTGGTTTTCTTGAGCGTCAAAGTCAATTTTCACTGGGCAGCACCGCAACTAACCCTTGACGGAATGCCCATGTGGTGTCCATTCTAGATCCCTGATAGGCGCGACCTGAGAAAATAACTAAGTCCAGTATTCCATGGGTTAGAAAAGCAGGTGAGGTCTCACTGGGATTTTCACCGCACGCGTGTCTGGTGTATTTATGAGCAAAGAACGAGCAAAGGCGGGTCTAGTAACCTACTTCATTTGCCTCCAGCGCGGAGGTAGCGAAGGGTCGAAGTCGGTACCGTTTAGACTATACGGGGGCTCCAAAACCATTGAGGATGGTGACCGCTCAGATGTGGACCTCAACTTGATAGTAAACGCTTGTCCACCTGAAGATTCGAGCATAAGTATGTATCCTCGCAAATAATAACACGGTGCAACCTATGGCGTCTGCTGATCCAGGTAGCACATTAGCGGTGGTGACTCCTCCAGATATTGAAAGAGGGTATGAATCGTCGTGGGTGTTTAAACCATCCAAGCTTCGAAGCCACGGAAGTATAAGCCCCTTGCCTGAATTCCCGTCGCTGGCACCATTGAGTTCGGGAGCACTGTAAACACCCAGATGGGAATGCATATCGACGATACTAGCAAGGTAATTTCTTCAATATTACGTGTCGAGTTGAGTTGAGGAGTCCATACCCTGGTGTGACCCATGCCCCTCCAGCGTTAATGACCTTAAGGTCACTATACGAGTCCAAAACAACCTGATCAACTTCCCCAACTTCTTTTATGAGCCCTTTTTCCAGTAGGAGGTCTCCAATGACGACTTCATAACCGTCCGCTCGTCCTGTCCAAATAGTCGCGTTCTTGAACAACACCGGTGGTGTACCTGTCTCGAAACGGTCTGAATGCGACCTCTTATGGAAGTTGGCAGGTGGCCCGGGAAGTAAGTTCAGATTTTGGCATTTTTGTACTATTTGCGCCGCATTGATAGGTACTTGAGCACGATCGTCTGCCTGCCGGTTGAGGGTAACGCCGAATGAAGTCACTGACGCGACAACGAGTAAAATTGCAGCCAGCAGAGTCTTGAAGGATGTTGAGCGCGTATTCCGCAGCACATGGACCGGACCCTTGTCCATGATGGTCAAAAAGAAAGGTTGAACGTGAGTAGCTGGAGCAGAGCGACCTGAGAACTTGATGGTTGAACGCTATTCTGGCTGTCCATCTCACCATATGATCCCGGCCCGGTGCAAGACGCGTAAATCACGGTTCCTATTTTTAGCAGGCACGGTTACATGCCTCCTCCCACCATCAGTGCACCAAATGCCCCGCCCGTCGTCATCCCAGCATCTGGGAACAATATCGTGATCAACCCTCTTCAAGTGATATTTTGAATGAGCTTTCATTTCGTTAGCTGATAGCCTGTTTAGCGCGGAAACCCTGTGCTGGAATGTATAAGGAATGTGGGCAAGGAGTTCGGAGACATCATCGCGGATTATCAAGTTGGGCGAACGACAGGTGTATTGTACCTGAGGTTTGTGTCTCGATCTTACATGAGATATACTACCTGACGCCTAGTAGTCTCAAATACCATCGTCTCCATCCAGAATACATCCACACGCGTATAGAAAAGCTTGGAAACTCTTACAACCTCAGATTACTTCTAATTCTGTGCGACATCGTGCGTGACCTGATCTTTTTGATGTGGATTGCCCTCACACGCTGCAGACTGAACACAAGGAACCTATCCGAGAACTTACCAAGGCGCGAGACGAGCTCTGTGCGCTACAGTCTGCTGACTATCACCCAGGCATGCCTCATCAACAATGTCACTATTATAGTGGCATTTTCGTCAGTCTCAAATATCTCCATCTTCAAATGTATTTCTCACATTGACCTTGGCAGCTTCGAAGAGGCTGGCCACTATCTGACGACCTTCAAGCAATTCGAGTTCAAGCCCCCAGACATGATCAAAGAACGCACCGAGAAGGACTACCACTCTATATTGCGAACTAGTCTAACGTCAATCAGCAAAGTTAACAAAACCGATGTTGAGACGCTCCGAACATCATTTGGGGTGGGTTCATGCCTACAGGGAGACGTGGATCTTTGACCAACTCGCACAGAGTTTTGCAAATATATCTCAGGCAACAGCTGATCAGCTGCAAAATCTTCCTGGCTTTGGTCAGGTGAAAGTAAAGAATATCAAGAACGCTTTTGAAAAGCCATTTCGAAACCAAGCAACAAGCTCCTTATCTCAATCGCATTCACAAGGAAAACGTCCAGCAACACAACAGTCGACAAGTCAACAGGACCAGCAACTGCCGCCACCAGTATCACAACGCGCTGAAAGTCCTGCATGGGATATCGAATATGACGAAGGTCAGTTGCCGGACGAAGAAGAGGAGATAGAACCTACCGGACGCAAAAGCCCACCGCACACAGAAGTCTTCGACATTGATCTGGATCTCAACTAGGCCACAGTTATTACTCTAGCATATGGCGGAGCCGTGCATGTATCAAGCATTTAGAATGGAATAGGGTACTTATTTAAAAAATCCACAATAATGATAATTCTACGCGATTGGATTAAAGAAACATGAGCTAGTTGCTTTCGTCCTGGGTGAATTAAGCCAAGAAAGATAATATAAGGGAGTAGCAATGAACTGTAATTTACGGAACGGTGCTCGAAATGGTTTGCCAAGTTAAGATTTCCTTTGGAACCAGTGAGGGATGGTCTGGCCTTTGCCTTCACGGTTATTCCGCATCCAGATCTCGCGCTGGTAGTGAACATTCATGGCCAGTCCTTTGATGCATGCCTTCGTTCTTGAGCGCTCTAAATGTGTTGCTCTAGTGTCGGCTAAGAAAAGGATTAGAATGGTAGGTATTACAAATAAAACACTCTCAAGACGACTTACAAATATTAGAATGAAGAGTCTCCAGAACCGTATGAAGGAGTTGCAGGTCTGTCTTCGGTTTGTCCCCGCTTTTAGCAGAGCTTTCAAGACTGGCTGCCTTCGCTCGTCCTTTCGACTGTTCCCGCTCTTCTGCGGCATATTCTTTTAAATTAGAAACCGCAACACTAAGGATGTTGATGTAGAAACCAAGGTCGTCATAGTCAGTGGCTTCATGGATAGCGAATTTGCCAGGCGGTGACAGATCTGCCTTGGAGTATGGAACTAGTTGATCCAAGATATTGCCCAAAGGAGGTGTATTTGTGTAGGATCCCTGTGAACGACAATTAATCCTCGGTCGCACAAACTTAGAAAAACGAGCTTACCAGGGAGGGTGTAGTGTTGTCTGTGATGATGCAATAAGCTGTGAAATTTGCGATGCGGCGAGTGGGACCTGAGCCATTGGCGAAAAGAGCAAGAAGTCGCAGCTTGTTTATGGGCTCGTATGAGGCCATATAGTTCAGCAATCTGAGGCATAACAAAAACTCCTGGTGGACAAATGAGAATATGCAATACACTGAGAGGAAGCTTCTTACCTTCTCCTTTGCGTTAACGCCGCTGGGTGCCAGACAATCGATCGTTAAGCCAATAGTCAGTACAATATCCCGTGAGAGGTTTGGAGAAGTTTCGGAGTCCATCCCAATCAAGGCAAGCGACACCACAATATCCTGGACTTCTGCACTGTTCAGTCGTCTGGAGCTAGTGAACCATCAGCCTTAGCATGCAGCTACGAAATGGGATACTTACCGTGCACATAACTGAACAAGAAGCACCAATCGATCGAGAATGGAATCTCTGTTCGATTGACAATAACTGTCAGCCTCTGTGACACCGTCCATTTGTGGAAGTGAAGACAGAATCGTTGGGCTTCCACCCATGCGCTTCAAAGAAGCCAATATATGGGTAAAAGAAATGGTACTTGAGATGGGTTGCATCGAAGAGGACCAGAAATTTATCAATGTGTTGGCAGCTGCCTCTGACAGAGCAGAACTCCGGGTGGAAAGCGCTGGAAGACAGAAATAAGTGAAATGACGCTAGAAAATGCAAGTGTCCGCTTACACAAATCGCAAAGGTAAGATGCGACACCGGCGCGCTCGTTGGGTTTGACAGACAGCAAGAGGTTCATGTTTAGAAGGGTGGAGGCTCGGTCAATATCTATTGCAACTTCGTTAGAGATGAACTGGAAAACGAGTATAGAAACGCACCACCGTGTTGCAGAGATGCATTCAGAAGGCAGACTATAGAGCTGGTTCCAGGAATATAATATCGTTCATCGACCATCATGGCCGCATCCAAGTCCGACGTCGTTGACCATAGCTTAATTCCAAGGTCTTTTTCGGAAGTCGGATCGTCTCGTATCGCAGCCTTGTCTTTCTCCAGGATACTCAAAATGTCCTTGCCTCCACTGGCTTTAAACAGCGTCGTTCCATCTTCCTGGCCAATGGAGATATCCGAATCGCTGTCCTCTTTTCTGAGCGCTGAAGCTTGGAGGAGGCTGCGGATACCCCCAGAGCTCAAATTACTCAGATTCCAACTGTCGTCATCGTCGTCTTCGTCATCCATATCATCCACAAGATCCTTTCGCGCGTACTTGAGGGCTGTCTGCTCAGCCTGCAAGAGGGCAGCGTCATCCTTGCCACGTTTAACGGCTTGCTTCTTCTCCTTTAACAACGCAGCAAAAGGAACCGTTGATGTTGCTTTCTTCCCTGGCTTTGCTTGAGGAACAGCCTTGACAGGAGCCAATGTGGGCTGCGGCTCTGGAGGTGAACCCGACCGATTTCGCAAAGAATATCGCGTCGTCGTGCGGTTGCTTGTCGTAGCAACGCCCTGCATAGCATCATCTCTGGATACAAGGGTCTGCGTTAGCGAAACTGTTTTAGAATGCACTAGAATATCTACCTTTTAGAAGTTTTAGCGACGATAGCAATGGGAGGTAGATCATCGTCATCACTGCTCTCCAACTCTTCGTTGAATTGCAGATACGGTTCTGGACTGGAGAGGCTCCTTTCGTACGCACGGGCTTTGATATCTGCAATGATTTTGGCGGTCTTGCTAGCCTGGTCTAGCGCAACGGGTGTCGGGGGTATCGAGGGAAGGTCACTCGAAGGGGGTGTGAGGATTTGAATATTTGTGTGACCAACTCGTGAAGGCAGTTCAGCGGCCTTCGACCCTTCGATAGGGGAAGTCAAAGGGCTGCTGTGTAGATCAACTTCGTCGATAAGCATGGCGAACGAACCATCATGGTCTGGAGTTGGAAGCGGGACTTGTTTCTGGATCGCACTTGATTGGAGAGTCCGCAGCTCTAAAGATACGAGTTCCTCCTCATCAGATTGGCTGCTTGGAACAAGGCCACCGATTAAAGACTCTGGGGGAGATGATAAACGGGCTTTCTTTCGTTGTTGTGGATTAGGCTGCAAAAACTGCACATGTCAACGAGACTATTATTTTAAAGTCGAAGGAAGCACGCACCGTTGATTTCACGTATATCACCGCCTTGGAGACTTCACCTCCTGATGAGTCACTATCGAATATACTCTTCCGTTGTTCAGGTGTTTTTGGATTCTCACTGCGATGTCGGCTCGATGCTGGTGTGGAAGAAAGTGCAATAGATTGCGTATCCGGTGATCGTGACCTTTTCAGGGATGATGATGTGGAGATGAGCCTCCTTTCAGATCTTCGAGGAGAGGTGATTTGCACTGTCTTAGACGACACAATGTCTCTTGATCCGCTCGCTAGCCCTATTGACTTTACACCATTGGACACCTTGGACTTGGCAGGCTGGGTCATCTGAGTGGCGTTATTTGACTGAGAAGGGACAGCCGGGGATGGCTGTGACGATGTCGGCACGTCTTGAGAGCTAGACGCTGGTGGCCCTTTGGTAGCGCGCGCAAAAAAGGCTGTAATGGGTTTGCCTTGAGTTGTGGGCTGTTTTTTCGCGTTCTTAGCCATGGTTCCTGTACAAGAACGCGCAGCGTCAGACCTGAGAGTTGATACCAACAGAAGTGTGGAGAAAGGAAGAGGCGCGCTAAGGCGCGCAAGTGGTGTTCTACAAATCACGTAAAGTAACAGAACACTTTCAAGGGCGTCACATCACGTGTATGAGCAGCGTGTTATAAATTAAGTATTCTATCATGAGAAGATCTCATAGCAATGTGCTAATGGCCATTCTAGACTCTACAGATCGTTGATCAGGTATGTGCGCTCTCGAGATGGAGACAGAATTGCTGCAACACGAGATTCAAAGCCGAGAAGGTCGCCTCCCCAGGTCGCCACCAAATCTATCTTCGATTGATCGACATCCACTCCCAATAGCCGTTGGACGTTCAATGATCCAATGGCGAAAGCGTCTTCTCTGGTAAGTGTTCCTCCGCTTTCGATGGCGGCCTAGGGAATGCGTTTGACTTGAGTATTCAACAATCAATAGGTAGCGCAATCTTACCCAAGCAACGTCAAACGCAAGATTACGCGCCGACCAGATCTCTTCGCATCCAATGCCTACTACAACGTTGTTTTGGATGAGCTCGATAATAGCGCTGTGGTTCGTTATAGGGGGCCCAGGAAGTCTGCGCGATACACTTATTAGAAGAATACTTGGAGGGTGAGCATGAGGATACACTTACATGCGCCTATCTTCCCAAACATAAGGGAAAGGTCGAGCAGGGTTGAGGATAACTCCAACGTTGGCTTCGCCCAATTCTTTAGCTAACAAATGGGCCTCTGCACCGCCTGTGATAGTGAGACGAATCTTTTTGTGTGTGTCTGCCTCCACTTGCTGCTTCAAGATCACAAGTGTGGCAATGATGTCAGCACTATGAGCCTCGACGACCAGCGGGATTTGGCCCTGCATATTGGTTCACCAAACTGCATCTTGTTGGATGTAAAGGGGGTACATACCGACTTGACTTTATCGAACCATATCCCAGCCTCTCCTTCAGAAGGGCCTAGCAACAACCGGCGAAGCGCAGCAACTTGGGTGCTGACACTTGGTTTGGAGAAGTGTCTAATAGAGACGTGCACGGCAGTGATTTCTTGTACGACAGCGCCTTTCTCAAGCTTGTGAGCTGCGCCAAGAGAGAAGGCCGTGCCTAAACCACCGTAGAACTTTGAGTGGCTTGGGGCTGTGATACCGACAGTAACACCGGATCGATATGCCAATCTTCAAAATAGATTCAGATGTTGGATAAAGTAAACAGAGTTCATCACTCACAATGCATCTCGGGTGCCATACTCTAGTCCATCGAAGGCGCGTATAATAGCTGAATCACCACCAACAATGTCCGGCACAGATTTGCTGAGAGGATCGATGACGTTGCCATCATTTGTAGATGCTTCCTGGTCTATATGTTGCAACCCGAGGGGTGAACCGAAGGAGACGAGGCCTGGAGATATCGAGCCGCCTTCAAGATCCACTACACTGGTCTTCGTGTCTTGCATGTCCACAATATTCGCACAATGCTCGACACCGCCATGGCAAACTATAACACCATTGCGAGATACCACGGTGCCAGACCCAGTTCCTTGTGCAAGCCGGATTTGTTCAATGACACCATTCTTCACCTGATATACACTATGGACGTTCTGGAAGACAACAGCAGCATCAAGAGGAGCTCCCTTGGGCTCTAATGGAGGCAAGCCTTCATAGATGACCGCTTTCTGTGCCTCCTTGTCGAAATTCGGGACTCTGGGAGATCGTTGGAACACTTCGGGTTTGGTGACCACGTGAGGGGATGCAAGTTGTGGAATGCCATCAATGAAAACCTGCTTCGGTGTAGCACCAAGAGCTAGCGGGTGACTGTCCCAAATTACCAGGTCTGTCAATGGCTATTAGAAAATTGGACAATATGCAGCATACAAAGTATTTACCAGCATCATAGCCTTCTTTGATGTATCCAATACGATGTCCCATCCCCATCACCTCTGCAGAGTTGCTTGTGACTGATGCAATGGCTAGATTCTCGGGGAGGCCATAGAAGTGAGCTTGTTGAGCTTCGTACAGTAGATATCGCGAATTCAAAACAGGGTGGTCGCTCTGTGAATCTAATATTAGAACTTGGCATCCTTTCATCGCCGCTGCAGGGTAGCGCACCTTCATAAGCACCGTCAGACCATTCTCAGCCAAGATACGAGGAGCAAATTCGGAAGCCCGATAAGCTTCACGTTTATATCTGGGTAATATGCTCGTTTAAAGTCACATAAAAGAAGAAAAGAAAACTTGCCTAGCATTGGTCGCAAAGAGAGCTATCGCTGGAGGTTTCCCTGTAGCCAAAGCATGAGAACTGGTTCAAGTCAGAGTGGTCAAATATTACCATGTGCCTTCTTCAAAACATCCGGAACCAGATATGCCTCGCTAGCGTGGTGGAACGCAGCAATAGGGAACTGGAACTCGTTGGACAGCTAGATGAAACACCCTTAGTTCCTACAAGACTCAAACGTTGAGCAATGACTTACTCTAACTAAACCATCTAGATCTACAGCTTCATAACAGTGCGTGTTGATCTGCAGAATATTTATACGAGTAAAACTCATTTTAAGAAATTGATGCGTACCTTGACGCGTCCTCTGAGTACGTCGACCAATGCTTCCCATTGGAGTACGTCAGGAAAATCACCGAGACCGTCCCACTTATCAGCAAGGGCTCGAGAGCAATAGTCATCTTGCTTGTCTTTGATTTGCTTGGCAGTATTGTACCTATATTAAACATATAAACAGGACAATCTAGAACTTAGTTGTCTCTGAAAACTCACGCCTTACGGAAAGCCCAAATTGTGTCCATCCTGGTATCCTTGTAGACGTCACCTTAAGAATCTATTAGATATGTGAAACGCGTGTAAATGGGGTTCACCTCACTAGGATTTTCACCTTCATAAGTTTGAAAAATAAAAATCAGGAAATGGCCGACTCCCTGGTGAATCATTTACATACCGCATGCGTGTCTTTAATGAAGGCATTATAAGTAGAGAGGGGACAAGAGCAATGATAAAAACATACTTCATGTGTCTCCATCTAGGTGGCAGGTTAGGGTTTGGGAAGGAGGTGTTGATTTGATAAGGTGGCTCAAGCAACATAGACGAAGGTGACTTCTCCTTGGTCTCTCGAAGCTTGATAACGAAAGCTTGACCGCCTACAAAATGACTTTAGCAAAGATGAACGCCGTAATAGAGCGAGGTACGTACCAATGGCATTCGCAGAGCCAGGCAGCACAAGCGAGGTCGTTACACCACCTGCTATCGACAGTGGGTAGGAATCATCGTGCGTGTTCAATCCATCAAGACTTCGCAGCCACGGCTGTATTGTGCCTTTCAGAGAGTTGTCGTCTTCTGCGCCGTCCAGAGCCGGAGAAGCGGCATCTCCAAGATGGGAATGAATATCCACAATTCCAGGTGTCGCCCATGCACCTTTTGCATCCACCTCCATCAGCTCTTTTCCAAACTCCAGTAGTTCTGCGCTGCTTAGATGACCTATGCTCTTTATGATGCCCTTGTCCAGCAATATATCGCCATGTATAACCTCTGTCCCATTCTTCTTGCCAGTCCATATTTGCGCGTTTCTGACAAGGACCGGTCGGGTCCCAGCCTCAAAGCGTTCAGAGTGTGAGCGGGAGTGAAAGTCGGATGGAGGCCCTGCCTTAACCTTCAGTTGCCGACAGCGAGATAAAATGGATGATGCATGCTGAGGACGCTCAGCACGATGGTGGTGGTGGTGAAAGGTTGTCGTCGATCCAAGTTGAGAAATAGTGAATGTGATAAAGACTAGACCAAGGCCAAGTAGCATTCGGAAGTGCTTTAGTTTCAGTCGCTGACGAGGCAGGTCCATAGCTGGAGCTTTCTTCTGACCATCCATGGCTGCAGCTACCGGTATCTGCCCTCGCTGTAAGTAGGTGGTCAAAGGCAACCCGAACGCGTGTTGGGCGAACCTGAACTGGCTGTAGTGGCAGACTCCAATTCACACGTTCATTGAGCCCTTGAGTATCACAGACATGGACTGCAAACCACGGACTGCAGGCTGCTCACTCTAAATCATGGATGGACAGAAGGCCGAAGCATACAATTTCAATAACAACTCCTTCCACAAAGGCACTTCAAGTTGACCAGGCGCTTGCGGTGCGACGCGCTCCGGGCCGTATTACCGGTGCCTGTGGCCAAACAAGTCATTCGCTGCCACTCGCCGAGTCCATATCGCGTCCTTTCAGTCTACCAACCGAATACTTTCACAATGCCGCCGAAACACAATGACCGAATGGTTGTCGACTCTGATTCGGATATCTCTATCGACTTGGAACCCACCAACAAGGGAAAAGGACGAGCGAAGGGCAAGCCCAATACTGACAAACGAAAGGCAGACAAAGGGAAGGGCAAGGCGAAGGACACGGTATGCGCTCACATTTGAGGCATGTTTATTATGCCTAACTGATTGTGCAGCAAGCGTACACCTGGGAAGCATCATTCGCTCGTTCATGGGATACTGTCCAAGAAGATGAAGCTGGGAGTCTTCAGACGTCTGTGGAAGATCTAATGGCCAGGGGAAGGAGAAGAAGGTAATGCAAATTCCCTGGAGAAAAGTAAAGATACACCCCTTCATACCTCTCAGGCTTTTAGCTCCAGCTTCAGCAATCCGACGGACAATAATTCGACACCTTATTCTTGTCCTCGACCTATCATCCTCCATGATGGACAGAGATATGCGTCCGACGCGATTCGATCTGACGTTGCAGTATGCAAGGGAGTTCATCACGGAGTGGTTTGACCAAAATCCTCTAGGTCAAATTGGTATCGTTGGCATGCGAGCCGGGATAGGTGAACGCGTTGGCGAGATGTCCGGTGCGTGTTCCTGGCTTGATATGGTGGTGCTATATGTGTTGAAAGAGTCTCACAGGAAACCCACAAGAAGTGCTGAAGTCAATCTCTGAGAGACATAAACTCGAACCTACGGGCGAGCCAAGTCTCCAGAATGCTATTGAAATGGCGCGAAGTACTATGAGGTACGCCGTCCCGAGCTACCACACGACCTGACCATAAAATCTCCATTTGCAGTCATCTACCGACCCATTCCTCTCGAGAAATCCTCGTTATCTATGGCTCTCTTACCACTTGCGATCCTGGAAATATCCACGAAACCCTTGACTCATGCGTGAAGAATAAAATTCGCATTTCAGTCGTTGCGCTCGCAGCTGAGATGAAGATCTGTCGTGAGCTTTGCGACAAGTCAGGCGGTATGTGTCTATTCAGCCACCTAACCTCCATCCTCACTGACCTTTTGCAGGTCAGTTCGGAGTAGCCATGAACGAAGGACACTACAAAGATCTACTCTTTGAACTCGTTCCACCTCCAGCACAAAAAGCTGCACCCCGAACCGCTGGACCTGGTGCTGGCAATCCAGCCGCTGACCTCATGATGATGGGTTTCCCAACCAGGCTTCCAGATGCGTCTCCCCTCAGTCTCTGCGTCTGCCACTCAGAGATGAAGAGCCAAGGTTTCCTCTGCCCCCGTTGCCTCTCGAAAGTCTGCGACGTGCCAACCGATTGCGATATCTGTGGATTAATGATCGTCAGCTCTCCGCACCTAGCCCGGAGCTACCACCACCTGTTTCCAGTCAAAACTTATGATGCTGTGTACGTGGTTTTCTGTATTTTGTTTCATTTCTGATATATCTATGATTGCAGTACGGATGATGAAGACGCATTTAACACACCAAACGCATGCCACGCATGTTCACGACCTTTCCCAGAGAAATCCGCCAATGCGAAGGAAGGTCTTAGCCCTTTTGGACGCTATCGATGTCCAGAATGCCATAATGACTTTTGCTCGGACTGTGATGTTTTCATACACGATGTCATTCACTGTTGCCCAGGCTGCGGGAAGTAGTTGGTTTGACTTCACGTTGGTGGATCTGTACCCCATTGCAGCAACGAGAATCACATTGTTAAGTATCGGTGCAGGCATGCAAACGTCATGAAGTTTTAGTATGACGGTAAACTAATTATAAGTACTAAAAATTATGATATCTCAAAAGCACCTCTAATATCCGGTGCAAGACGAAGTTGTCTAACGAACTACCGAACCAAGGCTACCGTTGATAAGAAATCGAACGGGAGCCCCCTGCTCCTGAATATTCATCCATCTCCTGCTCATCCACGAATGGATCCATCGACCGTCTCCGTCGATCCATAGAATCTTTTCTCCGAGGTCTACTAGGTAGATCGTCGTCATGCTGTTCAGTCTCCACTAGACCCGTTTGCTCGCCAACTCCTCTTGAACTTCTCCTCGGAATCACGGGTCGATGAACATTGGACGACTGATTGAGTGGGTTCTGGTCATGGTCGACATCTTCATCTTCACCATCGTCTTCCTCGTCACTC
>Ga0247737_1000033_pt1 | contig 36498 bp, 31 predicted proteins | sample UWRJL028104C2_FD_180937 | JGI IMG/M metagenome (GOLD analysis project Ga0247737, IMG submission 180937) | Plant litter microbial communities from Arlington Agricultural Research Station in Wisconsin, United States - UWRJ-L028-104C-2 | ecosystem: Environmental > Terrestrial > Plant litter >...
CCCCCATCGTGGTCGGCGGCCTCGTCGACATCACCGGCAACTTCGTCGTGCCGTTCGCCATCTCGATCGGGATCCTGGTCGCCGCGACGGTGCTGGCCGGGGTGATGAAGCCGCAGCGGGTCGACCCGACCGGCTCCCCCATCCCCGGGATCACGGGGTAGCCCGGGAGTGGCGGGCCGCGGGTAGGTCCGGCGGTGGGTGGCTGCTCGGTGGGGGCTTCGCGGTGACTCCGCGCCCGGTTGTAACCCCCGCGCCGGTTGTTACCCCCGCGCGGATAACAGACTCCCGCGGAGATGCCGCACCCGCGCACCTCCGCCCGGCGCGAGCCGCGACATTCAGGAGCCCGTGTGACCCGAGTGAACAAAGTAACGGATGTTCGCACCATCCGCCCCGGCAGCAACTCCCGTCACACGACCTCCTGAATCCTGAGCAGGCAGCGAGCCGGATGACCGCGCCGCACGCATCACCGACCCCACCCGTCACACGACCTCCTGAATACCGCCGCCGGATGCGTCCCGCGGTGTGTGTTTGCTCGGGGGTGTCTGCTCGGGGGTGTCTGCTCGGTGTGTGTCTGCTCGGAGGTGTCTGCTCGGTGTCTCCGCGCCAGTTTGTTATCCCCGCGCCGGTTGTAACCCCCGCGCGGACAACAAACTCCCGCGCGGATGCCGCGCAGCCGCACCCGCGCACCTCCGCCCGGCCGAGCCGCGACATTCAGGAGCCGCCGTGACCCGAGTGAACGACGTGACGGATGTTCGCACCATCCGCCCCTGCAGCAACTCCCGTCACACGACCTCCTGAATAACGCCGCGGTCAGTCGGGGGGCGGGCCGCCCGCTCCGGGAGAAACCGCAGCGGGGCGGGCCTTCGTGCGCCTGTAGAGCCACGGGCGTCCGGTGAGCGGCAGGCTCACCGGTGAGCGGCGGGCCAGCTCGGTGATCCCGATGGCGCCGACCAGCACGACCACATAGGCGACCGGCGTCAACCACGGCTTCGCGACGTGGTCCGGCACCCAATCACCGCCGACCCAGAGCAGGATCCACAGCACCAGCGGGTGCGACAGGAAGATGCCGAACGAGCGATCCGAGGCGACGTCGACGCCGCGCGCGACCACGGAGCCCGGCCGTCGGCGTTCCGCCCACCAGCTGCCGATCGCCAAGAATCCCAGTCCGACCGCCACCGACCACAGCATCAGAATGGGCTGCAGCGGAGTGCCGGACCGATAGAGGCTGAATCCGAGCACGAGGTACTGAAAGGCGAACACCCCGAGCGTCACCAGGCCGGTCGCGAGGGTGAGCCAGCCGATCAGTCCTCGGTGGCCCCGCACCCAGGCGAGCATCCGTTGCGCGTGATCGGCGGCGACCGCGCCGAGCAGGATGAAGAACAGGTAGCTGAAGAAGTACACCTTGGCGTAGCCGCTCAGCCACTCGGGAAGCCCGGGCACGTAGGCGTAGACCGCGGTCAGCGCCACCTGAAAGACCCCCGCCACCGCGAGCAGCATACCGTGGTGTCCGCGCGCCTTCCTGATCACCCAGACGATCGCCGGTACCAGCAGATACACCTGCATCGTCACCAGCAAGAAGTAGAGGTGATACCAGGCCGTGCCGGTGACCAGCTTGATACCGAACCGCCCGAGCATCTCCAGCGGCGTGCCGACCGGGTGATACAGGTTCGCCGAGACGAAGTAGATCGCCGACCAGACCACGTACGGCACCCCGACGAGCAGGAAGCGGCGCGGCCAGAACTTCGTCATCGGCACCGGCTTGCTGAGGTAGCTGTACACCAGCACGAATCCGGAGAGCGCGAAGAACACCTCGCGGGTGAAGTGCACGAGCCCGAGAAATGCGTAGAGCCCGACATCATCCGTTGCCACCGTGTGGCTGGTGGTGTGCACCGCGATCACGCACGCGAAGGTGAGGATGCGCACGACATCGATCTCGTACAGGTGCGGCGCGCGCACGCGGGGGGCGGATGTCTGCGGGGTCGGCGTCGCCGCGGTCACTCCTGTTCCACCAGCTCGCGTACCCGACTGCGCTGCACCTTGCCCGTGGGGGCCCGCGGCACGTCGTCGACGACCGTGATGTCGATCGGCCGTTTGAACCGGGGCAGTTCGCGCTCCGCTCGTTCGAACAGCTCGCCCACCAGCGCGAGCGCATCATCGGCGCTCAGGTCTGTTGTCGGGATGACGAAGGCCACCGGCACCTGGTGCAGGATCGGGTCCGGCTTGCCGACCACCACCGCCTCGCGCACCCGTTCGTCGCCGAGCAGCACCTCCTCGACCTCGGCGGGGTAGACCTTCTCCCCGCCGCGGTTGATGACGTCGTCGGATCGGCCGACCAGGTACACGTAGCCTTCGGCGTCGATATAGCCGAGGTCACCCGTGCTCAGCCAGCCGTCGGCGTCGAAGCGTTCGCTCGCCCGTCCCTCGAAGTAGCCGGTGACGATCCCCGGGCCGCGGATCCAGAACGCGCCCACCTCGCCGACCGGCAGCACCGCCCCGTCTTCGCCGCGCGCCTGAATCTCACTGCCGACGGGAACGCCGACCGAGCCGTCGCGCGGCGGGGCGTCGAGCGGGGTCGCGGTGATCTGACTCGCCCCCTCGGTCATCCCGTAGCTGACCACCATGGGCACGTCGCCGAGCGACGCGCGCACCGCGTCGGGCAACGGGGCGGATGCCGAGCGCACGAAGCGCAGCGTGCCCGGCACGGCGAGCTCTCCCCCGCGGGCGAGCACCGCGAGCATCGCGGGCACGGCGTTCAGCCAGGTGATGCGACGTTCGGTGAGCAGCTCCCAGAACCCGGTGCGATGGAACCGTCGATCGAGCACCAGGGTCGCCCCCGCGACGAGGGTGGAGAGCAACCCGACCACCTCGGCGTTGACATGGAACAGTGGGAGCGGGTTGTAGCCGCGGTCCTCGGCGGTGAGCTGGTTGTGCTCGGCGATGCCGCGGGCCACGAACAGCAGTTGTCGCTCGCTGAGCTCGACGCCCTTCGGAGTTCCCGTGGAGCCGGAGGTGAAGAGCAGGACAGAGCCTGCGCCGCCCGGCGCCCCACCCTCGCGATCGGGGGTGATGGCCGGAAGCACGGCCACACCCAGATCGCCCCGATCGTCGCGGTCGGTGACTATCAGATCCGCACCGCCGACCAGATCGGAGATGCGCCGCAGCTCGGTGGTCGTCAGGTCGGGGTTGACCGGCACCGACCGGCGGCCCGAGGCCACGACGGAGAGATGGACCAGGCCGAAGTCGAGCGGGTCCGCGATATCGACGATGACCGAACCACCCGGCTCGATCCCGCGATCGGCGAAATCGGCGGCCCATCCGGACACCGCGGCGGCGAGGGAGGCGTAGTCGATCGAGCGATCGGAGCGCGCATCCTCGAGGTAGCGCGATCGGGGCGCCGCGGCCGCTCGTCGGTGGATCAGGGCGAAGAGGCCTTCGGGTGACGGCATTCCCACAGCCTACTCAGCGGTCGGATCGCGGTCTGCGGGTTGACGCGGGTGCGCACTGGGAGAACCCTATGCATCCGCCCAGCGGTCAGCGCACCTGACTCAGCATCCAGCGCCAGGAGGGCGCGAGCACAGGTTCGCCCGCCACGCGCGGCGTGAGGTCGGTCACGGTGCGCAGGTGTGAGTCGCGGTGCGAGCCGAGATCGAGTTCGGAGACGATGGCGTGCGGGCCGGTCATCCCGAGGGTCGCCCAGGAGGCGGTCACGTTCGCGACGTAGCGGTCTCCCCGATCGACCAACCCGTACATCGCGGATGCCGGGGTCGCCCCCGCCGTCCGCATCCAGCGCGCGGGAACACCGGCATCGCTCTGCACGGGTGAGGAGAACATCAGCGCGCCGTGCACGCGGTAGCGATGGGCGATGTAGGCCGACAATCCGCCGCCCTGCGAGTGCCCGGCGACCACGACGCGGTCCCAGCGGATGCTGTCGCCGGAATAGTAGCGGGACCAGCCGCCCCCTTGATCGCTCTGTTGCAGATGGCTGAGCGACATCCGTAGTCGGTTGAGGATGGAATCCTGCCGATCGACCGCACTGAACTCGGTGGGCCCACCGCCCTCGAAGCGGTTGCGCTGCACCTCGCCGTAGCAGCGGGGAATTCCGCCGCACAGGTGTACCACCGACTCTCCCCGGTTCGGGTAGTCGAGGGCCAGCACGTGGTAACCCATCGAGGCGGCGGTGTCGAGAAACGAACGGTAGTCGCGCGGGATCGATCGCGTGGCCGGCAGGAACAGCAGCAGCGGGCTGCCCTTCGTGCCGCTCACCGCGAAGTTGCGCGCGTTGGGGCTGAGGAACGCGTCACTCGTCTCCGGGAGGCGGAAGGAGATCAGCGAGGAACCCGGACCGTCACGGTCCGGGGTGTCCGCCTGCGCCGACACAGGCGGGGCGACGGTGAACATCACGATGGGGAGCAGCACGCCGAGCGCGGCGACGAGGATCGCCCGCCGTCGTCGTGTGCGCATGCTGCAGCCTCGCTCCCCCGTGTACGCAGCTACCCTAACCCGGGTGGCCTCAGAGCGCGCGCAGCTGCTTCCACAGGTCGTCGGCCTGGGCGAGCGTCTGCTCGAGGGTGCCGTTGCTGTCGATCACGATGTCGGCGATCGCGCGGCGATCGGCATCGGATGCCTGCGAGGCGATGCGCCGCGCGGCATCCGCCTCACTCATGCCCCGGAGCTCGACCAGCCGACGGATGCGCGTGGCCGGCTCCGCCTCGACGACGACGATCTTCTCGAAACGGTGGTACCCGTGCTGTGCGGATGCCTCCAGGAGCAGCGGAACGTCGTACACCACGACGGCGCTCGGATCGCGCGCATCCTCCGCGGCGATCAGCTCGCGCGCGCGCTGCTGCACGAGCGGGTGCGTGATGGCGTTGAGATCGAGACGGGCCTGAGCGTCGGCGAAGATGATGGCACCGAGCGCGGGGCGGTCGAGCGCGCCCTCCGCTGTGATCACCCCGCTGCCGAACCGCGCAGCGATCGCGGCGAGGCCGGGAGTTCCCGGCTCGACGACCTCCCGGGCCAACGCGTCAGCGTCGATCACCACCGCCCCGTGGCTCGCCAGTCTCTGCGCCACCGCGCTCTTCCCCGAGGCGATTCCGCCCGTCAGCCCGATCAGATGCACGCGACAATGCTAGCCGCGGCACCGCCCCTCGCCTGGGTTGCGTGATATCGCCACCTGCGGCGCAGGCGCAAGAAACGAGATCATGCACCTCACGGCTCGCGCACCTGGTTCAGCATCCAACGCCAGGTCGGGGCGAAGACCGGGTCACCGTCCGGACCCCGCGGTGTGCGGTCATCGACCGAGCGGCCGTGGGTCTGCAATGGGGTGCCGACCGGCAGCGAGCTGAGGAGAGCGTGGCCGCCCGTCGGCACCGCCGCCGGTCGCCGATCAGTGCCGAGGCCGAGCGCCCGCCAGGTGCCCGTGATCCGCTTCTGGTAGAGGTCACCGATCACGTCGAAGCCGAACATGCGCGAGACCGGGGTCGCCCCTTTCCCATCGATCCAGGATGCCGTGACGTCGTCGTAGGACTCCACCGGCGAGGAGAACATCAGCACCCCCTGCACCCGGTAGTAGTGGGCGATGAACGCCGACTCTCCGCCGCCCTGCGAATGGCCGGCGAGCACGATGCGGGACCAGTCGATGCGTCCGTGCTCGAGATAGCGGCCCCAGCCGCCCGTCGGGTCGCGGTGTTCGAGGTACCGCACCGCGGCCCGGAACCGGTTGGCGATGGAGTTGGCCGTGCTCACGTGGCTGAAACGCGAGGGGTGAGCGCCGGTGAGGCGGTTGCGTTGCAGCACCGTGTAACACTTCGCGTCGGCGAGGCAGGTGCGCGTCACCGAGCGACCGAGATTCGGATAGTCGAGCCCCAGCACGCTGTACCCGGCCGAGGCCGCGGTGCTCAAAAAGGCCGTGTAGTCGCCGGGGACCGCACCGGTCGCGGGCAGGAACAGCAGCAGTGGCGCGGGCCGCTCCGCCGCCCGGGCGAGGTTCGGAAAGTCGGGAGCGGGAGCGATGCCGTCGAGGTACGGGAGTCGGAACCGGAGAAAACCATCTGCCGACCGCGCCTCCTGGAGTGCCGGATGGCCGGCATCCGTCACCGCGGACGTCGGCGTCGCGACACCCAGACTCGCCAGCGCGACGCCGAGTACCGCGATGGCGCGGGTCAGCAGTCGGCGGGTCATTCCCGAATCATAGGCACGCGGACGTGCAAAACGGCCGGACCCCCGAGGGGATCCGGCCGTTCAGTACTGCTGAGCTACTTCTAGTTGTTCGAGCTGAGCTTCTCGCGCAGAGCGGCAAGCGCCTCGTCGTCGGCGAGCGTGCCGGTCGACTCGGACTCGCTGGAGAAGGTCGAGCCGGCACCGGGGATGTCCTCGATGACCTGCGAAGCCGCAGCCTCGACCTGCTTCTTGTGCGCTTCCCACCGAGCCTGGGCGGCAGCATAGTCCTGCTCCCACTTCTCGCGCTGGGCCTCGAAGCCCTCGCGCCACTCGTTGGTCTCCGGGTCGAAGCCCTCGGGGTACTTGTAGTTGCCCTGCTCGTCGTACTCGGTGAGCATTCCGTACAGCGCCGGGTCGAACTCGGTGCCGTTGGGGTCGACGCCCTCGTTCGCCTGCTTCAGCGAGAGGGAGATGCGGCGACGCTCGAGGTCGATGTCGATGACCTTGACGAAGACCTCGTCGCCGACCGACACGACCTGCTCGGCGAGCTCGACGTGCTTGCCCGACAGCTCGGAGATGTGAACCAGGCCCTCGATGCCCTCTGCAACGCGAACGAACGCACCGAAGGGGACGAGCTTGGTGACCTTACCCGGTGCGACCTGGCCGATGGCGTGGGTGCGGGCGAAGACCTGCCACGGGTCCTCCTGCGTCGCCTTGAGCGACAGGGAGACGCGCTCGCGCTCGAGGTCGACCTCGAGGATCTCGACGGTGACCTCCTGGCCAACCTCGACGACCTCGGAGGCGTGCTCGATGTGCTTCCAGGACAGCTCGGAGACGTGGACGAGTCCGTCAACGCCGCCGAGGTCGACGAATGCACCGAAGTTGACGATCGACGAGACGACACCCTTGCGGATCTGACCCTTGGCGAGGTTGTTGAGGAAGGTGGTGCGGCTCTCCGACTGCGTCTGCTCGAGCAGCGCGCGGCGGCTCAGGACGACGTTGTTGCGGTTCTTGTCGAGCTCGAGGATCTTGGCCTCGATCTCCTGGCCGAGGTACGGCGTGAGGTCGCGCACGCGACGAAGCTCGATGAGCGACGCCGGCAGGAAGCCGCGGAGGCCGATGTCGACGATGAGGCCGCCCTTGACGACCTCGATGACCGAACCGGTGACGACGCCGTCGGCGTCCTTGATCTTCTCGACGTCTCCCCATGCACGCTCGTACTGAGCACGCTTCTTGGAGAGGATCAGACGACCCTCTTTGTCTTCCTTCTGCAGGACGAGAGCCTCGACGCTGTCGCCGACCTGGACGACCTCGGAGGGGTCCACGTCGTGCTTGATGGAAAGTTCACGGGAGGGGATGACACCCTCCGTCTTGTACCCGACGTCGAGGAGAACCTCGTCGCGGTCGATCTTCACGACGGTGCCTTCGATGAGGTCCCCGTCGTTGAAGAACTTCAAAGTCTTTTCGACCGCGGCGAGGAAGTCTTCAGCAGATCCGATGTCGTTGATCGCGACCTGCTTGGGGCCGGTGGTCGTTACGAGTGTCATGTAGTGGTTGCTCCAGGATGGACGCCTCGGTTGAGGCATTATTCAGGCCGGGCGCAGCGGGTGGAGATGATGTTTTCCGCGCACGGCAGGCGGATGGGATGTCACAAACGTGACGGTCTAGCTTAGCGTCTTCTGGATGGTCGTCGCCACCGCGCGGGAAACTCTCTCAGGCGAGCTGTTTCGCGGTCACGATGTCGCGGATCGCCGGCTCGAGTTCGGGGAAGTCGAAGCCGTAGCCCGCCTCGAGCAAGCGTTCCGGCACCACCCAGCGACTCTTGAGCACGAGTTCGGTCTCGGTGTGGATGACCGCGGAACCGATCTCCAGCATCCAGCGCGGGGCCGGCAGACCGACCGGCACGCCCAGCACCCGGCGGATCGTCGCCATGAGCGTGCGACTGTCGGAGGGGTTCGGCGATGAGGCATTGATCGCACCATCCAGATCCGGCCGGGCGCGAAGAAAATTGATGATGCCGAGCACGTCGGCGATGTGGATCCAGCTGAACCGCTGTCGGCCGTCCCGTGCGCGGAACTCGTGGAAGGTCCCCGCCGCGCGGGCCGCCCGCGTCGCGAACCAACCACCGTCGAGCTGGGGGCCTCCGAGCCCGAACCGCGCCAGGCGCAGCAGCGGCGTGAGCGCACTGCCGTCGCCGAGCACGATCGCCATCCTCAGCGCCACCCGGCGCGTGCCCGGCAGATCGCGCGCATAGAGCTCGCGCTCCCACGCCTGCGCCACCGACACCGAGAACCCGGTGCCGATCTCCCCCGCCGACTCCGTCATCGGGCGGTCATCGGCGTGCCGGTAGATCGTCGCGGTGGAGGAGTTGATCCAGAGCGGGGGCGGTTGCTCGCAGTCGGCGATGGCGTCGGAGAGCTCCCGAGTGGTCTCCACCCGGGAGCGCAGGATCTCGGCCCGGTTCTCGGGGGTGTAGCGGCAGTTGACGCTCTTCCCGGCGAGGTTGACGAGCAGATCGGCACCATCCAGAAGGTCGGTGATGCCGGCGGTGTCGCCCCAGGTCACGGTCGACCCGGCACGACCGATCGTGCTGACCCTGGCTCCCTCCGCGCGGAACGCCCGGGCGAGATACTGCCCGATGAAGCCGGAGCCGCCCGCGATGACGATGTGCTCGGTCACGGCATCCTCTCCTGAACGACCGTGTAGCTGAATGAGCCCGCGTATTCGTACAACCGACCGAGGCGCGGCGCCTCCACGACCACAGACACCTGCTGCAGACCGGACTTCTCATCGAATCGCTCGACCAGTCGCACCACCGGCGCGATCGCCGTCGGGATGGGGATGGCGAACCGTCCGAACCGCACGGAGACGCGGGTCGAGGCGAGATGGAGCTCGCCATCGACCACCTCGGCGTGCAGGCGCGCCACATAGCGGCGCTGGGTACCGAGGTGATCGACGAGACGTCCGCGCTCGGCCGTGATCGCATCCGTCATCTGCTGATTGGTCGCCCAGGGGCGTTTGGCACCGAACCGGAACTCCCGTGTCGCCAGCACCGCGGTGTTTCCCGCCGCATCGACGACCGGATGATTGCGCACGGTGAACGGCACCCGGCTGCTCCAGACCGGGAACAGCACCCCGTCGCGCTTCAGAATCCAGAGCAACGGCCAGAGCCAGAGCCGTGGCGTGCCGACGCGCTCGAACACTCCGGTACCGATGCCGGTGCTGCCATCCGGGATGCCGTCGAAATAGGGACGGAGGCGCGGGTGCAGCGCATCGAGCTCCTCGCCGAGCACCAGGTCGTAGGGCGACGGAGCGTGGCGGGAGTGGCCCGTGCGGGTCGCGGTCTGCCGAGCCAAGGCCTACCTGGCCGGCGAGAGCAGGGCCGACCGGAGCGTGTCGAGACCGACGCCGCCGATATCCAGGGCCTTCTTATGGAAGGCACGGATGTCGAAGGCCGCACCCTCGCGGCGTGCATACTCATCGCGCAGCTGCTCCCAGATCCGCTGCCCGACCTTGTAGGAGGGTGCCTGCCCGGGCCAGCCCAGATAGCGGTTGACCTCGAAGCGCACGAACTCGCGGCTCATGTTGACGTTCTCGCCGAGGAAGCCGAAGGCGTAGTCACCGGTCCACGGACCGGAACCGTCGGGGAGCTGCTTCTCGAGGTGCACGCCGATGTCGAGCACGACCCGAGCCGCACGCATCCGCTGCCCATCGAGCATGCCGAGCCGGTCGGCGGGGTCGTCGAGGTAGCCGAGCTGCTCCATCAGGCGTTCGGCGTAGAGCGCCCAGCCCTCGGCGTGACCGGAGGTTCCCGCATAGCGACGCCAGGTGTTCAGCTGCGCCTTGTTGTAGGTCGCCTGACCGATCTGCAGGTGATGCCCGGGCACGCCCTCGTGGTAGACGGTGGTGAGCTCACGCCAGGTGTCGAACTCGGTGACGCCCTCGGGCACGCTCCACCACATCTGCCCGGGGCGGGAGAAGTCGTCGGTCGGACCGGTGTAGTAGATGCCGCCCTCCTGGGTGGGCGCGATCATGCAGACCAGTTTCGTCACCTGCTCCGGGATGTCGAAGTGGGTCTTCGACAGCTCGTCGACGGCGCGGTCGCTGGTCTCCTGCATCCAGCGCTGCAGCGCCTCGGTACCGTGCAGCTTGCGGGCCTGGTCCTGGTCGAGGAAGGCGATGGCCTCGGCGACCGAGGCGCCGGGCTTGATCTCGCGGGCGATCGACTCCTGCTCGGCGGTCATCCGGGCGAGCTCGTCGATTCCCCACTCATAGGTCTCGTCGAGGTCGATCACCGCGCCGAGGAAGTCGCGCGAGGCGAGGGAGTAGATCTCGCGGCCCACGGCATCACGCTCCGGCGCGTGCTGCGCGAGCTCGTTGCGGAGGAAGTCGGAGAGCTGCTGGTAGGCGTTGGCCGAAGCCTGGGCGCCCGCGTCGAGATCGCTCTGCAGGGAGTCGGGCAGAGACCCGGACTCGAGCCGATCGTTCGCGCTGGCGGCGAGCTGGAAGAAGAAGCCGGAGTCGGCGACCTGCTTGTTCGCCTGGGTGATGATCTCCTTCACCTGGCGGATGGCCGGCACGTTGCCGCTCGCGATTCCGCTGCGGAGCGTCTCGATGTAGCCGTTCATCGCCGCGGGCAGGTTGTGCAGCCGCGTGGCGACGTTCGACCAGTCCTCGACGGATGCCGTGGGTACCAGGTCGAAGATGTCGCGGAGCTCCTGGGCCGGGCTTGCGATCACATTGAGGTTGCGCTGGTTGAAGCCGGCCTCGTGCTTGTCGATGGAGAGCTGCAGCTCCCGGGCGAGGTCCATCTTGGTGACATCGTCGATCGCGTCGACCGCGGGCGTGGACTGCACCTCCACGAGTGCGGCGCGCACGGCCTCGACGGCACGTTCCGCTCCGGCCGGCGAGTAATCGGAGTACTCGCCCTCCCGTCCCGGGCGACCGATGTACACCCCGAACTCGGGGAAGAGTTCGAGTTCGGTGTCGACCCATTTCTCGGCGACGGCGTCGATGGCGGTGGGAGTGCGGACCTGATCCGCTCCGGAAGCTTCAGTCATGCTCCGAGCCTATTCCGGATGAGCGCTACTCCAGGTCAAGATCCACGCTCAGCAGGGACACCAATTCGTCGAGCGCCCGCTCGGCACCCTCACCCTCCGCCTCCAGCGTGACCGACTCCCCCGGGCCGACGCCCAGCGACAGCACCCCCAGGATGCTGGCGGCGTTGACACTGCGACCACTCGAGGTGGTCAGCAGCACGGGTACCCCGATCCGCGCTACCGCCTGGCAGAACAGCGACGCCGGCCGTGCGTGTAGACCGACGCTGGATGCGACGGCGACGGTGCGTTCGGGCATGCGGTGCTCGCTTTCGATCGTGCTCGAACGACACCGCTCGAGGCCCGCCCGACCGGGCGGTTTCGGAGCACACTACCCGAGAAGCGCGTAGACCTCGGCCGGTGCGGTCGCCGACCGCAGGGCATCGGCGCGCATGGGGTCGAGCAGCAGCGTCGCCAAGCGGGAGAGCAGGCCGATGTAACCGCGCCCGCGGGCGGCGATGCCGATGCAGACGAACACGGTCTCACCGTCCCAATCCACACCCTCCGGAAAGCGCAGCACCACGAGGGCGTCGTGATCGACGTCGGCCGAGGCTGCACGGGTGGCGTGCGGAAAGGCGAAACCCTCCCCCACGAAGGTCGATACGCTGCCCTCGCGCTCGATCATCGCGTCGATATACGGTTCGGCGACGGCGCCGACCTCGACCAGTGCCTGCCCCGCTCGACGCACCGCATCGAAGCGGTCAACGGCGTGTTCATGCAAGCGGATCGACCGGGGATCGATCAGCTCGGCCAGCGGCCCCTCGAGTCGTGCCATGGTCAGTGCGCCGCCGCATCCCAGTTCGGGCCGGTGCCGACCTGCACGGTCAGCGGCACGGCGAGGTCGGCGGCGGCGCCCATCCGCTCGACGACGATGCCGGTCAGCTCGTCAAGCTCGCCGTGGGCGACCTCGAAGACCAGTTCGTCGTGCACCTGCAGCAGCATGTGCGAGTCGAGTCCCCGGTCACGGATGTCGGCGTCGACACCCAACATCGCCACCTTCAGGATGTCCGCGGCCGAGCCCTGGATCGGCGCGTTCAGCGCCTGCCGCTCCGCGTTCTCCCGCAGCACCCGGTTCGACGACTTCAGGTCGCCGAAGGGGCGCCTGCGGCCCATGATCGTCTCGGTGTAGCCGTCCTCGCGCGCCTGCTCCACCACGCTGCGCAGGTAGTCACGCACCGCACCGAAGCGGGTGAAGTAGTCGGCGATCAGCTGCTTCGCCTCGCTCGTCTCGATACGCAGCTGCTTGGACAGACCGAAAGGGCTCAGCCCGTAGGCGAGGCCGTAGGACATCGCCTTGACCTTGGTGCGCATCGCATTGCTGACGTCGGCCGGGTCGACCCCGAAGACGCGCGAGCCGACGAAACGGTGAAGGTCCTCCCCCGAGTTGAAGGCCTCGATCAGCCCCGCGTCACCGGAGAGGTGGGCCATCACCCGCATCTCTATCTGCGAGTAGTCGGCGGTGAGCAGTGTCTCGAACTCGGGCCCGCAGATGAAGGCGGAACGGATCTCGCGGCCGACCTCGGCGCGCACCGGGATGTTCTGCAGATTCGGCTCCGTCGACGAGATGCGCCCGGTGCTGGTGCCCGTCTGGTCGTAGCGGGTGTGGATGCGGTGGTCCGGAGCGATGGACCGCTCCAGCGTCTCCACGATCTGGCGCAGCTTCGTCGCATCGCGGTGCTGCAGGAGCAGGTCGAGGAAGGGGTGCGGGTTCTGCGCCTGGAGATCGGCGAGGGACGCGGCATCCGTCGAATACCCGGTCTTGTTGGCCCGGGTCTTCGGCATCTGCAGTTCGTCGAACAGCACCTGCTGCAGCTGTTTGGGCGAACCGAGGTTCACCTCGCGACCGATCTCCGCGTAGGCGCGGGAGGCCAGGTCGAGCGCGGTGGCGCCCAGCTGCGCATTCAATCCGCTGAGGATATCGGCGTCGACGGTGATGCCGGTGGTCTCCATGCGGTTGATCACGGGGATCAGCGGAATCTCGAGCTCGGCGAGCACACGGCGCGAGCCCTCGTCCATACGCTCGTTCAGGTATTCGGAGAGCCGAAGCACGTACCACGCCTCGGTGGCGGGGCTTACGGCATCGGCCTCGGGCACGAGCTGGTTCGGGTCGGGCTCTGCCAGGTGTTCGCCGAGATGGGTGTACACCTGCGCTGCAAGATTCTGATCGTGCCCGCCTGGCTTGAGCAGCCACGCCGCCAGCGTGGTGTCGAAGACCACGCCACCGAGCTCGAGATCGGCGGCTGCGAGGGTCTTGAGCATGGGCTTGTAGTTGACGACGAACTTCGGCGAGTCGCCGGCCAGCCAGTCCGCGAGATCGACGTAGTCAAGACGACCGTGCGCCCAGGGGACGTAGACACTGTCGTCTTGGGAGGCGATTCCGAAGCCGGTGAGGCCGTCGATGCCCACCTCGAGCTGCAACCCGAGCGGCGTGGTGCCGTGGCCGGAGGCGTTGCTGAGCCAGAAGCCGAGCTCCTCGTCGACGAGGGTGCGCACCACCGGCAGCTGCGAGACCGGCTGCGCTGATCCTTCGCCGGCCATCGCCGTCGACACGTCGTCGCCCGCGGCCGCGGCGAGCTTCAGCACACGGTCGAGCAGGGTGCGGAACTGCAGCTTGTCGAAGACCTCGCGCACCTTCACCTCGTCGAGCGGGCGGCGGGCCAGGTCATCCGGACCGACGGGCAGGGCGACGTCGGTGAGCAGGTGGTTGAGCTTGCGGTTGCGCACGGCGCGATCCTGCTGCTCGCGCAGCTTTTCGCCCACCACACCCTTGATCTCGTCGGCGTGGGCGAGCACCTCGTCGAGACTGCCGTACTGGGTGATCCACTTGACCGCGGTCTTCTCGCCGACCTTGTCGATGCCGATCAGGTTGTCGCTGGTCTCCCCGACGAGCGCGGCGACGTCTGGATACTGCGCAGGCTCGATGCCGTAGCGCTCGAAGACGGCGTCGCGGTCGTAGCGCTTGAGCTCGGAGACACCGCGGGCGTTGGGATACAGGAGGGTGACGTCATCCGTCACCATCTGGATGGCGTCGCGGTCGCCCGAGACCACGAGCACGCGATAGCCCTCCGCCGCGCCACGGGTGGCGAGGGTGGCGAGGATGTCGTCGGCCTCGTAGTCCTCCTTGGTCACCGTGGTGATGCCCATGGCGTGCAGCGCCTCTTCGAGCAACGGGATCTGGCCGACGAACTCGCTCGGCGTCTCGCCGCGGGTGCCCTTGTATTCGGGGTACTCGCGGGTGCGGAAGGAGTAGCGCGAGATGTCGAAGGCGACGGCCAGGTGGGTCGGCTTCTCGTTGGCGACCAGGTTGAGCAGCATCGAGATGAAGCCGTGGATGGCGTTCGTGTGCTGGCCATCGCGGTTCTGAAAACTGTCGACCGGGAGGGCATAGAAGGCCCGGAATGCGAGCGAATGCCCGTCGATTATCAGGAGGGTAGGCTTTTCGTTGTCCGGCACGGAAGCCAGCCTAACGGTGGCCCCCGACAGGCCGAAGCCCTCCCGCAACCACTCTCTTAGGACGCCGATGACGACCTTCCCCGCCGACCTCGACCCCGAACTCGTCGATCGTCTGATTAACACGGGGGGCGGCGCGCTGGCCCGCAAGATGGGCTTCGAGTTTCTGGAACTCTCGGCGGAGCACTCGGTCGCGACCATGCCTGTCCTGGGGAATACCCAGGTGATCGGGCTGCTGCACGGCGGAGCACACGTCGTGCTCGGCGAGACCCTCGGATCGGTCTCCTCGGCCATCCACGCCGGCCCCGGTCGGTATGCGGTCGGCATCGAGATCAATGCGACCCACAGTCGGTCGGTGACCGAGGGCATCGTCACGGGAACCTGCACCGCGCTCGTTCTCGGCCGCACGCTGGCGACCCACGAGATCGTCATGCGCGACGAGCAGGGGCGCAGGCTCTCGACCGTGCGCATGACGAACATGCTGCGCGACCGCTGAACCGCGGTCACGCAGCCGTTCGGGTCAGCCTGAATAACGGGAGTCTGCCCAGCTACACGGCGTGCGATGGGCGGCGCACGACGGGCGGCGAGCGTCTGTCAGGAATCCGCGGTCGCCCGCTGGGAAGCTAGATCTACTTCTTCGCGCTGAGCTGCTCGATGATCGCCTGGGCGACATCGTGCATGGTGAGGCGACGGTCCATCGACGCCTTCTGGATCCAGCGGAAGGCCTCGGGCTCGCTGAGGCCCATCTTCTCGTTGAGCAGGCCCTTGGCCCGGTCGACGAGCTTGCGGGTCTCGAACCGCTCGACCAGGTCGCTGACCTCGGCCTCGAGCGTGATGATCTGGGCGTACCGGGCGAGAGCGATCTCGATGGCCGGCAGCAGGTCGTTCGGGGTGAAGGGCTTGACCACGTAGGCCAGTGCTCCGGCCTCCGTCGCGCGCTCGACCAGTTCCTTCTGGCTGAACGCAGTGAGCAGCACGACCGGGGCGATGTGGTTCTTGGTGAGACGCTCTGCAGCCGAGATGCCATCCAGCAGCGGCATCTTCACGTCCATGATGACGAGGTCGGGGCGCAGCTCGGTGGCGAGTGCCACAGCGGTCTCGCCGTCGCCGGCCTCGCCGACGACCTCGAAGCCGTTGTCCCGCAGGGTCTCGACGATGTCGAGACGGATCAGGGACTCGTCTTCCGCCACAACGACTCGGCGGGGGGTTTGTGGTGCAGTTTCTTGGTCGGTCACGGAGTCAACCCTACGGTATTCTGACCAGAGTCCACGTGCGCCGGATTGGCGGAATGGCAGACGCGGAGCACTCAAAATGCTTTGCTCGAAAGGGCGTGCGAGTTCGAGTCTCGCATCCGGCACTGGCTGAAAAACCCGCAGCACCAAAACCGGAACGGATGTCGCGGCCCGCGCCGCGACATCCGTTTCAGTTCTTCGGCGCAGCCCGCCCGGGCTGAGGCTTCTGGTGGGCGAGCTCCCCGCCGACGCGTCCGCCGAATGGCCGTCCGTGATCGGCGAACTCCGCGCGGAAGAACGCCATCCGCCAGTCACCGAGCTCGAGCCGCGCTCCGGTGCGCAGGATCTGACCGTCGCCGTCAGCCGCGCGCACGGCGCTGCTGCGGATCGGACCGTGGGCGTAGAGCACGTACTCGTCGCTGCCGTCATGCCGGATCTCCGCGTGCAGCGGCAGCAGGCCGTCGAGTCGCAGGTCGCAACCCTCGCCCGAGCCGATGGTCGTGACGCCGGCGAGCAGATCGAACTCGCGCGGCGGTGTGCCATCCCAGTTCTCCGAGCCCACCACGAAGATCAGCCGCGGCCGACCCGATCCGGGCGTGTAGTGGGTCGTCGTGATGCGTCGTCGCACTCGACGACGAACCGTCGGCACCAGCGGGAAGGGCGTCGGGGGTGGGAGGGGGATGCTGGCCACGTTCGGTCGGGACCGCAACAGCGGCGCGATGGCGGTAGCTCCACCGAGGCGGATGTGCGGCGATCCGGTCATCGCGCGCTGGACGAGGCTCGACTTCACGTCGCCGATGCCGGCGATCAGCCCGGCTGGCCCGCTCAGGGTCACGGACACCCCTGCCTGCGCCATCTGAGCGGCGAGATCGCGGATTGCGACCAGATTCGGCGCCTTTCCCGAGATCAGGAGGTCCGGGTCGCTGGCGTAGATCTGCACCTCGGAGCCGTGAGCGGTGATGGTGCCGGTGAGGATGTGGTTGGCAGTGTCGACATCCGCTTCGCCGGAAGAGCGCGCCGGCTCGAGCGAGAACTCCAGCGCGATGTCGAAGCGCGGTGTGCCGGCCACGGTCAGGAGGCGGTGTCGGCCGAGCGGTGGGTGTCGGAGCCCGCGGCCTCGTCGTCGCTCGTGGTCACCCGCAGGGTGCCGTTCAGCTTCCACGTGGCGCGAGGCGCATCGGGACCGATGTCGCGCGGCACCTCGACAGTCATGTCGATGAATTCATAGTTGACCGCGGCGCCGCGGCCGGTCAGATACGACCACATTTCGCGGCCGAGATCGGTCCAGTCGCTGATCGTGCGGCCGTCCGGGCCGGTGCTGGTCTCGAAAAGTTCCGTGGTGTCGGTCATGATGCTCCTTCAGCAGGGGAACGGCCGTCAGCATCGACGGGAGGCGGTGCCCGAGACACGTTCACGTGACCTCGACGCTACGCCGTCGTACGACTCCGCGAGCCGTTCCCAGCAGACCCTCAGGTGTCGGCCGAGCCCGTACGTTCGGGGCATGACGAACGTACCCGATTCCGCGTCCCCTGCACCCGCTCAGCCCATCCCGGCTGGCTGATACTCAGGCGTCGGGGTGCTGGTCTACGTGATCGGACGAACTGTGATCGTGCGCCGTCGGTCCGGCCACGGGGTCGCTCCGCTTGTCGTCGCCATCGCCATCGTGGTGATCGGCATAGTGCTCGGAGCCGTCCACAACGCGCAGATGATGGGTCCGATCCTCGAGCAGTTCGACACCGGCAGCGTCGTCGACTCGGGCTATCTGGACTCCTGAACCGCGCCTGCGGGGAACGCAGAACGGCCCGGCATCCCCTCGGGGTGCCGGGCCGTTCTACTGACGACTACTTGTCGGCGGCGTAGGCGGGTGCGACCGCGTTGTGGGCATCGCCCACGCGGTGCACGCGCATGTCGTTCGTGCCGCCGGAGATTCCGGGAGGGGACCCTGCGATGACGACGACCTTCTCGCCGACCGAGGCGCGGTCGTTGCCGATCAGCACGTCGTCGACCTGGCCGAACAGCTCATCGGTGTGCGTCTTGCGGTCGACCCGGTAGGTCTCGGTGCCCCACACCCAGGCGAGGCGATTGCGGATGCGCTCCTCCGGCGTGAAGGCGATGATCGGGATGCGGTTGCGCAGGCGAGACATGCGGCGCACGGAGTCGCCGCTCTCGGTGAAGACGCAGAGGAATTTGGCGCCCACGAAGTCGGCGACCTCGGCGGCGGCCAGCGTGATCGCGCCGCCCTGGGTGCGCGGCTTGGTGCCGAGCGGGGGGATGCGCTCCAGGCCATGCTCCTCGGTGGACTTCACGATTCGCGCCATGGTGGCGACCGTGATCACGGGGTACTCCCCCACGCTGGTCTCACCCGACAACATCACCGCGTCGGCTCCGTCGAGGACGGCGTTGGCGACATCCGACGTCTCCGCGCGCGTGGGGATGGGGCTGGAGATCATCGACTCCAGCATCTGCGTCGCCACGATGACCGGCTTTGCCATGCGACGGGAGAGCTCGATCGCGTGCTTCTGCACGATCGGCACGGCCTCGAGCGGCATCTCGACACCCAGGTCACCGCGCGCGACCATGATGCCCTCGAAGGCGTCGATGATGGCCTCGAGGTTGTCGACGGCCTGCGGCTTCTCGACCTTGGCGATGATGGGCAGACGCAGTCCCTCCTCGGCCATGATCTCGTGCGCGCGGGTCGCGTCCTCGGCGTTGCGCACGAAGGACATGGCGATCAGGTCGGCACCGAGTCGCAGCGCCCAGCGCAGGTCGGCCTCGTCCTTCTCCGAGAGCGCCGGTACATTGACGGCAACGCCGGGAAGGTTGATTCCCTTGTTGTTCGACACCTCGCCGCCGACGACGACCTCGGTCGTGACGACCTCGCCGTCGACCGACAGGGCACGGAGCTTCACCTTGCCATCGTTGATCAGCAGATCGTCGCCGGGGCGCACATCGCCAGGCAGACCCTTGAACGTGGTGCTGGAGATCTCCTTGGTGCCGAGGATGTCCTCGGTGGTGATCTTGAAGATGTCACCGACCGCGAGGTCGTGCGGCCCGTCGGCGAACTTGCCGAGGCGGATCTTGGGGCCCTGCAGGTCGACCATGACGGCGACCGCCTTTCCGGTGTCCAGGCTGGCCTGGCGCACGTTGCGGTACACCTCCTCATGCACGTCGTAGCTGCCGTGGCTCAGGTTCATGCGGGCGACATCAACGCCGGCCTCGATGATGGCCCTGATGTTCTCATAGCTCGACGTAGCCGGGCCCAGGGTCGCGACGATCTTTGCGCGTCTCATTCGTTTCTTTCTGTTGGGGTTCTGTTCTCGGTGCGCCCGGGGTCGCCGGGCACCGGATGGATCAGATCGAGATGGCCCGGTCTGTGGGCCGGACGGGTGAGGGCAGCTGGGTGTCGCCCTCCAGGAAGCGGTCGACCGCAGCCGCGGCGGCGCGACCCTCGGCAATCGCCCAGACGATGAGCGACTGGCCGCGGCCGGCATCGCCTGCCACGAAGACGCCCGACTCGCTGGTCTGATAGTCATCGTCGCGCTGTACGTTACCGCGCTCGGAGACCACGCGGAGCTGCTCGTCGAGCTGCTCCCCCTCGGTGCCGCTGAAGCCAAGCGCCAGGAGGACGAGGTCTGCGGGGATCTCCCGCTCTGTGCCCGACTTCGGCACGCGACGCCCGTCGATGTACTCGGTCTCGGCGACCCGGATGGCCCGGAGTTCGCCGATGTCGTTGGAGAGGAATTCCACGGTCGAAGCCAGGTAGACGCGCTCGCCGCCCTCCTCATGCGCGCTGGACACCTCGAACAGGGTCGGCGACATGGGCCAGGGCTGGTGCTCGGGACGCTCGCTCGGCGGCTGGAGGCCGATGGCGAGGTTGGTGACCGAGAGCGCACCCTGGCGGTGGGCGGTTCCGATGCAGTCGGCACCGGTGTCACCGCCGCCGAGCACGACGACGTGCTTGCCCTCCGCGCTGATCTGATCGACCACGGTGTCGCCGGCGCCCACGCGGTTCTGCTGCACCAGGTATTCCATGGCGAAGTGCACGCCGGGCAGATCGCGTCCGGGGATCGGGAGATCGCGCGGCACGAGAGCACCGGTCGCCACTACTACCGCGTCATAGCGAGCGCGCAGGTCATCCCAGCTGATGTCCGTGCCGATGTTCACGTTGGCGCGGAAGCGGGTGCCCTCCGCCTGCATCTGGCGCAGCCGGTTCTCGAGGTGCTTCTTCTCCATCTTGAAGTCGGGGATGCCGTAGCGCAGCAGCCCGCCGATGCGGTCGTCCCGCTCGAACACCGCGACGGTATGGCCGGCACGGGTGAGCTGCTGGGCGGCCGCGAGGCCCGCGGGGCCGGAGCCGACCACGGCGACGGTCTTGCCGGTGAGACGCTCGGGCGGGTGCGGGTCGACCCAGTCGTTCGCCCAGGCCTGATCGATGATCGAGACCTCGACCTGCTTGATCGTGACGGCAGGCTGGTTGATCGCCAGCACACAGGACGACTCGCAGGGGGCCGGGCACAGACGCCCGGTGAACTCCGGGAAGTTGTTGGTGGCATGGAGGCGCTCGATGGCCTGGCGACCCTCGCCGCGCCAGGTGAGGTCGTTCCACTCCGGGATCAGGTTGCCCAGCGGGCAGCCGTGGTGGCAGAACGGGATGCCGCAGTCCATGCAGCGCGCCGCCTGCTTGCGCGTCGTGGCCGCGTCACCCTGCTCGTAGACCTCTTTCCAGTCCATGAGCCGCAGCGCGACGGGGCGGCGGGCGGGCGTCTGCCGCTCGCGGGTCTTCAGGAAGCCCTTCGGGTCAGCCACCGGTTACCTCCATAATGCGGTTCCAGACAATGTCGCCATCCGGGTCCAGTCCTTCTTCCACGGCGGTCGCCCGGGTGGCGAGCACCGCCGCGTAGTCGCGGGGCAGCACCTTCACGAACCGGGACATGGTCTCGTCGAGGTTCTGCAGCATCCGTTCCGCTACCGCGGAGTCGGTCTGCGCCAGGTGCTGGCGCAGCAGGTCGGTGACGATCTCGATGTCGCCGGCGCCGAGCGTCGACAGTTCGAGCTCGCCCGAGTCGAGGGCGTCGCGGTTGACCCGCTCACGCTTGAGGTCGTAGATGTACGCGGTGCCACCGGACATGCCGGCGCCGAGGTTGCGCCCGGTCTCCCCGAGGATCAGCGCGAGACCGCCGGTCATGTACTCGAGCGCGTGGTCGCCCACCCCCTCGACAATCGCTGTCGCGCCGGAGTTGCGCACCAGGAACCGCTCACCGACGATGCCGCGCAGGAACATGCTGCCCTGCGTCGCGCCGTAACCGATGACGTTGCCGGCGATCACGTTGTTCTCCGCCGGGAAGCCGCTGGCGGCATCCGGGGTGACCACGATCTGGCCGCCGCACAGGCCCTTGCCGACGTAGTCGTTGCTGTCACCGACGAGTCGAAGCGCGATGCCGCTGGGCAGGAATGCCCCGAAGGACTGCCCGGCGGTGCCGGTGAGGTTCACCCGGATGGTGCCGGTCGGCAGACCGTTCTCTCCGTGCCGCACCGTCACCTCGTGCCCGAGCATCGTGCCCACCGCACGCTCGGTGTTGCGGATCGGCAACTCGATGGTCACCGGCGTGCCATCGGCCAGTGCCGGGCCGCTCTGGCGGATGAGCTCGACGTCGAAGTGCTTCTCGAGCTCGTGGTCCTGCGTGCTGACGTTGCGGCGCGGCTCGTCGTCACCGAAGACCGGGCCGTCGAGAATCGGGGCCAGGTCGAGGCCGTCGGCCTTCCAGTGGTCGATGGCGCCCGCGGCATCCAGCACCTCGGAGTGGCCGATTGCCTCCTCGATGGAGCGGAAACCCAGCTCGGCGAGGTATTCGCGCACCTCCTGGGCGAGGAACTCGAAGAAGTTGACCACGAACTCGGGCTTGCCGGTGAACCGAGCGCGCAGTTCGGGGTTCTGGGTGGCGACGCCGACGGGGCAGGTGTCGAGGTGACAGACCCGCATCATCACGCAGCCGGAGACGACGAGCGGTGCCGTCGCGAATCCGAACTCCTCGGCCCCGAGCAGCGCGGCGACGATGACGTCACGGCCCGTCTTCATCTGCCCGTCGACCTGCACGACCACGCGACCACGCATGCCGTTGAGCATGAGGGTCTGCTGGGTCTCGGCGAGACCGAGTTCCCACGGGGTTCCCGCGTGCTTGAGCGAGTTGAGCGGGCTCGCGCCGGTGCCCCCGTCGTGCCCGGAGACCAGCACGACATCGGCCAGAGCCTTGGTCACTCCGGTGGCCACCGCGCCGATGCCCGACTGGCTCACCAGTTTGACGTGCACCCGAGCCTCCGGGTTCGCCCGCTTGAGGTCGAAGATGAGCTGCTTGAGGTCTTCGATCGAGTAGATGTCGTGGTGCGGCGGCGGACTGATCAGACCGACGCCGGCGGTCGCATGGCGGGTGCGCGCGATCCAGGGGTAGACCTTGCCCGGAGGCAGCTGACCGCCCTCGCCCGGCTTCGCACCCTGTGCCATCTTGATCTGGATGTCGTCGGCATGGGTGAGGTACATGCTGGTGACGCCGAACCTGCCGGACGCCACCTGCTTGATCGAACTGCGTCGTCGCGGGTCGAGCAGGCGCGCGGTGTCCTCTCCGCCCTCGCCCGTATTGCTCTTGCCACCGATGCTGTTCATCGCGATAGCGAGGGTCTCGTGCGCCTCGACGCTGATCGAGCCATAGCTCATCGCGCCGGTCGAGAAGCGGGTGACGATGGATGCCACGGACTCGACCTCGTCGATCGGCACGGGTGCGCGCAGACCCTTCTTGAAGTCGAACAGGCCGCGCATCGTCATCAGCGACTGGGACTGGTCGTCGACGAGCTTCGTGTACTCGCGGAAGATGTCGTAGCGCCGCGACCGCGTCGCATGCTGCAGGCGGAACACGGTGTCGGGGTTGAACAGGTGCGGCGGGCCCTCACGGCGCCACTGGTACTCGCCGCCGGTCGCCAGACGCTCGTGGGCGCTGACCGCCCCGTCCTCGGGGTAGGCCGCGCTGTGCCGCGCCGCGCTCTCGGCCGCGATGACGTCGATACCGACGCCGCCAAGGAGGCTCGACGTTCCGGTGAAGTACTGGTCGACGAAGGCCTGGTCGAGGCCGACGGCCTCGAAGGCCTGAGCGCCGGCGTAGGAGCCGACGACGGAGATTCCCATCTTGGACATGATCTTCAGCACGCCCTTGCCGAGCGCCTTGATCAGGTTCTTCACCGCCTTCTCGGGGCTGACGCCCTGCAGCAGACCGCTGCGGACGAGCTCCTCGGCCGACTCCATTGCAAGATACGGGTTGATCGCCGAGGCGCCGTAACCGACGAGAAGCGCGACGTGGTGCACCTCGCGCACGTCCCCCGCTTCGACGATCAGGCCGACCTTCATCCGGTTCTCTTTCCGGATGAGGTGGTGATGAACCGCGGCCAGCATCAGCAGCGACGGCACCGGCGCCATCTCCTTGGTGGAGTCGCGGTCGGAGAGCACCAGGAACAGCGCGCCCTCCTCGATCGCGCGATCCGCCTCTTCGCACATCGCGGCGATGCGCTGTTCCATCGCCTTCGGACCCTGATCGACGCGGTACAGGCCCTTGATGGTGTGTGTGGGCTGGAAGCTCAGCCTGCTGCCCTTGGGCGCGATGTGCTGGATCTTGGCCAGCTCGTCGTTGTCGATCACCGGGAAGTCCAGGATGACCTGGCGCGCATGCTCCGGCGTCGCGTCGAGGAGATTGCGCTCCGGCCCGAGGCCGAGCTTGAGCGACGTGACGACCTCTTCACGGATGCTGTCCAGCGGCGGGTTCGTCACCTGCGCGAAGGCCTGCGTGAAGTAGTCGAACAGCAGCCGCGGGCGGTCGCTGAGCACGGCGATGGGAGTGTCGGAACCCATCGCACCGAGCGGCTCTGCACCCTTCTCCGCCATGGGCTTGACCAGGATGCGCACCTCTTCCTCTGTGTACCCGAAGGTGCGCTGACGCCGGGTTACCGAGGCCGGGGTGTGCACGATGTGCTCCCGATCCGGCAGGTCTTTGAGGTTGATCCGACTGCCGGCGAGCCATTCGCCCCAGGGCTCGGAGTCGGCGAGCTCGCGCTTGATCTCGTCGTCTTCGACAATGCGACCGGCCTCGGTGTCGACGAGGAACATCTTGCCGGGGCGCAGCCGCCCCTTGCGCACGACCCGCGCGGGGTCGATCTGGAGCACGCCGATCTCGCTGGCGAGCACGACCAGACCGTCATCGGTGACCAGGTAGCGGCCGGGGCGGAGACCGTTGCGGTCGAGGGTCGCGCCGACCACGGAACCGTCGGTGAAGACGAGGGCAGCGGGGCCGTCCCACGGCTCCATCATCATCGAGTGGTACTCGTAGAAGTCGCGCCGGGCCTGGTCGAGATCTGGCTGGTTCTCGTAGGCCTCCGGCACCATCATCATCATCGCGTGCGGCAGCGATCGACCGCCGAGGTTGAGCAACTCCACGACCTCGTCGAACGAGGCGGAGTCGCTGGCACCGGGGGTCACGATGGGGAATAGGGGCGCGAGGTCACCGAGCACCGCGGACTCGAGCTGCGACTGGCGGGCCCGCATCCAGTTGCGGTTGCCCTGCACCGTGTTGATCTCACCGTTGTGGGCGATCATGCGGAACGGCTGGGCGAGCGGCCACGACGGGAAGGTGTTGGTCGAGTAGCGCGAGTGCACCAGGGCGAGCTTGGAGGCGAAGCGTTCGTCGGAGAGGTCGGGGTAGAACGGCTCCAGCTGCAGCGTCGTCACCATGCCCTTGTAGACCAGGGTGCGGCTGCTCAGCGAGGGGAAGTACACCTCGAGCTCGCGCTCCGCGCGCTTGCGCAGCCGGAAGGACTGCCGATCGAGGGCGATTCCCGCGACGGGGGAATCCGCGGTGGACAGGGCTGAGCTGAGGAAGAGCTGCTCGAAGGCGGGCATGGCCTCGCGGGCGAGATTGCCGAGACCCTCTGGACGCACCGGCACCTCGCGCCAGCCGAGCACGGTGAGCTGCTCCTGCGCCGCCAGAGCCTCGATTCCGGCCTTGATCGCCTCGCGCTCCGCACGCTCGACGGGGAGAAACGCCGTTCCGACGACGTACTGCCCGACCTCGGGGAGCTCCACTCCTGCGACCGCCCGGAGGAAGTCATCCGGGATCTGGGTGACGATGCCCGCTCCGTCACCGGTACCGGCATCGGAGCCGATCGCCCCACGGTGCTCGAGGTTGCGCAGCGCACCGAGGGCGGCATCGATGATGTCGTGGCCTGCGGTGCCGCGGAGCGTGGCGACCATGGCCAGGCCGCAGGCGTCCTTCTCCCGCGCAGGGTCGTAGAGCCCGGTGGCCGCGGGTACGGTACCGAACCGGGAAAAGGGTGGCGTGAGAGCCATGGAGTTACCGTCCTCACGAGACTTTGGGAGCGTGTGGGACTGCTGCGGCCCGGGGATCAAGCGACGGACCGAGAAAACCGGCTATCCGTTACTTCGTGCCAGCCCCGCTTGTGACGGACCGTGTGGCCTTGACCGATTCGGTGTCTGTGGTGTCGACCGTGGCGCCATTGCCTGCCGAAGACTCGGAGTCATCGTCGGTGTCCGAATAGGTGTCTTCAGAGTGTACCTCAGCGGCGGGAATCCACTCGCGGCCCGCCACATACACGCTCAGCTCGGTGCCGGTGTGGCGGCGGGACGCGACGATGAACACGACGATGCCGACGATAGCGACGGCCCAGCCGATCCAGACGTTCACCCGAATGCCGGCCAGGTAGAGGCTGGGGTCGATGCGCAGCGACTCGAACCAGCTGCGGCCGAGGCCGTACCAGACCAGGTACAGGGCGAAGGTCTTGCCCCACTGCAGGTCGAACTTCTTGGAGATTCCGAGCAGCAGCGCGATGCCGCCCAACGCCCAGAGGATCTCGTAGAGGAATGTGGGCTGGAAGAGCGTCGATTCCGACAGGCCGACCGGGAAGCCCGCGGCGTCGGAGGGGATCTGCAAGCCCCAGGGCGCGGCGGTGGGGGTGCCGAAGTACTCGTGCTCGAACCAGTCGCCGATCCGTTCGCCGACGGTGCCGATCAGGATGCCGGGAACCGCCAGATCGAGGAAGGTCGAGGCCCGTAGACCGGTGATCCTGCCGCCGATGAGCACACCGATCACGCCGCCGAGCAGCACGCCCCAGATCGAGACACCGCCCTCCCAGACGAAGGCCCAGCTCCATGCCCTGCTGCCGGCGCTGAAGAACTCGCCGGGGTTCAGCGCGACGTAGGCGAGGCGGCCGAAGACGATTCCGAGAGGGATGGCCCAGATCGCGACGTCCACGACGATGCCCGGCTCCGCGCCGCGCGTCGTGAGCCGGCGTGAGGTGACGACGAGAGCGACGATCAGTCCGAGGATGATGAACCCGGTGGAGGCGCGGAGGTCGATGTTCAGGCCGAAGGAGGTCCAGCCGATGTCACGGAACCACTGCCCCAGGTTGAAAACCTGCCAGTCGTCGGTCGGGCTGGGGATGCTTGCGGGGAGGACCAAGGGGCTGGTTGCCTTTCGTGCGGAGTGCGTGACACGCGGGGAGCTCGGCGGCTAGAGCCGCCGAGGAACTAGCTAAGCGTACAACCCGCGACTCAGCCGGGATGCTGCCTCGGCGACGCCGGGGACGCCCCCGTCCGCCAGGGCCTTGACCAGAGCAGAACCCACGATCGCCCCGTCGGCGTACTCGATCACCTGGGCGACCTGCTCGCCGGTCGAGATGCCGATGCCGACACACGCATTTTCTGCGCCATCGGCCTTGAGGCGCGCAACCAGCGTGCGCGCCGCAGCGTCGACATCCTGCCGAGCGCCGGTGATGCCCATCGTGGAGACGGCGTAGACGAAGCCGCGACTCGCAGCGACCGTATCGGCGAGCCGGGCATCCGTTGAGGATGGGGCGGCGAGGAACACCCGGTCGAGGCCGGTGCGATCGCTGGTGGTGAGCCAGTCGCTCGCCGAATCGGGCGTGATGTCGGGCGTGATGAGGCCTGCGCCGCCCGCGCTCTTCAGGTCGTCGGCGAAGCGATCGACGCCGTATTGCAGCACCGGGTTCCAGTAGGTCATGACCAAGACCGGAGCGTCGACGCGCGAGCGGATGCCTTCCACCGCGGCGAACACGTCGCGGGTGCGGAATCCGGCCTTCAGCGCGGTCTGTGTTGCCTCCTGGATGACCAGGCCGTCCATCACCGGGTCGGAGTATGGCAGGCCGAGCTCGAGGATGTCGACGCCGTTCTCCACCAGCGCGACGGCCGCGTCGATGCTGGTCGCGAGGTCGGGGAAGCCGACCGGGAGATAGCCGATGAGTGCGCCGGACCCGGCGTCGCGGCGTGCCGCGATGGTGTCGGATACTGTGCTCATTCTTGGCGCGCCCCCTCGTCGAACAGGTCGAACCAGGCGCCCGCCGTCTGCACGTCCTTGTCGCCGCGACCGCTGAGATTGACCAGGATGATCGCGTCCGGCCCCATCTCCCGGCCGAGCTTCAGCGCGCCCGCGAGGGCGTGCGCCGACTCGATCGCCGGAATGATCCCCTCGGTGCGGCTGAGCAGCCGCAGCGCCTCCATGGCCTCGGTGTCGGTGGCCGGCAGGTAGCTGGCCCGGCCGATGTCGTTGAGATAGGCGTGCTCGGGGCCGACGCCCGGGTAGTCGAGGCCTGCCGAGATGGAGTGGGACTCGATGGTCTGGCCGTCCTCGTCCTGCAGCAGGTAGCTGCGGGCGCCGTGCAGGATGCCCGGGCGGCCGCGCTCGATCGACGCCGCGTTGCGGTCGGTGTCGACCCCGTCGCCGGCGGCCTCGTAGCCATAGAGCTTCACGCTCGGGTCGTCGAGGAAGGCGTGGAAGATGCCGATCGCGTTCGATCCGCCGCCCACGCAGGCGGCGACGGCATCCGGAAGTCTGCCGGTGAGGTCGAGCACCTGCTGCCGCGCCTCCTCACCGATGATCTTCTGGAAGTCGCGCACCATCGCGGGGAACGGATGCGGGCCCGCCGCCGTACCGAAGATGTAGTTGGTGGTCTCCACCGATGTCACCCACTCGCGGTACGCCTCGTTGATGGCGTCCTTGAGGGTGCGGGATCCGGTGGTCACCGAGACGACCTCGGCACCCAGCAGCCGCATCCGGGCGACATTCAGCGCCTGGCGCTGCGTGTCGACCTCGCCCATGTAGATGGTGCACTCCAGGCCGAACAGTGCCGCAGCGGTGGCGGTGGCGACGCCGTGCTGGCCGGCTCCCGTCTCGGCGATGACGCGCTTCTTGCCGATTTTGCGGGTGAGCAGCGCCTGGCCGAGCACGTTGTTGATCTTGTGCGAGCCGGTGTGGTTGAGGTCTTCACGCTTGAGGATGATGCGGGCGCCGCCGGCATGCTCGGCGAAGCGCGGCACCTCGGTGATGATGGAGGGCCGACCGGTGTATGTGCGGTGCAGCTCGGCGAGCTCCGCCTGGAACAGCGGGTCGGTCTTCGTCTCCTCGTAGGCGGCGGCGAGCTCGTCGATCGCCTTGATCAGCGACTCGGGCATGAATCGGCCGCCGTACTCGCCGAAGAAGGGGCCGACGTTGTCCCTCAGGTTGGTCGGTTCTGGCAGATTGGTCATTGTGTTCCTCTCGGGCCGACGCGAAGGGTACCCGCGTCGGCAGCCAACGAATTCAGACGGCCAGGAACTCCGCGAGCGTCTGCTCCGGATGGCCGTTCGTCACCAGCGCCTCACCGACCAGAACCACGTCGGCGCCGGCCGCACGGTAGTGGGCGACGTCGGTGACGTCCTTCACCGCAGACTCTGCCACGCGGATCACCCCGGCGGGGATGCTGTCGGCCAGCGCTCCGAACAGATCGGGATCCAACTCGAAGGTGCTGAGGTTGCGGGCGTTGACGCCGATGAGACCGGCGCCGATGTCGACGGCCCTGGCCACCTCATCCGCGCTGTGCGTCTCGACCAGAGCGGTCATACCGAGCTCGCTGATCAGCTCGTGCAGGGAGTCCAGCCGCGCCTGGTCGAGGGCGGCGACGATGAGCAGCACCAGGTCGGCACCCGCGGCGCGCGCCTCGAACACCTGATACGGCTCGCCGATGAAGTCCTTGCGCAGCACCGGGATCGAGACGGCGGCACGCACCGCCTCGAGATCGGCGAGCGAGCCCCCGAACTTTCGCTCTTCGGTGAGCACACTGATCGCGCTGGCACCGCCGAGCTCGTAGGCACGGGCCAGGGCGGCCGGATCGGCGATCTCGGCGAGCGGACCGCGCGACGGGCTTGCCCGCTTGACCTCGGCGATGATCTTCACCCGATCGGCGGGAGCGAGCGCGGCCAGCGCATCGAGTGCCGGGGGCCGCGCACGAGCTGCCGCCTCGACCTGCGCGAGCGGGCGGAGCGACTGCCGTGCCGCCGCGTCCTCGAGAGAACCGGCGAGGAGGTCGGAGAGCACCTAGTCGTGCTTAGAGGTGTACTTCGGCCCGTAGACGCCGTAGCCGAGCTTGCGCAGCACGAGTCCGACGATGAGACCGACCACCACGAGTCCGGCCGAGGCCCAGACCACGATCGGAAGGTCCAGGAAGAAGGCCAGGGTGCCGACGGCAAAGGCGACGAGCATGATGATCACAGCGGTCCAGGCGGCGGGCGAGTTGCCTTCGCCGGGCTCGTGGAATTCGTCGCTCACTGGGTTTTCTCCTTCGTGCTGGGTCGGTCAAAGTCTAGCGTGACGGCGAATCGTCGCTCGCTCGGGCGTCCCCGACTGAGCCACCGTCGCTGGTCGGCACCTCCGGTGTCGGGCCGTCGGTCGGATCGGTGCCATTGCTCAGGCTGTCCCAGTCCGCAGCGGGGTTCTCCCCCACCGCCTGGCGCTCGAGCCGCACGGCCTGGTACTTGCGCGACGATGCCGGCCAGAACCTCCCGGTGAACAGCAGGAACAGTCCGAGCAGCACGACCAGGGCACCCACGACGATGGTGATCGCCGGCCAGGGGGTCACGCTGACACTGCGGACGAGCGCTGCGATGGGGGCGGCACCGCTGACCCCGGTCGCCTCGGTGATCAGCGAGGCGGATGCCGCGACCGGATCGCGGAGCGCCGACACCGCGGACAGCACGATCGTGACGCCCAGCAGCGTCTGCACAGCTCCGAGCACGTAGCGGATCAGGGGCCCGGCGATGGCGAGCGCGCCGACCAGGGCGAGGCCGGCAAGCGCGAGGGTGACCAGGGCGGGCGCCGCGACATCCCCCGCCGCGGTCAGGTGGCTCTGGGTGGCGGCGCTGCCGTCGATGGTGAGCGAGAACCACGGATTGGTCCAGGTCAGGATGGTCAGGCCGCTCAACACGACTCCGGCGAGCATCGTGAACGACTTCAGCCTGCGCGGATTCAGCCTGCGCGGCGTCACGAGCGCACCCGCTTCATGGCGTTGGCGACGGCCACGGCGCGCAGCGGGGCTGCCGCCTTGTTCTGCGTCTCCTGGTGCTCGGTGGCGGGATCGGAGTCGGCCACCAGTCCAGCTCCGGCCTGCACCCGGGCGACCCCGCCGGAGATCGTGGTGGTGCGGATGGCGATGGCCAGATCGAGGTCGCCGGCGAAACCGAAGTAGCCGACGACTCCCCCGTACAGACCGCGCTGGGCTGCCTCCAGCTCATCGATGATCTCGAGCGCCCGCGGCTTCGGGGCACCGGAGAGGGTGCCCGCCGGGAAGGTGGCGCGGAACACGTCGATCGAGTTGGCGTCCGGCGACAGATCGCCCTCCACCGAGGAGACCAGGTGCATGATGTGGCTGAACCGCTCCACCCGCATGAACTCCGTCACCTCGACGGAACCCGCCACGCAGACCTTGGACAGGTCGTTGCGGGCGAGGTCGACCAGCATGAGGTGTTCCGCGCGCTCCTTCGGGTCGCCGAGCAGCTCCTCGCTGAGGGCGAGGTCCTCCTCCGGGTTCGCGCCACGGGGGCGGGACCCGGCGATCGGGTGCATGTAGACGTGGTCGTTCTCGACCTTGACGAGCGCTTCGGGCGAGGAGCCGACGATCCAGTACGGCTCGCCCGCGGCATCCTCCAGCGACAGCAGGTACATGTACGGGCTGGGGTTGAGGGTGCGCAGCACCCGGTAGACGTCGATCGGGTCGGCGGTGGCCTCGTGGTCGAAGCGCTGCGAGATGACGACCTGGAATACGTCGCCGTCGCGGATGAACTCCTTCGAGCGCTCGACCGCGGCCCGGTAGTCGGCGGGCAGGATGCGCGGCGTCGGCGTCGGGGCGACGGTGAGGTCGACCTCGGCAAGCCACGCCTCGGAGGGCTCGGCCAGGCGGCGCTGCATGTCGTTCAGCCGCGACTGCGCGCCGGCCCAGAGCTGTTCGGCATCGTCGGTGCCGTCGTTGAGCGCCGTGGCGATGAGCAACACGGCGCCCGTGCGGTGGTCGAGTACGACCAGCTCGGAGACGAAGCTGAAGGCCTGACCGGGGATGGTGAAATCGGCCGGCGGAATGTTCGGCAGCCGCTCGATCTGGCGGATCGCCTCCCAGCCGATGAACCCCACCAGGCCGCCGGTGAGGGGCGGATGTTCGGGCACGTGGGCGGTGCCCCAACGCTCATAGAGGTGGCCGAGCGCCTCGAGCGGTGCGCGACTGAACCCGGTGCCCAGGGCACGCTGCTCGTCGATACCGTAGTCGAGCCAGACCGCCTCGCCGTCGACCTGCGTCAGCACACCGAAACTCGACGCCCCGACGAAGGAGTAGCGCGACCAGATGCCGCCCTGCTCCGCTGACTCGAGCAGGAAGGTGCCGGGCTCGCCCTGCGCCAGCTTGCGGTAGATACCCACCGGGGTCTCGCCGTCGGCGAAAAGTTCACGGATGACGGGCACCACCCGGTGCCCGGCAAGCAGCGCGTCGAACTCGGCCCGAGTACTCGTCTCACTCATCGAGCTCGCCAAAAGTGACCTGGTCGATCTCGTTGTCGACGAAGTTCGGGGTCTCGGTGCCGATGAAACCCTGTTCGGGGTGCGAGTCGCTCGAGCCTCCCACTACGGGGTCGAGCGGATCGACATCGAAGCAGGCGTGGGCGCCGGTGTGGCAAGCCGGGCCGACCTGGTCGACCGTCACCAGGATGGCATCCGCATCGCAGTCGAAGGCCGCAGCCTTCACGTACTGGCGGTGCCCGGAGGTATCGCCCTTGCGCCAGAACTCCTGCCGGGAGCGCGACCAGAAGGTGACGCGCCCCTCGGTGAGGGTGCGACGCAGCGCCTCGGCGTTCATGTAGCCGAGCATCAGCACCTGCTTCGTCGACTCCTCCTGGATGATCGCCGGCAGCAGGCCGTTCGCGTCGAACACGGCACGAATCAGCACGGAGTCGAGATCGGTTGCGGTCGTGTTCATGGTCATCTCACTTCGATTCCGGATGCCGTGAGCTCACGCTTCACGTCACCGACGGTCAACTCTCCGGTGTGGAACACCGACGCCGCAAGCACCGCGTCGGCGCCAGCCCGCACCGCGGGCGCGAAATCTCCGACCGAGCCGGCACCGCCGCTGGCGATCACCGGAACCCGCGACAGCTCGCGCATCGCCGCGACCAGCTCCAGGTCGAAGCCCTGCTTGGTGCCGTCCGCGTCGATCGAGTTGACCAGCAGCTCGCCCGCCCCACGGTCGATCACCTCCGCGGCCCAGGCCAGGGCATCCAGCTCGGTCTCGCGACGCCCGCCATGGGTGGTCACCACGAAGCCGGAGGGGGCGGATGCGCTGCGGGTGACGTCCAGGGAGAGCACGAGCACCTGCGCACCGAAGCGGTCGGCGATCTCCCCCACCAGCTCCGGGCGCTGGATCGCCGCGCTGTTGACGCCGACCTTGTCCGCTCCGACGGCGAGCAGCCGGGCGACGTCGTCGGTCGAGCGCACGCCGCCCCCGACGGTGAGCGGGATGAAGACCTGCTCGGCGGTGGCCCGCACGACGTCATAGGTGGTGGAGCGGTCATCCACCGTGGCGGTCACGTCGAGGAAGATGATCTCGTCCGCACCCTGCTCGTAGTACCTCGCGGCGAGCTCGACCGGGTCGCCGGCGTCTCGGAGGTTCAGGAAGTTGACGCCCTTGACGACGCGGCCTGCCGCGACATCCAGGCACGGGATCACGCGGGTCACGACGGCCACGATCAGATCCTCGCGGCGTGGATCGGGCTCACCAGGATCGCCCGCGCGCCCAGGTCGTAGAGGCGGTCCATGATCAGGTTGGTGTCATCGCTGCGCACCATCACCCGCACGGCGACCCAGCTGCTGTCGCGCAGCGGCGACACCGTGGGCGATTCGAGTCCGGGCGCGATGGCCGAGGCCTGGTCGATCAGGTCGACAGGCAGGTCGTAGTCCATGAGCACGAACTGACGGGCGACCAGCACCCCCTGCAGGCGGCGCTGCAGGATCGCGATGCCCGGGTGCTCGGCCTTCCCGCTGTCGGCACTGGCACCGATCAGCACGGCCGAAGACTGCAGGATGACCGGGCCGAAGATTTCGAGCCCCTGGGCCCGCAGGGTGGAACCGGTCGAGACCACGTCGGCCACGGCATCCGCGACGCCGAGTTTGACCGCCGATTCCACCGCACCGTCGAGCTTCACCAGCTGGGCGGCGACACCGGCCCTGGCCAGGAAGTCGCCGACCAGGCCGGGATAGCTGGTGGCGACGCGGATGCCGTCGAGGTCGGCAAGCTCGGCGAAGCGGCCGGGCCTGCCCGCGAATCGGAAGGTGGATGCACCGAAGTCGAGGCTGGTGATCTCGGCCGCGCTCGAGCCGGAATCGAGCAGCAGGTCGCGCCCGGTGATGCCGACGTCCAGCGCGCCGGAGCCCACGTAGGTGGCGATGTCTCGGGGGCGGAGGTAGAAGAATTCGACGTCGTTGCGAGGGTCGACGACATTGAGCGCGCGCGGGTCGCGGCGACCGGCGTATCCGGCCTCCGCGAGCATCTCAGACGCGGTCTCGCTCAGGGAGCCCTTGTTGGGCACTGCGATGCGGAGCATTGGTCTCTTTCGGTCGGCAGGAGGATGCGGGCGACGGGCCGGAACTAACCGATCAGAGATGTCGCCAGATGTCCGCCGGGGCGAGCCCCTTCGCGATCATGAGAACCTGCAGGTGGTAGACGAGCTGGGAGATCTCCTCGGCGGTCTCCTCGACCGTCTGGTACTCCGCGGCCATCCAGACCTCGGCGGCCTCCTCGACGATCTTCTTGCCGATCGCGTGGACGCCGGCGTCGAGCTCCGCGACGGTGCCGGAGCCTTCGGGCCGGGACACGGCCTTCCCGCTCAGCTCCACAAAGAGGTCGTCGAAGGTCTTCACCCCTCTAGGTTAGCGGTGCGCTGCCCGCGACGGGCGCGCCCGCCCGCACTGCCCGCGCCGCTGCGCCGCCCCACGCCGCCACGGCAGTGCACCCCACCCCGCCACCGCGGCATGCCCCACCCCACACCGCGGCACGCCCCACCCCGCCACTCCCCACCCCGCCACCCTCTGCACGAAATGAAGGAGAGGTTTCGGGCGGGCCTGAGAATCGCGGGCACCCTCGTGGGCGCTGACGAGGTTTTTCCTTCATTTCGTGCAGGAGGGATCGCCCGTGCACTGCGGGGCGGTTGCCGCTGGTGACTGCTCCTGACCGCATTTCTCGACCTGTGGTGCGGCGGCCGATCGCGGTTGGCCGGGCGCCGTCGTGAAATGACCCCTCTGCACGAAATGAAGGAGAGGTTTCGGGCGGGCCCGAGAATCGCGGGCACCCTCGTGGGTGCTGACGAGGTTCTTCCTTCATTTCGCACAGCGCCACGGTGTGCGCGAGAGCCGGGCAGCCCGCTGGTGCGCCTCAGCCGAGCATGACCGCCGGCCCGTCCACGGGTTGCAGCACGGCGGCCGGCTCCAGCCGCACGATGACGGCTTTCGACGTGGGCGTGTTGCTTCCATCGCCGGCACTGTCAAGCGGAACGAGCACGTTCGCCTCCGGGTAGTAGGCGGCCGCGCAGCCCCGCGCCGTGGCATACGACACCACGCGGTAATTGCGCAGAACCCGCTCCTTCTCGTCGTGCCATTCGCCGAAGATGTCGACGCGCTGGCCATCGGTGAGACCGAGTTCGATGATGTCATCGGGGTTCACGAAGATCACGTCGCGGCCCTTGTGGATGCCGCGGTAGCGATCGTTGAGCGCATAGATCGTGGTGTTGAACTGGTCGTGCGAGCGCATCGTCTGCAGGATGAGCCGGCCCGCCGGCCGTTCCAGACGCTCCAGCACGTTCACGGTCATCATCGCCTTGCCGGTGGCGGTGGAGAAAGTGCGCGAATCCCGTGGGCCGTTCGGCAGCACAAAGCCGCCCAGCTTGCGCACCTGCTCGTTGAAGCGCTCGAAGCCCGGGATCACCCGGCTGATGTGATCGCGCACGACGTCGTAATCGTCCTGCATCGACTGCCAGTCGACCGGTCCATCGTCACCCAGGGTCGCCCGCGCAACGCCCACCACGATCGCCAGCTCCGACTTCAGGCTCGGTGACACCGGCGGCACGCTGCCATGCGTTGCATGGACTGCGCAGACCGTGTCTTCGACCGACAGGAACTGCGGGCCGGACTTCTGCAGGTCGAACTCCGTGCGACCGAGCGTCGGCAGGATGAGCGCGGCGGCTCCGGTGACCCCGTGCGAACGGTTGAGCTTGGTCGACACCTGCACGCTGAGCTCTGTGCCGAGCATGGCTGCCTCCGCGGCATCCGTGTCGGAGATCGCGGCGACGAAGTTGCCGCCGACCGCCATGAAGACCTTGACCTGCCCGGTCTGCATCGCCTCGATCGTCTTCAGCGCGTCGAAGCCGTGTGGGCGAGGCGGGTCGAAGCCGAACTCGGCCTGAATCGCGTCGAGGAACTCGGGGTGCATCTGCTCCCAGATGCCCATGGTGCGATCGCCCTGCACGTTGCTGTGTCCGCGGATCGGGGATGCTCCCGCACCGTGCTTGCCGATGTTACCGCGGAGGAACAGCAGGTTCATCAGCTCTTTCAGCGTGGGCACCGAGTGCTTGTGCTGGGTCAGGCCCATCGCCCAGGTGATGATCACCCGATCGGCGGCGATGTAGCGCTCGGCGAGTTCATCGATCTGCTCCGAGGTCAGCCCGGTCGCGAGCAACACCTCCGCCTCGTCGACGGCGAGCAGGTTGGCCTTGGTCTCCTCGAATCCGGAGACGTGGTCACGGATGAACTCGTGGTCGAGCACCGTGCCGGGATTCGCCTCCTCGGCCAGCAGCACCCGCTTCGACACGGCCTGCAGCAACGCCATGTCACCGCCCGAACGGATCTGCAGGAACTGGTCGGCGATCTGCGTGCCCTTGCCGATCACGCCGCGCACCCGCTGCGGGTTCTTGTAGCGGATGAGCCCGGCCTCCGGCAGCGGATTGACCGCGACGATACTGGCGCCCTTGAGCTTCGCATCCTCGAGCGCCGTCAGCATCCTGGGGTGATTGGTTCCGGGGTTTTGGCCCATCACGATGATGAGGTCGGTGCGCTCGAAATCGTCGTAGGCGATCGTGGACTTGCCGATGCCGATCACCTCGCCCAGGGCGGTTCCGGTGGCCTCGTGGCACATGTTGGAGCAGTCGGGAA
>Ga0247737_1000034_pt1 | contig 36393 bp, 28 predicted proteins | sample UWRJL028104C2_FD_180937 | JGI IMG/M metagenome (GOLD analysis project Ga0247737, IMG submission 180937) | Plant litter microbial communities from Arlington Agricultural Research Station in Wisconsin, United States - UWRJ-L028-104C-2 | ecosystem: Environmental > Terrestrial > Plant litter >...
ACCCGTTTGGATGGTTCTTGTGCCCCCGTTTGTGCCCCGGTTTAGTCGGTTTGCGTCCCCGCTTTTTTCGGTTTTCACACGGCTGAGGACCTCACTCGGGAGATCATTTACTTCGTGGGCCACCGCGCTGCCAGATGAGTGCTTGGACGAGGGCCATTTTTAGGCGGTTCAGTACGCAAACGCAGAATTGGGCATTCGGCGATACGATGATCTGCTCGGATCATTTTCTTGCCGGCCTGTGACCCTTGCGACAAATCCGGAGTTCACACGCTGGACGGGGCTGAACCACGGGATCGACGATGGAAAAGACATCGGCTGAAATGCTCGAACACCATATCGCCGGGCGTCTGCTTGCCGCCGAAGACGGATACGCGTCTCAAGAGTTGCTCGTGCAAATCTTTGCGCGCAAACCGGTCCAGGACAGCTTCACCGTTCCGGCGGTCGCAGAGCCACTCCTGGTCTGCATCCTGACCGGCTCGGCAACGATCGAGGAAAGACCGCCAGGCGGTAATTGGGCGGCAAGCGAGGTCGGCATCGGCGACTTTTTTGTGACCGATTCCGACGAACCTTATGAGTTGCGCTGGCGGTCGCATTCCGGCGAGCCGTTCGAGGTGATGCACTTGTATTTGGGCTTGCCGATGCTGGAGCGGGCGGCGGCCGCGCTTTTCGGCATCGTGGAGCGCCCGGCCCTTCGCGAAGTGTCTGGCGGGCGAGACCCCGCGCTGACACATCTGTTCGCGGCGCTGGCACACGAGCTGACCGCTCCACATCCCAGTAGTGCGCTCATGGTCAACAACCTCGCGCAGGCCATCGCCATCCATCTTGTGCGCGACTATCGCGACTTGGCACGTCGCACGGTCCATCGCCGCAGCGCCCTGGCCGGAAAGAAGCTAAGCCCGTTGACGATCCGAAAAGCTGCCGTACCGGCAAGCTTCGGTCGGACAGTATTTATTTGGTGGAGCGCTGATGTCGCGGCCTGGACGGCGTTTCACACTGGAAGCTGCTGGCCGCAAGCGTCGATCCAGTCCCGCGATACATCGCTCTCTGCGGATAGGAACAGAGCGGTCGCTGCATGTCGATATGACCGGAATTCGCCGCGGAGAATTTGGTCGCGATGATGCGGTTGGGCGCCTCGCCTCGCTCGGTCCAGGCGATCAGCGCAGAGAAGATATCGTGCTGCGCTGCATCGGAAGGCGGGCGTGGCGGAATGCCGAGCGTGGCGTTGAATGAGTCCGGGCCAGTGCCGCCGCCGCAATGCATCATGCCAGGGGCCATGAAAAGCCGTGCGCTGTCCGCGAGTTTGTCGACGCCGCCCATCTGCGCGGCCTGGCGGTCGAAGAAGGAAACTGACTGGCCCGGCGCAACCAGGGTGTCGGCGAGGCCATGAAATACAATCAGCTTGCCGCCGCGCGCCGCGAACGCCGCCAGACTACGGCGCGTCGCGTCGTTGACGATCGGATCCAACCGCGCGTTGACGAGCGGCATATCGCGATCGAAATCGAAGTTCCGCCAATCCCAGTCCGCGCCGAACACCCATTTGAACAGCGCGCTGAAGGGCGGATGGCCGCCGATCGGCTTTTGCAGGAAGGACCAGCCGAATGTGTCGGGCATCTCGCTGCCCGGCAGCCAGCCGTAATAGGTCGGCTTGCCGTTTCGATCGGTCGGCCCGGAGTAAAAGGCACGCGCCGTCGCAACCTCGCCCTTGGTGAGGCAGTTGTCCGACGTCGCACCCTTGCATAGGACGACAACGGGATCGAATTTGCAGTTCATCGGGTCCGAGATGAACCGGTCTCCGGCCAGCCCGCGCCCTTGTCGCCGACAGCTGGCGATCGCGGCATTGTTGAGCAAGGTCAACTTCGTTTCCGAGAGCAGCCGGCCTGGCGTGCGGTTCGCCGCCGCATAGTTCCACAGCACTGCGGCATGACCCCAGGTCCGATCGATCACCGGCGCGCCCACCAGGATGCCGTTATAATCTTCCGGGTAATGGAGTGCCTCGATCAGGCCCATCTGGCCGCCCGTCGAGCAGCCGGTATAATAGGATTGCCGGGCGTCCTGCCCGTAAAACGCCTTGGTGATCGCCTTGCCGGTCGTCGTCATGACATGGGTCGACAGGCGGCCCCAATCGCGCCACTTGCGCGGCTGACCGATCAACGCGTCGCCTTCCAACGGGGACGCGGGCGCGGTTCCCGCATCGGTCGTTGCGGTCGCGAAGCCGCGGCGCAGCCCTTCGACCATGCCCGAATAGCCAAGCGCGAACGTGCCGGCGAAGCCGCCGCTGCCATTGCCATGGAATACGCCGGTCCAGCCCTGCGCAGGCAGCCACACCTCGACGCCGATGTCGGAGCCGGGTTGGGATCGCACGCGGGCGACGATACGGCAGAAGCTGCGATAGCCCGGATCGCCCTTGGCCGTCGTCTCCGCCGGCTTAGCGGGTACCAGCACGGCGCTGGCGATGGTGGTATTCGGCAGCGTCAGGTTCGCGAGCGCGGTGCAACGCGCGCCAGTGTCCTGCGCCGGTGTCAGGCCCTGTGCCACCGCCACGTTCGGAACCGTCCAGCCGATCGCGGCAGCCGCGAGAATGGCGCCGCAGTGCTTACGCTTCATGATTCTCTCCAACGGTTCGGACACTATCATTTCAGCCACGCTCATGCGGCGACGGTCGCCGACGATCGCTTGATCAGCCGGGCGAGCCACAGGAACAAGAAGGCGGCGACGAGATACATCGGCGCCAGCGCGTAAAACGCCATCTGCAGCGAATTCCCGCCATAATCGGGGCGGAAGAAATCGCTCGCGATGCCGACGAAGGTCGGGCCGAGGCCGAGGCCGACGAGGTTCATGACCAACAGGAGCAAGGCGCCCGAGATCACCCGCGCGCCGGGGGAAACCTCGCTCTGGATGAAGGTGACGGTCGCGGGGAGAAAGAAGGAATTGAGGAACAGCGGCACGAACAGCAGCGCGAGCGCGACCTCCCACCGTTCCGCCGCGGCGAAACCGAGGAAAAAGGGCAGCGCGAGCAAGAGCGACAGGGCCGGTATCGTGGCATAGGCCGCCTTGCTCCGGACGGCGTAGCGATCGATCAGCTTGCCCGAGACGAAGATGCCGGTGCCCATCCCCAGCCCGACGGCCAGCGCGTACCAGATCGCGACCTCGTCGAGCGTCATGCCCTTTTCGCGCATCAGGAACAGAGTAGCGAAGTTGGCCAGTCCGTAGGTGATGAAATTGGCGGCGCCGCTGGCGAGCGCCGCGACCGCCAGCACCTTGTTGCTGAAGAATCCGACGATCGCCTGGCCGAAGCTGGGTTCGGGCCCGTCGCTTGCAGTCGTTGCGGGATCGAAGCGTCCGCGGACCGGCTCGGGCACGAAGAAATAGACAACAAGCGCCGTGACGACGCCGATCGCGCCGACGGCGTAAAAGGGCACGCGCCAGTCATAGGCGGCCGCCAACGATGCGCCGAACGCGACGCCCAGCGCAGACCCGATCGGCGGGCCGAGATTGAAGATGCCCATGGCGGTGCCACGCTGCCCGCGCGGAAAGGTATCGGAGATGATCGCATAGGACGGCGGCACGCCGCCCGCTTCGCCGATGCCGACCGCCATCCGGGCGCCGGCGAGCTGGCCGTAATTGCCCGCCATGCCGCAAGCAATGGTTGCACCGCTCCACAGCCCGCAAGCCAGCGACAGGATCTTCACGCGGTTGGAGCGATCTGCCAGCCAGCCGACGGGGATCGCGATGAAGCAATAGAACAGCGCGAAGTAGAAGCCGGTAACATATCCTAACTGGCTGTCCGTGATCTGCAGCCCGTCCTGGATCGGCTTGGCCAGGATGGAGACCAGCTGGCGATCAAGGAAGTTCAGCACATAGACGAAGCACAGCATGCCCAGCACCCAGCGGCTATTGCCGTGTCGGACGGAAGCTGCGCCCGCCTCGTGATGCGGCGCTTGGTCGATCGCCATCGGCTTCGGTCCCTTCCTATCCATTTCGGTTCGTGTCGATCCAGCCGGCGCGGCCTTTGCCGCCGCCAAGCCCGGCGGCAACGCGTTGTTTCAGCAGCGCCGGCGGGCGGAACCGCTCGCCATAGGCATCATGAAGGATATCCTGCACCTGCAGGCAAAGATCCGACGTGACGATATCCATCATCGCGAACGGGCCGATGGGGTGGCCAAGGCCAAGGCGACACGCAGCATCGAGGTCGGCGGGCGTTGCGACGCCTTCCTCGACCAGCTTGACCGCTTCGATCAGAAAGGCATGCAGCATCCGGTTGAGCGCGAAGCCCGCAACGTCCTTGATCCTCACTGGCTGCTTGCCAATGCCGCCCAGCACGGTGATCACCTCGTCCATCACCGCAAGGTCGGTAGCAAAGCCAGGGATCACCTCGACCAACTTCATGCGCGAGACCGGCGAGAAATAGTGGGTGCCAAGGAAACGTTTCCGGCGCTCGGGTGTCAGGGTTGCCGCAAGCGTGGAAATGGGGAGAGTCGAGGTGTTCGAGGCGATGATGCACGCCGGCTGGCACACCCCGTCAAGCAAGCGCAACACGGCCCCTTTTGCGTCGATCGATTCATAGACCGCCTCGGTGACCAGATCGCAATCGGCCATTGCGGCGAGCGCGGAGACCGGCCGAATGCGGGTCAGCGCCGCCTCGGCTGCTTCCGGCGAATAAAATTCTCGTGAGACCCCTTTGTCGAGGATCCCGCGCAGCCGCTTGATCGCCTCCGCCAACGCGTCATCGCTGCGGTCATGGAGCAGGACCTCATGGCCAGCCAGGGCGAATACCAGCGCAATCTCCGCGCCCATCAGCCCAGCGCCGACGACCCCCGCCCTCATGATATCTCTCCCGCGTAGCGGCCCGATCCCGCTTCGGCCCGGCTCTGCCAGCGTCGCGCCTGCTCGATATACCATTGCAGGACTTCCGGCGTCGCAGACGCTTCTGCGCTGACCACCTTTGCGACGGGCCACCCGGCGAACAGACGCTTGATGGGCAATTCCTGCTTCTTGCCCGACAAGGTCCGCGGAATAGCCGGCGCGGCGATCAGCCGATCGGGCACGAAGCGAGGTGACAGGCTGCTGCGAATGGCTGCGGCGATTGCCGTTTCGAGAGCGGCATCGAGGCTCTGGCCCTCGGCCGGCACGACGAACATGATCAACTGGCTGTCGCCACCTTCATCTTCGACATCGATGATCATCGTGTCGGCGATCTGCGGCAGCCGTTCGATGGCGGCGTATATTTCCGCAGTGCCCATGCGCACGCCATGCCGGTTGATCGTCGCATCGCTGCGGCCTGAAATCGTGCAGCTGCCATCGCTGCCGATGGTCACCCAATCGCCATGCCTCCAGACGCCGGGCCATTCGCCAAAATAGGATTCGCAGTAGCGGCTGCCGTCCGCATCGTTCCAGAAATAGAGCGGCATGCTGGGGAAGGGGCGCGTGCAGACCAGCTCGCCGACCTCGTCGACCACCGGCCTGCCCTGTTCGTCCCATGCCTCCATCGCGGCGCCCAGGTGGCGGCATTGCAGCCGGCCCGGCGTATCGGGAAGTTCGGGATTGCCGGCCATGAAGGCGGCGGCGATCTCGGTCCCGCCGCTGACATTGCACCACCAGATATCGGGCCGGCCTTGCGCGGCGAATTGCGCCGTGCCCCAACGCTGCACGTCGGGCGGCAGCGGCGACCCGGTGCTGCCGAGCGCGCGGAAGCGATCGATGCCCGAAATCTCCGCAAGGTGGACGCCCGCCTTGCGACAGCTGGCGAAGAAGGCCGCACCGGCCCCGAACCACGTAACACCGGTGCGTGCCGCGAAATCCCACAGCCTGGTCCAGTCCGGATCGGCCCTGGTGCCGCTCGGCGAACCGTCGAACAGGCAGATGGTCGTGCCGCTGAGCAGCCCGCCGACCTGAATGTTCCACATCACCCAGCCGCTGGCACTGTACCAATGGAAGCGATCCCCCAGATTGTTGGCGGAATAGCTTGGCCCGAGATCGAAATGGAGCCGGCCCGCCGCGGTGGCGAGGACGATACCGCCATGGCCGTGGACGATCGCCTTGGGAAGCCCGGTGGTACCGCTCGAATAGAGGATCCACAGCGGATGATCGAACGGCAGCCATTCGGGCTCAAACGTTGCGACCGCCGCGTCATTCCGGGCGATGGTTGCGGCAAAATCCGTGCTGCCGGCTATCTCTCCCTCGCCACAGCCACTGGCGACCAGAATCAGCGATTCGATGCAGGGTAGCTGTCGTCGGATCTCCGTAACGGCGGCGCTCCGGTCCAGCGACTTGCCGGCATAAAGGATGCCGTCGACGGCGATCAGCGCCTTGGGCTGGGTCTGCCGCCAGCGGTCAAGGACGGCATTCGTCCCCATGTCCGGCGAGCAGAGCGTCCAGATCGCGCCCAGGCTGGCGCAGGCGAGCAGGCCGACGACCGCCGCGGGGATGTTGGGCAGATAGCCCGCGACGCGATCGCCCGGACCGATCCCGTGGTCGTGAAGCGCGAGCGCAAGCGCGGCCGTCTGGCGCTGGAGTTCGCCCCAGCCGAGCGTGGTCTGGACGCCGCGCTCGTCCAGCGCAATGATCGCGGGCTGGCCGGCCGCATCGGCGGCCGCTGCGTGCCGGAACACATGCCGCGCATAATTGACCTGCGCCCCTTCGAACCATCGTGCGCCGGGCATCGCGTCGTCGCCGAGCACGGTCGTGAACGGCGTGGGGGATTCGATGCCGTCATACTCCCAGATGCTGCGCCAGAAACCGTCCAGATCCTCCACCGACCAGTGGCGCAAATCCTCATATGTCGCAAAGCTGCGGCCGTGCACCGCTTTCAGCCACCCCAAATATAGGCGGATTTGAGGTACGGGAGTCGAAAGGTCCGCGTTGCTACTGGCAGGGGGCATCGAAATGGCGAACCTCGTCTCGTTTTCCGGTCGTTATTGGCGGTGCTGCTGTCCCAGCACGGACGACGCCCTCGGGGAGGCGTCGTCCGCCGGGGTTAGAAGGACGTCCGCAGGCTCATCGCTGCGTAACGACCAATCGGGTTGTAGGCGCCGCCAATGCCGTCGGTGCCCGGGAAGTAGGGCGGCGTCGCGTCGAACAGGTCGTTCACCTGCATCCCGAGTTCCATGCCCTTGGCAAAGCCGATGTCAGGCAGTCGCACCGACAGCCGCAGATCGACCGTGGTGTAGCCCTTGGCCTCATAGAGGCTCGAGCCGGTCGGCGTCGCATAAGAAGCGGTGACGCCGCTGCGATGATTGACGAAGTTGACGAATGTCACCGGGCCAGCCGTCACTCCAAGCGTGGTACGCAGCGTGGCGCGCGGGATGCCGGCGTCCAGCGAATTGCTTTCGGCCGAGGTCGGAGACAGCTGGTTGCGATAGTTCAGGATGTAATTGCCCGCGACGCCCCCAAAGATCGTGCCGAAGCCCGCAGGCTGGCGGTAACGAACGTCGAAGTCGATCCCGTTGGTCTTGCGAACGCCGAAATTGCCCTGCCGCAGATCCAGGATGTTGCCGATCGGCGGCACGGCCGAGAAGGTGAAGTAGAATGGCACGGTATTCGTGATCGCCGCGCTCAGCTGCGCCGCCGTCGGAGTGCGGATGACGCGTGAGGCAAAGGTCGGATCGCTGAACAACAGCGCACCCAGGCCCGAGGGCGTACCGATCACATTGTCGTACTTGATGTCGTAGAAGGTGACGCTCGCCGTCAGGCTCGGGGCGAATTTCGGCCGCAGATCCGCGCCGAGCGACCAGGTACGCGCCGTTTCGGGGGTCAGTGCCTGGTTGCCGCCAAAAAGCAGGATCGTGTTGACCTGCGCCGCACCGCGCGACGGGTCGCGCGCGCCAAAGGCATCGACAAGCGCGGCGGCGGAATAATAGGAACCCACCGTCGAGCCCAGGTCGCGAAGCCCCGGCGCGCGGAACGAACGGCCATAGCTGCCGCGCAGATTGAGGCCCTCGACCGGTTCCCAGGTGAGGCCGATCTTCGGATTGCTGGTCGAACCGAAGTCGCTGTAGTGATCATAGCGGCCCGACAGCGACAACGCGAGGCTGTGGGCCATCGGCGCGGCATTGCCCTCGCCGAAGATCGGCACGAACAATTCGCCGTAGAGCGACTGGACGTTGCGCTCGAGGTCTTCGGGGAAGCCGACCCCGCCGCTCTGGCCACGCTGCATATAGGTTTCGCGGCGATATTCGGCGCCAACCGCGATCTTGACCGCGCCACCCGGCAGGTCGGCCAGGGCTCCGTCCACCTTCACCGCGCCGATTCCCGTACGCTGGCGATTGACGAAGTCGGTGGGGTTGTCGAGGATTGCCGCGACGACCGTCGGACTGGTCCTGTAGCCGAAGGGATCGAGCGCGGTGGCCATCGTCGTCCCGGCGGCGGCAGCGGTCAACGCCGTGGTGTTGATGCCCGGCTGGAAAGTGTCGTTACGCGACCAGTTGAACGAGCCATAGATTGTGGCCTTGAAATCGCTCGGCAGGCCGATATCGACTCCGGCCGTCGCGTTGCCGGTGCGCACGCGGAAAGTCTGGTCGAAATGATCGGCGCCGACCAGCCGGTCGGGGCGGAAGTCGAAATAGCCGAAGAGCGAGCCCGTTCCCGGCGGCGCCCGGAAGAAGGGGTTGGCGGCGGTGATCAGGACGAAGGTCTGGCCCGGGAGAGCCGCCTGAACGACATCCTTGCGATCCGAATAGAGAATATCGGCCCACAGCGTTACCGCGCTGGCCACTTCCTGACGCGCCGACACGAGAACGCTGTGCGTGCGGTTTTCCGGCACAAGGTCGACCGCGCCGCGCGGATCGCAGGTGTTGAGGCCGGGCGCCAGGCCGGGCGCGGCGTAGATTGTCCCGGCGAACAGGTTCACGTTCGCGTCGGGGCAGACCGCGGAGCGGGTATCGATGCCACCGGCCGCCCGGAAATCGAGCGTGCGATAGGCGCGGTCGGCGCCGGTGATGTTGCTGTTTTCCTGATATTGATACGCTGCGACGAGCGATCCGCTGCCCCAGTCGTGCCCGAAGATAGCACCCGCATTGAACGCGTGATAATCGTCCGCCATGCCATAGCGGACATTCGCTTGCAGCCCGGACACGCGCTTGCGGGTGATGAAGTTGACGACGCCGGCGACGGCCTCCGATCCATAGATCGCCGATGCGCCATCGGCGACGATCTCAACCCGCTCGATCGCCAGCTCTGGGATGAACGGATAGTCCGGATTGGTCTGCTGGGTGCTGCCGGAAATCAGGCGATGCCCGTTCATCAGCGGCAGTGTGGCGGAAGTGGGCAGGCCGCGCAGGCCCGGCGCGAACGAGCCGAGGCCACCATTGCTGACCCGCGGGGCGGTGTTGAAGCTGTTGAGCTGCGGCACCGTTGCGAGCAATTCGGCGGTGCTTGCAGCGCCGATCAGCTTGGCGTCCTCGCGCGACACGCTGATCAGCCCCGACCCGGTGGGCGGAATACCGCGAATGCTGGTGCCGGTCACGACAATGTCGGCCTCGGGCTCGGCGCCGCTATCCTCGACCTGGTCGCTTGCAGCGGTGCTCTGCGCATACGCCGCTGCGGGCAGACCAAGCGCCGCCACCACGAGTGCGGTCCGGCACAGCAGGCGCGCACGATGTCCCATGCGAATGGTTTGGATCGACATGATGTTCTTTCCCCTCCTTGATCTGTCTTGCTCGCGGACAACGCCGCCGCCGGGCTTTGCCGGCTTGTTGCCTTGCTTATGGTCTGACAAACCATGCCGTAAGCGCATTTGCGGACATTGCTGTGTCCTTATCGGCCACACGAAAAGGAAGGATGACATCGCTATGGTGCTGGACGACGAGAACGGATCGGCGAGCCGCAACGCCCGCGCCGGTTTTCCATCCCTCAATCAGCGCATCTTCGCGCCGTTCAAGATCGCCACGGTGATCGATACGGTCGCCAGCCGCGGGATCCTGCCGGAGGCGGTTCTGGAGCGGACCGGGTTGACGCTTGCGGAAGTGCGCAATCCGCACACGCTCACCTCGATCGGCCAATATCTGATCGCATGCGAGAATATCGTCGCGGCCGGCGCCCAGTTCGCCGATGCCTTCGCGATCGGCTCGCATCTGCACCTCTCGGCTTATGGCATGTACGGCTATGCGCTGATGTGCTCGCCTACCATGCGCGACTTTTTCGACTTCGCCGTGCGGTACCAGCCGCTCGCCACCCCGACCGTGCGCCTGGAATGGCGGGCGGAGGGCGATGTTGCGATCTGGCAGTTTCGCGAAATCTACCGCGACGTGATGAGCAGCGACGTCCGCACCTTTCTGGTGCGGCAACAGATGAAGATGACCTTCACCCATATTCGCGACACGGCCGGCGCCGACAATTTGCCGGTCCGCGCGCTGTTTGCCTTGCCGGAAGACGCGCATGCGGTGGAGGACGCAGAGGCGCTATCATGCCCCTGCCTCTATGGGCAGACGACGAACGAGCTCCAATATCCGATCGGCATTCTCAAGCAGACACCGGAATTGGGCAACCGGCTCACCCGGACGATGCTCGAGGAGACGTGCGAGCGACTGATCGGACAGTCTCGACTTTCGTCGGGCTTGTCGGGCGAGGTCTATCAATTGCTGCTGAATGCACCCAGCCAGTTCCCGTCGATGACGGCTGTCGCGGCACAGCTCGGCCTGCAGGAACGAACGCTTCGCCGCCGCTTGGCCGCCGAAGACTCAAGCTACGGCGCGATTGTCGATGATGTGCGACGCAAGCTGGCCATCGAGTATCTGCAGACTACGCGCATGAGCGTGGACGACGTGGCTTGGAAGGTCGGCTTCAGCGACAGCGCGAACCTGCGCCGCGCAATCCGGCGCTGGACCGGCAAGACGATCAACGAGATCCGCGCGAGCAAATAATAGTGCGGGCCGTGCCGGGCCTCGGGTCGCCAAGCGCTTCGTGCAGCGTCGGCGCCGAGCGTTGATCGCCCCTCCCTTGCCATCGATTCAGCACCGGAAGGTTCGGTTCAGGTCGCAACGTGACCGTCGATCCCCTCGGCTGTCGATGCTGCTCTGTCGGCCTGATGCCGCAAGGGCGTTAACCCTTCCCCTCCCCAGGCGCGAACCTGGACGCGCGCATTCTGCCAAGCGACGTCAGCGCTTCGTCGATGGCCGCGAACAGGGCATCATTGTCCGGCAGTCGCTCGCCCGCGGTCAGGATTGCCTGTCGGATAAAAGCCGCGTGAAGGATCTTGCGCGTCTCGACGGCGCCGGTAGCGGCCTCAAGCTGGATAAAGGCGGTAGAAAGTTGCTGGTCGATCATGCTGCGCGCGCTACCCAACGCCGCCCGGATCTCTGGACTGTGCATGTTCGCTCCTCGCCTGGTTCGATACGCACGTGCCCGGCATGCCACCATGGCGAGGCGCATCATGTTCTACGGTCTGCCGTTTAAGACCGCGACGGCGGCACGTTTCCATATATAGGAATCCTATAGTCCCCTTTTACGGGACGAGCCGTCCCGACCCTGCGATGAGAGATCGGCGTTCGAGACAGCACGCACGAGGGAATGAACCCGGCATCCCCAATCCCGCGCGCGATCAGGAGCCCGTAATCGCCATTGCCGCCTGATTTATCGCGGCCCGCCCTGCGCCTCCGGCGCCGTCCGCTGGGCCGCGGCGTTGACCCGGCAGGTCTCGATGATCGCCTTGGCCAAGCCTGTCGTGGGGATGGCTCGCCGCGTCCAATCCGCGATACCGGCCTCGGATCTCGCCGACCGATGCGCCGGCCGCGAGCCAGCAGAGCGCGCCGGGGCTTGGCATCGCCGGCCACATGCCGCAACGACACCCCATGCCTGCTACCCTGCCCGAGTCCACCAGGCCTGCCGCGGCTTTCTCGATCCCGATCTTCCGCGAGGTCTGGATTGCCAATCTGGCGTCCAATTTCGGCGGACTGATCCAGTCGGTCGGCGCCTCCTGGATGATGGTGTCGCTCGGCACCTCTCCGCAATTCGTCGCGCTCGTGCAGGCCTCCACCACGCTGCCGATCATGCTCCTCTCCCTTTGGGCTGGCGCCGTCGCCGACAATCTCGACCGCCGGCTCGTCATGCTTTGGGCTCAAGGCTTCATGCTGGTCGTCTCGGCCGCACTCGCCGCCTTCGCCTGGCTCGGCCTCCTCAGCCCCTGGCTGTTGCTCGGCTTCACCTTTCTCATTGGCTGCGGCACTGCCTTCAACGGGCCGGCCTGGCAGGCCTCGGTCGGCGACATGGTGCCGCGCCCTGCGCTGCCGGGTGCGATCGCCCTCAACTCGATGGGCTTCAACATCGCTCGGAGCGTCGGCCCCGCGATTGGCGGCCTGATCGTCGCGGCAGCCGGCGCGGCAACGGCTTTCCTGGCCAACGCGGTCAGCTATGTCGGCCTGATCGTGGTTCTCGCCCGCTGGCGGCCCGAGACTCCGCCACGCCTGCTGCCGCGCGAGCGGCTCGGCGTGGCGATGGGCGCTGGGCTGCGCTACGTCGCCATGTCTCCCAATCTGCGCGTCGTCATGGCCCGTGCCTGCCTGTTTGGTCTCGCCGCCAGCGCGGTTCCCGCCTTGATGCCGCTGGTCGCCCGCGATCTCATGGAGGGTGGCGCGCTGACTTTTGGCGTGCTGCTCGGCGCCTTCGGCATCGGCGCCGTTGGTGGGGCGCTGGCAAGCGGCCGGCTGCGACAGCGATTGAGGAACGAGCGGATCGTCCTGATCGGCGCCATCGCGCTGGCAGCCGGCGCCGCGGCCACCGCCGCCAGCCCATATCTCGCGGGCACGATCGCCGCGCTGATGCTCGCTGGCGCGGGTTGGGTATTGGCGCTCTCCACCTTCAACGTGACCGTGCAGATGGCGTCGCCGCGCTGGGTCGTGGCGCGGGCCCTGGCGCTGTATCAGATGATGGCGTTCGGCGGCATGGCGGCCGGCAGCTGGCTGTTCGGCATCGCCGCTCAGGATCATGGTGTCGCCGTCGCGCTATACGCTGCCGCGGCGGTACAGATCGCGGGCGCCCTGCTCGGGTTTCGCCTGCCGCTGCCGCAGGTAGAAGACCTCAACCTCGATCCGCTCAGTCGCTGGACCGAGCCGGAGACGGCGGTCCAGATCGAAGCTCGCAGCGGCCCTGTGGTCATCACGATCGAATATCGCATCGCTCCGAAGAACATCGTCACGTTCCTCCGCGTGATGGGGGAGCGCGGCCGAATCCGGCGGCGCGATGGCGCGCGCCATTGGACGGTGCTGCGGGATCTCGGAGATCCGATGCTCTGGGTCGAACGCTATCACGTTGCGACCTGGCTCGATTATGTCCGGCATAATCAGCGGCGCACGCATGCCGACGCCGACAACAGCGCGCAGATCGCTGCGTTGCATGAGGGGCCGGAGCCCCCTGTCGTCCACCGCATGATCGAGCGGCAGACCGGATCCCTGCCCTTCACCCGGGCGCCCGGATCGCGCGAGATGTCCGGCCCGATGATCGATCCGAGCGGGTCCGTCTAACCCGTTGCGCCGCCGCAGGTCAGCAACGTGGTGGGACAGACCGACTACGCGACTTATGACGTGCTCGGGCGACGCTTCTTCATCGGCGCGAGGGTGAAGTTCTTGGTCACGCGCTGCGCCACCGATCCCAGCCCAGACGCACGATCGCGCTGCGTCCGGAGCGCATATCGACGCCGCCGGAGGAAAATTCCCAAATGACTGGAGTGCTCGTCATGGTCTTGTCGGGCACGCCAGTTTTGCCGTTTTTGCCGGGATTCGGCGCATATGGTTCCGGCCTGATCCCCGTGCATCCTGTCCGCTTTACCTGATCTGGAGTTTTCCCCCGGGCTTCGCCAATTCCCGGATCGAGCGTCCCTTGAATGGGGCGTCCTGGTAGCCCGTTGCCTGGCGGATGATCAGGCCGCGGTTGATTGCTTCGGTGACGCCCAGTTCGCGCGCCTTGTAGAATGACTCGATGAACCCGGTGGTCAGGCGCATGTCAGCCTGGCAAATCTGCCGCGCCAGTTCGGTCGCCCGGGCCATCAGGCGATCGCGCGGTACGATTTCGGAAATCAGGCCAAGATCCAGCGCGCGTTGCGCCGTGATCGGATCATGGGGGCCCAGGAGGAACATTCGAGACACCGCCTCCTGGGGAATCTTGCGCGCCATCTCTATCGGCTCGATGATTGGGACCGCGCCGGTGCGGTGCATGTGCATGTCGCAGAACGTCGCCTCCGGCACCGAGATGCAGATATCAGCATCGAGCAGGAAGTGCAGTCCGGGGCCCGCTACAAAGCCGTTGATGGCAGCAATCACAGGCTTCCAGCATTTGTTCTGTTTCGCAGTATAGGTTCGGATGCCTTCGTCGCGTTTGACATAGGCGGGCCGAGCGCCCCCGCGGAAACTGGCCAGGTCGGCGCCACCGCAGAACACCGTGTCACCGGCGCCGGTGAAGATGGCGACCTGGAGCGCGTCGTCGGCGCGGAACGTTTCCCAGGCCACCGCCAGTTCGCGCCGGTTTTCGGCATCGATTAGATTGTCGATATCGGGCCGGTTCAGCGTGATGACGCAAATCGGTCCCCGCGCCTCGTACTTGAGCGTCTGGAAGGTCGGCGGTGCGGCCTGAGCCTGCACGGCCCCGGCCAGCGCCGGAGCGGCCGCACTCGCGATCAGGACAGAGCGTCGTGAGATTCCGCGCATACATACTCTCCTATGGGGCCACGCGCCGTTATTTCCTGTGAAAGACGCGGTGTCCGGTTTCGTACATCAGCTGGCGCTTTTCGCCCGGGGTCAAGCGCGCTTCGGCTGCTTCCAGACGGTGCACCATCCTATCGAAACTCAGAGCGGACCTGCCAAAGTCCGACCCCCACATGACACGGCGCGCGCCGAACAGGTCCACCACGCGGCGGACGTAACCGGCCGAATCGTCGCTCGCCCGTTCCAGCAGCTCCAGGTTCACGGTTGTGAGCTTGAGGTAGACGTTGCGCCGATTGCCGATGGCAGCGTGCAACGCATTGAGGTCCTCGCCCGGTTTCGCCCATCCGATATGATCGAGCACCACGCGCGCATTCGGGAAACGCCCGGCGAGCGTCGCTATTCGGGTTAGTGCAGACGGCGACAGTTCGGCCGGAAGGGTCATGATGACCACGGCTAGCTTTAATTCGTCAGCGACCCTCCACAGGGCCTGCGCGGATGGCGCGTCGATCCACCCATAGGTACCGCCAGCGTCGGGGCGTCCGGTGATGCGGACCCCACTAACACCATGTTCGCGCGCTAGCCGCCGTAGTTCCGCCGGACTGCCCGGAGACAGCGGATCCAGGATGACGACGACGGCGATTTTCGCCGGAAACCTGTCGCCGCTGTCCAGCACGAATCGATTGTCGCTCTTATAAGCCTCGGCATATTGCACCGCGACGCCGCCGGCCACGCCATTGGCCTTCCACACCGGCAAGACGGTTTCGGGGGTGTTGGGGGAGGCAGCGATCCTGGCGCGTAATTGATCCTCGCCTTCGCGCGCGCCGCGCACGTCCAGCGGATAGCGCGCGGTATCCGCCGTGAAGAAATGCGCGTGCGTATCATACAGCCTGACGGTAGCCGGGCCGGTCGGCGCGACACAGCCACCGATCGCGAGCATCCATGCAGTGAGCGCCGCAATGCGCGGTATCGTGCGCCCAAGCCTGGCACGTCCCGCGCGGCGGAAATGACCTCGACTGCCGCTGCGAATATTGCTGAGGATCGTCATATATGTCCTTAGCTTGTTGGTCTGCGAGCATCGCCAGGCTAGGCCGCCCGCCCAAGCCATGTCTGTCTCCCTGGCAAGGGACACGCGCCGATCGCCGGCCCGCCCGGCAGGCGCAAAGCAATCACCCGAGAAGGCCGTCGCGACCCCGCTTCCTGTATCCCGGCGGGGATACAGATCGGCGAACCACACCCTGTTAACGTCGGCCAAGAACAAAAAATTGGGAGGAGAGCTTATGAAGCGTAGTTTTTCGGCATCGCTGTTGACCGGCGCAGCCTCCATCGCGCTCTGGCCGGTCACCGCCGTCGCCCAGGACATCCCCGCCGCCACTCAGCCGGGGCGGGTTGCGGCATCCGGGCCGGAGACCCCCGTCCAGGAACAACCCGGCGCATCGCTCGCGGGGCAGAAGGAAGAATCGGCGCAGACCGACATCGTAGTGACGGGCTCGCGCGTGGGGCGGTCGGGCTTCGACGCCCCCACGCCGCGCACGGTGGTCGGCGAAGAGTTGATCCGCAACCTCGGCCAGTCAAACGTCGCGGAAACCCTGCGGCTTATCCCGCAAAACGTTTCGAATCTGTCCGATACCAATGTCGGCTATTCGCCCAGCGCCAATGTCGGCGCCGCCTTCGTGAACCTGCGCGGCCTCAATCCCGTATCGGGCACGCGGACGCTCGCGCTGGTCAACACGCGCCGGTTCGTACCCAGTTCCGACGGCGGGGCTGTCGATTTCAACCTCATCCCTTCGGCAATCATCGAGCGGGTAGAGACCGTAACCGGGGGCGCTTCCGCCGCTTATGGCTCTGACGCTATCGCCGGCGTCGTCAACGTGATCCTCAATCAGAAGCTTACGGGCTTCAAGGCGGAGGCAAGCTTCGGCCAGACCACGCGTGGCGAAGGCCGGAGCTGGTTCGGATCGGTCGCCTGGGGCAAGCGCTTCGCCGACGACCGCGGTCACTTTGCCATCGCCGCCGAATATCAGGACACTGGCGGTGTGGGCAATTGCTCTGAGGTGCGCGAATGGTGTGCCGAAAGCTACGACATCTTCAACAATGCCTCGACGGTCCTGCCGAATGGAACCCTGTCCGGTTACAACGTCCCCGGATCTCCGGGCTTTGGCCTTCCGAGATACGTTGTCGGCCCCAATTCCAAACAGGCATTCAACGATGTTCGCGGCGTGGTGCGCAATCTGACGCCCGCCGCGCTTGCCGCTCGCAATAAGCGCTTCAGCGACGACGGCCTCTCCATTGTCGACTTCGACCAAGGCCGCTTCGTGTCGAGCGGCGCAACCGACGCGCGGCAGGGCGGCGACGGCGAGTCCACCTATTCGAGCTCGCCGCTGCGCAGCCCATCCACGCGTTATGTGGGCTACGCCTTTGGCAGTTTCGAAGTCACCCCGACCTTCAAGCTCTCGACCGAGTTGACCTATGCCCATCGCAGCGCATCGGCCATCTCGACCGCGCTCGGCGGCCGGTCGACCTTCTACGTCAAGCCGACCAACGCCTTTGTTCCGGCGACGCTTCGGACGTTGCTGAACGGAACGTCGTTCAGCCTGGGCAAGGATCTCGACGAGCAGATCGAGAATGAGAACCACGTCAAGGCGGATGTCTTCAGAGGCCTGATCGCTGGCACTGCCGAGTTGGGCGGCGGCTGGGTGGCTGAGGCCTATTACCAATATGGCCAGAACAACCGCCACCAGATGGCGACACGCGTACGCGTGAACCAGCCCTTCATCTACGCGCTCGACGCCGTAGTGAATCCCCTGAACGGACAAATTGTGTGTGCGGAAACATTGAAGGCCGCGCCTGATCCCCGCTCCGCCAACTGTGCGCCGATGAACCTGTTCGGCATCAACAACCTGTCCGATGCGGCGATCAACTACGTCTATCGACCAATCTACGAAGACTTCACTTTTCGCCAGCATGCCGCTTCGCTGAACGTTCGCGGCTCGCTGTTCGACGGTCGGTCGGCGGGTCCCCTGGGCGTGGCGGCCGGCGTCGATTTCCGTAGCGAGAGCGGTGGCGTCGATCACCGCGACATCCCGGAATACGCTGATTACGGGCTTACCTTCGGCCTGAACTACGCCGGCACGATCCAGGTGATCGAAGGGTTCGGCGAGGTCAGTCTTCCGGTGTTCAAGAACAGTCCGCTAGGCGATTCGCTCGAAATCGACGTTGCCGGCCGGTATACGCAGAACAAGAGTCACAATGTGATCTCGGGCGAGCAAAAGACGACCGGTGCGTATAGCTGGAAGGCCGGCATCATCTACGCCCCGACCGACTTCCTGCGGTTTCGCGCATCGCGTTCGCGCGACATTCGCGTGGCGGGCTTCCGCGAGCTGTTCGAGAATCAGGTGCCTGCCCAGGCGGGATCCCCGCAAGGCCTAGTCGACAACGCCAATATCCCTGGCTCCCCTGCGGGCGGCGACGACCCGACGGTTACGCTCGGCGGCGGCAGCTTTAGTCTCAGCCCGGAGAAATCGGATACGATCACGGCCGGCTTCATCGTGACGCCGGGCTTTATCCCGAGGTTCCGCGTCGGCGTGGACTGGTATCAGATCAAAGTCCGTCAGGCCGTTGCGGGACTTGCCCGACAGCAGCTCGTCGACATGTGCCAGAAGAACAATCAGTTCTGCGATCGCATTACCTTCGCCAGCCCGACGGACATCACCTTTCTCGACTATCGGCTGGTGAATTTGGGCCAGTTCACCGTGCGCGGCGTCGACATCGAAGTGCAGTATGACCTGCCGCTCGATACGATATCGGACAACTGGAAGGGCAAGCTCGGCTTTCGGGCGCTGGGCAGTTTACAATATGACATGCTGATCCAGCCGACCAGCGACGTGCCGGCGGTCAACTATGCGGGTCAGTCGGCAGATGGCCGCGACACCACGCCATTCGCACCGGCGCCGAAATGGCGGTGGAACGCCTTCCTGACCTACGACACCTCCAACTTCAACGCCACGCTGGGCGCGCGCTATGTCGGGCGCGGGAAGCTGGATGCGACGCGGGTCGGGCCCGAGGACCCGGGGTACAGCCCCAGCCTCGAGAACAGCATCTCGACCAACCGGGTGCCGGCAGCGACCTATTTCACGCTGGGCCTCAACTACCGCATCTCGGCGTTCGGCCAGAGCGACGGTTTCGAAATCTTCGGCGTTTTCGACAATATCTTCGACAAGAAGCCGTCGATCGCGCCGGGTGGCGGGCGCGCTGCCACCGGTTCGACCTACCCAACCAATCCCGCGCATTTCGACACGCTCGGCGCCCGTTACAAGGCTGGCATCAGATTCAAATTCTGATCGCCCAAGCCTGTCGAGCGACAGGTCGACAATATGGTACGGTTCCGCCGCACGGCTTCCTGAAGAGCGTGCGGCACCGGGCCCGGATATAGCATGACGGTAACAGCCCCGCTCGCACGCGATCGGGGCTGTTGCAAAATCAGGAGAGGCTGCATGCGAATGAGAACCGGCGCCAAACCAATGGCCATTCTTGCCGTATCGGCTCTGCTGTTGTCGGGTTGCCATAGCGCCCGCGATTCAACCGTTCGCCCGATACCACCGCTGGTGGTGCACGGCGCGCTGGGCGTAGTGGAAGTGGGCCCGGTCCACCTGACCGTCGAGCGGCTATACCCCCCGGGCACGAAAGTGCACCAGGGCGGCATCGCAACGCTGATCCAGGCCGGCACCCCGCCGGATCTGGCGACTAATGCCGAGACCCAGGTACTGCGGGCCCCGGTCGAACGATCGGACCTGCGCATCATCCTGACGGTCGCAGAGGGCCTGTACCGTGTCGTCGGCCGTAAATCGGCGGGGATTTCGAGCATCGCTGACCTGAAAGGCAAGCGGATCGGCACCTCGACCTTGTCGTCTTCCGGCTATTTTCTGCACCGGATGCTCGCACGCGAAGGCATGACGCTGGCCGATGTCGAGGTGCGGGACATCATGCCCTATCGCGACTTGGTCGCCGCGCTACGCAACGGCGAGGTCGATGCGATCTCGATCTGGGAGCCGCACAGCGAGAACGCCCTGCGCGCACTTGGCAATGACGGGATTCAGTTCCCCGGCACCGGCGTCTATCGCGAATTGTTCAACCTCAACACCACGGCGGCGGCACTGGCCGATCCCGGGAAGCGCGCGCGGATCGTCGCGTTCGTTCGCGCGCTGATCGACACGACGGCGGATATGAACCGCGATCCGCGGCGTGCTCAGGAACTGGTGGCCGCCGCCGGTGGCTATACGCTTGATGAGGTCGCGCATTCTTGGAAGCACCATGCGTTCACCGCGTCGTTTCCCGACGACATGCTGGATGTGATGATTGACCAGGAAATCTGGATCGCCGCGTTGCAGAAGCGGCCGGCCCGCTCGCGCGCCGAGCTGGCGGGGTTCATCGACCGCAGCATCTATGAAGAAGCGCTCGCCCTGGGGCGTTAGGCCAGCTGGCCTCCGCGCGGTCAGCGCGCGGGTGGAGGCACGTGCCGGCGAATGATGCCGAGCGATAGGAAAGTGACCGCCAGCCCGACCGCGAGCAGCACGAAGAAGGCTTCCCAGCCGCCAGCCGCCAGCGCTGCCGTCGCGATGAACGGGCTGATCACCGACCCGAGCCGCCCGATCCCCACCGACCAGCCAATCCCGCCCGCACGCAGCGACGTAGGATAGACATGCGTCGCAACCGAGTAGATCATGATCTGCAACCCGCCGACCAGAAAGCCCGTGATCGTCAGCAGGATCAGCAGCGGGACGGCGCTCTGCGTCGGATCGGCGGGATATTGGGTCAGTCCCAGCGTCACCAGAACGCCCGCCGCGGCCATGCCCATCAAACCCTTGCGAGAGCCGAACCGCGCCACCGCGGCGACGCCGAGAACGCTGGCGAACATGCCGCCAAAGGCCAGGCTGGACGATGCGATGCTGGAGACCTGCACGCTATAGCCCGCGTCCGACAGGATCGTCGGCATCCACTGGGATTCCATGTAAAGGCACATGAAGATGGCGAAGAATGCGGCCCAAAGCCCGATCGTATCGCGGATATAGCCCTTGTCGAACAATTGCGAGACCGTGGTCTTTTGGGGTCCGTCGCTGCGGGTTTCGCTGGCATCGGTGAGGTGCTCACCATCCGCAATCGAATGGCCGATGCGCCGCAACAACTTGGTCAGGGCGCCGTGCGACTTGGGGTCGCGCGCCAGATAGCGTGGGGATTCAGGCAAGGTGAACAACTGGATCAGCCCGATGACGACCGCGGCGCCGCCGCCCACGACGAACAGCGATCGCCAGCCCCATGTCGGGAGCAGCACCGCCCCCAGCAGGCCGGATAGCGTTCCGCCGAGCGGTACGCACACTATCCCCAGCGTCACCACCAGCGAACGGCGGTGGGTGGGCGAGAATTCCGCGAACATGGCCGCGGCGGCCGGCATCAGGGCGCCCAGGCCGAGGCCGGCCAGGAAGCGCAGCGCCGTCATCGAGGTGATGTCGTTGACGAAAGCATTGGCCAGGGTCGCGACGCCGAAGGACAGGACGCTGCCGACAATGGTGGGCCGGCGACCGAAGCGGTCGCCGAGCATGCCGCCGACCATCGTGCCGATAACCATGCCCGCCAGCCCGACCGAAGTCGCCATCGCGAAGGCGTCGCGCGTCACGCCCCATTCCTTGATCAGCGGCGGAATGGCGAGCGGAAGCAGGCGATTGTCCAGCCCATCCATCACCGCCCCCAGGGCCACCAATATCACGACCCAGGTCTGATATCGGCCCCATGGGCGCTCATCGATGAGCCGGCCGATGTCGGTGGCGACTTCCTTGCCCGCTTCGCTCGTCATCTCGCCGCTCAGGTCGCGTGCGCGCGTTGCTGGGCCGCGTCGGCGGGTACGCGATCCTTCAGCTGGAAAATCTGGCGTGCCTCGGCTGCGCTCGCCGGCTCGCGACCCCAGATCGCAGCGATGTTGACGATCGCATCGACCAGATCGGCGTTCGTCTTCGCGGCGTTCCCGTTTGGCAGGTAGATATTGTCCTCGAAGCCGACGCGCACCGAATCGCAGTTCATCGAAAGGCCGAGATTGCAGACCCAGAACTGGTCCCTGCCGGTTGCCGTCGTGCCCCAAAGCGAATTGGGATAGAGGCGCCGGCCTTCCTGCACGGAGAAGATGATGTGGGGTGCAAGCGGCGGGCTGTTACCGAAGCCCGAACCATGCAGGATCCACAGATTAGACTGCATCGGATCGAACGCGCCGGTCTTGGCCACGCGCAGCATGCGATGCAGCACTGCGGCATGGGGAACTTCCCACTCGCATACCGATCCCATCGCCAGAACGCTCTTCATCGTCTGGCTCACCAGATCGAGCGAATTCACATAAGGCGTCTCGACCATGTAGCCGCCCTCCGGATTGAAGAAATCGCCCGATGCACAGGCGATTCCGAACAAATCCTGGCGCGGCTGCAGCTCGAGCAGGCCGAGCCGTTCCTCATCTTTCGGCCAGATATACTGCCCGGTCGCCTTGTCGTAGCGAATGCCGATGCCGTTGGTGGTCTGGATCAGGATGTCGCACTTGTCGCGGATACGCTCGATGATCTCCACATAGATCTTCTTGTCGCCCGAATTCTTGCCCTCGGCGTCGCGTGCGTGAACGTGCACGACCGACGCGCCGGCCTTCCATACCTGATAGGCATCCTCGGCGATTTCTGCTGGCGTAATCGGAACCTTGGCACCCTCACGATCGCGCTGCATGCCTCCATTAATTGCCGCAACGACGATCACTTTCTTCTTAACTTCCATCACCTGAATTCCTCAGCCACTCAGTTGACGGAGGGGTATACCAGCCCGCCTTGGGACGTCTGTCTACCGACTGAGATACAGGGCGCAGCCTTTTTTTATCGCCCGGTACGGGCTATAACCAAGGCGGAAGATTCCGACAGGAACGAACGGAGGGGATACGTGCGGCTTAGCCAGGTTGAACACGCGCCACTAACGGGCGCGGTGATGAGCGCGTATCGCGACGTGATCGGTGCGTTCGGGTCGAATCATTCGCAGGAGCTCATCGGCCGGGCCATCAGCACCATCGCGCCGATCGATCGCTTTTACGTTTCCGAACGCGCGGACCCATTCAAACCGCCGCATTTGATCGCGCACTGCATAGAAGGTGGGCTGGCGGATCGTATGGGCGATTATCTCCAGCGCTATTTCCGCCGTGATCCGATTGCCTGCGCGATCGAGGCGGCAAGCGAAGACGGCGCGACCGTTGTGCTGCGCGTCGGCCCCGAGGACATTCACGAGGCCGAGTATCGTCGGTCATTCTACGACGAGGCCGCCGTGGTCGAGCGTCTGTCCTTCGTGCAGCGTCTGTCCGATCGATGGCTGATCATGAACATCGCGCGGCGCGCGCCCGCGCCGTCCTTTAGCGACGACGAACTGGCCGCATTTGCGAGCCTCAGTCAGCTGCTCCTGCCGGTCGTCGCCCGTCAGGCCGAGCTCGATCCGGCGCCGCCGCGCCCGCATATCCTGGGCGTCGAGGAGATCGAAGAGCGCTTCGCGACGCAGTTCCCCGAACTGAGCCCACGCGAACGTCAGGTCTGCGCACGTACCGTGGTGGGCATGACCTCCGAGGCGACAGCGTTGTGCCTCAATATCGGGATCGGTTCGGTTCAAACCTACCGCAAGCGCGCCTTCCAGCGGCTCGAGATCTGCAGCGCCTTCCAGTTGGCGCATCTCGTGATGCATTGATGCTCGCCCTGCCCGCGTCGCGGTCTTAGGGCGCGTCCTGTATCCCCGGGGAGGGACAGACCGACAGGCGCAGAGCTGATATCGCCGGCTCCCGGCAAGAACGCGAGTGGCGCATCCGGTGGGAAGGCCGCTTCGATCTTCGACGTCGCGTAAGGATCGAGAGTGAAGAAACGTGTATGGCTCCCCCTCGCCGCGGCGGCATTCGGCGGGATGGCAACCATTGTTCAGACCGCCACGGCGCAATCCGATGGTCACGCCCCGATCGTGCTCGCGCGTCAAGGTTCGTTCGAGGCCGGCGGCCGTGTCATCGGCGATGGCGAAAAATCGCAGGCATGCGACCATGGTCATGTCGAATATCAGATTCCGGTAAAGCCGCGCGCGCTGCCGCTATTCTTGTGGCACAGTTCCAGCGCGGCGGCTTGGCAGCGGCGCTGGGATGGCGGCGAAGGCTTTCAGAGCATCCTTCTTCGCCGCGGCTTTTCGACCTATGTGTGGGAAGGCCCGCGCGTCGGCCGCGCAAATTACGGCTGCGAGGACTACGCCTATAAGGCGGCGCCCGGGCGCGATCAAAGCAGCTTCGTTGCCTGGCGCCTGGGCAGCGCGCCGATGGCATGGTTTCCCGGCATCCAGTTTCCTACGAACGATCCGGAGGCTTGGGACCAGGCGAGGCGCGCCCGCTACGACGAGTTCGACACGGTGCGTAACGCCGAGCTCGAGACCGATGCTGCGGCGAAGGCACTGGAGCGCATAGGCCCGTCGGTGCTCGTGACGAATTCCGCGGGTGGCCTGCGGGCACTGCTGACCGCGATCAAGTCGGACAATGTCGCGGCAATCGTCGCTTACGAGAATCCAGGGTTCGTGCTGCCGGACGACGCCGCATCGAAGGTCGAGCCCGGTCCCTATGGTCCGGTCTATGTCTCCGCCCGGGAATTCGACAAGTTGACGCGCATCCCGATCCAGCTGGTGTGGGGCGACAATCTCGACAAGTCGGCGAGTTGGCAGCGTATTTACGCATTGTCCGAAGAATTCGTCCGGATGATCAACGCGCGCGGCGGGCGCGCCGAAATCCTGCTCCTTCCCGAAACGGGTCTGCGCGGCAATACGCATATTCCCTTTGCCGATCTCAACAACGTGGCGGTCGCCGATCTGCTGTCGGCCTTTTTGCGCAAGCACGGCCTCGACCACCGCTCGAAGCGCGGCAATTCCAGATGAGGAACGACCAGGCCATGATGCAAATCGACGCGACGCACGGGGTCGATCTGAATAGCTGGGTCCAAGGAGCGGCGGGCCACGAACTCTATCCGATACAGAATCTGCCCTTGTGCGTGTTTTCGGTGGGCGGTGCCTCGCCGCGCGGCGGAACGGTGATCGGCGACTATGTGCTCGATCATAAGGAGCTCGCAGGGTCGGGACTGCTGGAAGCGAATGAGTCCGCGCTGTTGGCCATCGCCGCGGATGGAAGCCTGAACGGTTATTGCGCGCTGCCGGCGATAAAGCGTCGACGGTTGCGGGCCATCCTGTCAGGGCTGCTGAGCGGAGCCGAACCAGCCGGGGCGGAGCGGCTACTGGTCGCGCGCGAGGAGGCGCAGTTCCATCTGCCGACCGAGGTCGGTGACTATACGGATTTCTTCGCGGGCATTCATCATGCGCGCAATGCAGGCCGGATGTTCCGGCCGGACAGCCCTTTGCTGCCGAATTACAAGCATGTACCGATCGCCTATCATGGCCGGGCCTCGTCAGTCTTCCCGTCGGGCTCGCCGGTCGTGCGCCCGACGGGGCAACGCGCGGCGCATGGTGCTACGTCACCGAGCTTCGGCCCCAGCGCGCGGCTAGACTTCGAACTGGAGCTCGCAATCTGGATCGGCGGCGGCAATGCACTCGGGGAGCATATCCCGATCGAGCGCGCCGGCGATGCAATAGTCGGGTTCGGGCTACTCAACGATTGGTCCGCACGCGACATCCAGGCATGGGAAACGCAGCCGCTCGGGCCGTTCCTGGGCAAGAATTTCCTAACGACGGTATCGCCGTTCCTCGTCACCGCCGAGGCATTGGCGCCGTTCCGCACTGCGCAGGCGCCACGCGACGCGGACGATCCCGAGATGTTGCCCTACCTCCATAATGCGCAGGACCAGGCAAGTGGCGCGTTCGACATCCGGCTCGAAGTGCTGATCGCGACTGCGGCGATGCGCGAACGAGGCGTCCCGCCGCACCGGCTGACTCAGGCTTCGGTGCTCGACCTCTACTGGACGCCCGCTCAGATGGTGGCCCACCATGCCTCCAACGGCTGCCCGCTACGTCCCGGCGACCTCTTCGGTACCGGCACCGTCTCCAGCCCTGCGGTCGATGGCCATGGCAGCCTGCTGGAGATGACCAGGGGCGGCAAAGAACCCGTCACATTGCCCAACGGGGAGGTCCGCACCTTTCTCGAACCCGGTGACGAGATCACGCTTCGGGGAACCTGCCGAAGAGAGGGATTCGCTTCCCTCTCGCTTGGAGAAGCATCGGGCACCGTCGTCGCATGAGGCGTCGGAGACGTGGTGGGCGATAGCGCGCCAATCTCATTGGGCCGCGGCGGTCAATGCTCCCACCAACTCGTTCGGGCGAAGTGGTTTTTCGAGGACTGCGTCGAAGCCGCATGCTCGCGCGTTATCGATGAGCATCGCCGATGGAAACGCGGTGATCAGTACCGCCCGGCCGCGCCAGTCGTTTCGACGCATCGCGCGCAGTACGCCCAGGCCATCGCCGTCGGGTAGGCGATAATCGGTGACCAAAAGATCCACCTCCTCCGCCCGCGGGTCCAGCAGGAATGGTGCGGCGGAGGCGTAGGATCTGACGTCGTAGCCGCGCGCGTGAAGGAGGAGCTGGAGCGACCTGCGAACGCCTTCATCATCCTCGATCAGGACGGCGCGCAGGCGGAACTCTGCCGATGGCACGGAGGATCGGGACATGGTCACCTGACAAATGGTTGGCGCACTTGTCTGGCGTGGCGGCAAGCATGCGTCTCTACGCAGATTCCCTACTCGCCTGGCTCCATGCCCTTGGCATCCAGCCCTGCCGCGAAGGCGATCCGCAACGCTTCCGAAAGGCTCCTGACATCGAGCTTGGTCATGCAGTTCGCCCGGTGCACCTCGACCGTGCGCGGAGAAATGCCGAGATCGTGCGCGATGGTCTTGTTCGGGTGGCCACGCACCAGGCCACGCAGCACGTCCTGCTCGCGCGCGGTCAGCGCGGCGATCCGGACAACGGCCTCTTGCTCTGAGGCAAGTGCATCCTCGCGCTTCTCAAGCCGCTGAAACGCCCGCCCCAGTGCATCAAGGAGCATCGCCTTCTCGAACGGCTTCTCCAGAAAATCGACAGCCCCCGCTTTCATCGCCTGTACCGCGATGGACACATCGCCGTGCCCGGTCAGGACGATCACCGGCATCGTTATACCCCGGACGTTCAGTTCGCGCTGGACTTCCAGCCCGTCCATCTCCGGCATGCGCACGTCGAGCAGGATGCAGCCTGGATCCGCGGCCTTGGCCTCCTTCAGGAAGGCGACGCCAGAGTCATAGGTCTTCACGGCAAAGCCCGAGGTCTTGAGCATGAACCCTGCCGACCGACGAATGGCGTCTTCATCGTCGACGAGATGGATGAGCCGATTATCCATTGATGGCCTCGCTATCAGCACTAAGCACGGTGAAGTGAAAGACGGTGCCACCGCCGTCGCGGGGCTCGGCCCAGATCCGTCCGCCATGTGCCTCGACGATGGTACGGCATATCGACAAACCGAGCCCCATGCCCTGCTCCTTGGTGCTGGCGAATGCCTCGAACAACCTTGGCGCCAGCGCGGCGTCAATGCCAGGCCCAGTATCGGCGACCGATACGCGCACCATGGAGTTCGCGTCGCGGGCGGTCGAGACCCGGATGTCACGTTCCGCGTATCCGGAGAGCACTTCGAATGCGTTGCGCAGCAGATTCACGAGGACCTGCTGAATCTGGACGCGATCGACCACCACGGCAGCCACGTCCGGGTCGAGGTCGAAAAAGGCGCGGATACCGCGTTCGTTCGCACCCGTGAGAGCAAGCCGGCTCGCCTCGTCTATCATCGTCGACAGGTCCTCGACCTTTTTCTCGACTTCGCCCCGCGCCACGAAATCGCGAAGCCGCCGCACGATGAGGCCAGCGCGAAGGGCCTGTTTGGCAGCTTCGTCGACCGCCTCATGAACGATCTCCGCCGAGTCTTTATCGGGGTTTTCGAGCAGGTCGCGTGCCGCCTCCATATAGTTGGCGATCGCTGTCAATGGCTGGTTGAGCTCGTGGGCGAGCGTCGACGCCATTGTCCCCATCGCACTTACTCGCGACACGTGAATCAGCTCCGACTGCAGTTCCTGCACGCGAAGCTCGGCATGCTGCTGGTCGGTCAGGTCGCGGATGAAGCCGGTGAAGATGCGATGGCCCTCGCTGCTGGCCTCGCCAACCGAAAGCTCCATCGGGAATTCCGTGCCGTCCCGGCGTAGGCCAACCACGATCCGTCCGATGCCGATGATACGCCGCTCACCGGTGCGCTTGTACCGGGCGATATAGTCGTCGTGTCGATCACGGTAGGGACTGGGCATCAGCATATCGACGTTGCGGCCGAATACCTCTGCCTCCGCATAGCCGAAAAGTCGCTCGGCGGCGGCGCTGAACGACTGGATCTTGCCGACATCGTCGATGACAATCATCGCATCGGGCACCGTCGCCAGGATCGAACGGACATGGAGCTCGCTTCTGGCCAGGGCGTGCTCGGCCGCCTTACGCCCGGTGATATCGCAAAGGGTCTGTCCGAAGCCATGAAGCACGCCGCCCTGACCGTAGAGCGCGACGAAGGTGACATCCGTCAGGAATTCGGAGCCGTCCTTCCGCGCGCGCCACGCCTCCTTTCGCAACGTCGTGTTGGCGAGCGTCTCCGCCCGGTCAGTCTCAGGATACCCACGCTCCACGTCGACGCGGGGGTACAGGAGACTGGCCGGCTTTCCGACGATCTCGGCAAGGGTCCAGCCGGTAAGGAGCTCGGCACCCAGATTCCAGCTCCTGATCAACCCCTGCGGATCGGTCAGGAAGAGAGCACGGTCCGCCGTGCTGTCGACGAACAGCGCGAGATCCTGTGCGAGGGTCTCGCCGACCGACATCGGGTCGACGGGACTCATCGCATGCCCTCGCGGTCGGGTGGCGAACACCAAGGTCGATCCATAATGGCCTTCATAGGGCAAACGAGACTCGACGCCATCACCGAGATGCGCCGTGCCCATGTCGCACGGCTCCACCGTCGGACGCGATCCGCTGCCGCGACCCGGCAAATTTCACTCCGGGCAATAGCGCACCGAGAATCAGGACTGGGCCTCCGCCGCCAACGCCGCAGCCGATCGCTCCTCTTCAAGCGCGCGAACCATATCCCGGGCGTGGCCTCGAACGTCTTCCAGATGCTGATCGACCGATCGCGACGTCATGCCAGCCGAGATCGATCCGAAATGAACATGACGGGACGGCAGCATCGAGAAAGCGTGTTCAATATAGCGGTCAAATCCCTGGACCAGAGACTTCAGCTGTCCCTGTTCGTCCAGCCAGATCTCGGTCAACCCGGACGAGGTGAAGCTCAACATGCGCTTGCCGGCAAGGGCGCCGTGCGCCGACCTGCCCTGCACTTGTACCGGCGTGACGCCCGAACCGAGCACCCGCTCGACATAACCCTTGAGCATGGCTGGCGCCGATCCGAACCAGATCGGATAGACGAGCACGAACACATCAGTGCCGCGAATAATCTCGAGCTCGTCTTCAACATCCTTGAAATGCCCGCCATCGACACCCGGACGCTCGGCCGATTTGAGCACGGGATGAAACCCCATCGCATAAAGGTCGCGGACGATGACTTCATGACCATGGTCGCGAACCGCGTGACTATACGCGGTTGCCACCGACGCATTGAAACTGTTCTGCTCGGGGTGACACAACACGACGATATGGCGCAGCGGAGCTTTCTGGGGTTGGTTCGGCACACTGAATCTCCTTCGCCAGTGGCCTAACAGCCCGCGGGATCGTGGGCCCTTCGTAGATATACTAAGTGCTGGTCGGCTGATGCGAGTGTCAGACTCATGATCCAGTCTTGCTGATGCAGCTCGGGCGAGATCGAACAATTCCGTAAACCGAAGGTCGCGGATTAGAGTCATGCACCCGATACCACCCGGAAAACGCATGATCGCGCTGCTGCGAGCGACGCGCTCCGAAGCCGGCTATCGCTTGCGGGACTCAAGCATCAGCGACCGCACCTCGGCGATCTGCCACACGATCAATGTCGGCAATCCGATTGCCAGGTCGCGCGCGCGTTTGGCGAGGGACAGGGCCAGCGCCATCTCCGGCGGCAGGCCGAATAGCGGGGCGGCCAGGACATAGGCGGCCTCCTGCACGCCGATCGCCCCCGGAACGATGAAGGCAACGCTCCGGAGCGTGAAGATCAGGCTTTCGATCGACAGCGCGGACCAGATCGAAATCTCGGCGCCCATCATGCGTAGCGCGACCCAGCCGCCGATCGCACTGACGATCCAGCCGGCGAGGTTGAGCGCGAATGCCAGGGCCACGCGTCCGCGCTGCGCATACGTGTCGCGCAACCTGTCCGTAATGCCGGTCATGGCGACGACCGATCCCGGCAGGAAATGCTGGGCGACCCGTCCGGCCAGGCCGAGCGCCGGGCGTTGCGCGAAGAAGAACAGCACCATCGCCGCAATCATCACGCCGGAGCCGCCGAGAATAAGCGGCCGTAGCGCCTCTGCCTCCCCGCCCGTCGCGAGCAGGGTAACCATCATTGCCAGGCCGAACAGGGTGAAGACGAGTTGCGCCCCCATCTCCGTCGTCATGTCGACCACGAACGACGCATAAACCCGGGAGGCGGGGATGCCGGCCGTGGTCAAGGTCCGGGTCCCGACGACGATGCCTCCGATCTGCGAGAAGGGAAGCAGATCCGAGACGGCTTCGCGTACCGCCCGAGCCCAGGCGAAAAGGCCGACCCGTTCCATCGGCTCCCCGGGCGCGGCCACCAGCCAGGCGGCCCCCAATATCCCGAAAGTAGACACGGAAAGGGCGCAGAAGATCAGGAATCCGTCGACCCCCATCCGCCCGGCGGCCGCCAGCACACTGTCGAGCCCGATCGAGCCGAAAACCCAGACCGCCGCGGCCAAGCCCGCCAGGGTCGCGAGCAGCATGCCCGCGCGCGCGAAATTCTTCAGGCGGACTCTCCCTTGCGCCCACCCGCGAACCGCAATGCAAGACGCATCATCGCCGGCACGAAACGCGGCCGGATCAGCCGCTGGTCATACACTGCCAGGCGCCGGTCATTTTCGGCAAGGCAAATCCGGGCGAGCTGCGGGAAAGTCACCTCGACGCCGAGCTCCTTCGAGCCGTTGAGTGTGAAGTTGTTCTCCTGCGCCTTGGTATTGTCGTCGCCCATGCCCCTGGCCATACTGATCCGCTCGCCGATCAGGAACATCCAGACGACCAGCACCTTGGCCTCGAACAGCGGTCGGCGCCACCACGGCATGTTGCGCCGCCACCACGCGACCCAGTTGACGAAGAACAGGATGTGCCGCCCTTCCTCGCGCATTACCGGCTCGAACGTGTCGACCAGCTCTTCCGGGAAAAAACCGGAATCCTTGGCGAGCTTGAACAGGCCGAAGCCGAAAAAGCTGTCGATGCACTCGGAATAGCCAGTGCGCATGAACGCGAATTCCGGATCTCGCGGCCGCTTATATTCGGGTTCGGGCGCCAGCACGATGCCGTATGCCTGGACCATATCGGCAAGCACGATCTTGTGCCGGCTTTCCTCGAACCCGTTCATGTCGATCGCTGCCTTGAGCAGTGGATCGCCGATCGCCTCGCCAAAGGTCTTCACGTTCATCCCCGCCCGCCCCTCGGTCGCGACGGCGATGTCCCAGATCGGCAGTGAGACGATCTTGTCGCGCGTCTCCGGCTCCAGCTCGGGCCAGTCGATGAGCGCGGGGCGATAGGGATCATGCGTGTCCAGCATGGTCTGGCAGAAGAGCGCACGATGTTCGCGGCTGCCGAGCCGGATCGGGCCGGTGGGTATCGGCTCGGGCTGGGCGAGATGGCTGAAGCCGTTGGCAATGTTCATGGCGAAGATCTCAAGCGAAGTCGGTGAAGCTCCCCAGCGCAACCCTGTCGCGCGAGATCGCCTCGCGCGCAAGTGGGTCGGTCAGCGCAGCCAGTTCCGTACGATAGGCATAGCCTGGGGCGTGGGAGGGATAATGATCGTCAGTGGCGGGGTGAGTGTAGATCTCGGTCAGCCCCTCGGGGAGGTGCTGGATCAGCCCGCGCACCCGCGCGGAATCCATTGCGCCCGACCAGGCGAGACCGAACACCTGATCCGGAACGGTCATGCCCGCCGAGCGCATGCGCCGGCGGACAAGCAGCGCCCAGAGCCGAGCGACATCGACGCCGCCGGCATTCGGCTCGATCCTGGTCAGGATGCCGCGCGGTTCGATCGGCGCGCGGATCGACCTCATGCCGTAGCGCTTGCCGACTGTCAGGATCGCGGAGGTGATCGTCGGATGGAGGTGGAAATGCTTGTGCGCGTTGACGTGATCGAGCGGCAGGCCCGTCGCCGCGAAGGCGGCGAACTGTGCCTCCACCTCGGCGAGAAGCTGTCGCCGCGCGGTCGGGCTGGTGAAGATGGTGATGCCGGCGCGAACCATGTCGACGCGAAAATGGCCGGTAGGATCAACCAGCTCGGAGAGCTGTTCGGGCGGAAGCATCGGCCTGCCCTCCACCAGTACGACATGCAGGCCGACACCGAGTTTCGGCATGGATCGGGCGCGCGCGACCGCGTCCGCCGCGGCATCGCCGGAGACCATCAGGCTCGCGGCGGTGAGGATGCCGTGACGATGAGCTTGCTCAACCGCTTCGTTGACGGCGAGCGCGGCGCCGAAATCATCGGACGTGACAATGAGGCGCTTCACCCTAAGCCCTCTCCCCGCAGGGGAAAGGGCGAACCGTCACGCCTCTTTCCGCCGGCGCAGGAAGTCGAAAAACTCCACCCCTTCGCGCAGGCGGCGCTTCATCATGTTCCAGTCGCGCAGCATCTCCGACACGATCGACCAGATCTTCGACGGACGGAAATAGAAACGTTTGTAGAATTCCTCGACCTTGTCGAAGATCACGGTTGCCGGCAGATGCGGGTAGCTGAGCTGCGCGATCTGATTGCCGCCATCGGTCAGCAGGTCATTGCTGTTGTCGAACCAGCCATTCTCGGTCGCCTGCTTGTACAGGAACGTGCCGGGATAGGGCGCCGCCAGCGAGACCTGGATCGTGTGCGGATCGATCTCCTTGGCGTAGTTGATCGTCTCCTCGATCGTCTCCTCCGTCTCTCCCGGCAGGCCGAGGATGAAAGTGCCATGGATGACGATGCCGAGCTCGTGGCAATCCTTGGTGAACTGCCGCGCCACATCGGTGCGCAGGCCCTTTTTGATATTGTGCAGGATTTGCTGATTGCCGCTCTCATAGCCGACGAGCAACAGGCGCAGACCATTGGCCTTCAGCACTTCGAGCGTCTTCTTCGGTACATTGGCCTTGGCGTTGCAGCTCCACGAGACGGGGAAACCCTTCTTGCCGAAGCCCAGCTTTCCGAGCGCGATCGCCAGCTCCTCGACGCGGGCATGATTGTCGGTGAGCGTGTCGTCGTCGAAGAAAATCTCCTTGGTCTCGGGGATATTCTCCAGAATGTACTGCACTTCCTCGATCACCTTGGGGACCGAGCGGAACCGATAATTATGACCGCTGATCGTCTGCGGCCAGAGACAGAAGGTGCAGCGGCTTTTGCAACCGCGCCCGGTGTAGAAGCTCACATAGGGATGAAGGAGATAGCCGCCGAAATACTTCTCGATCGTGAGATCGCGCTTGTAGATCGGGGAGACCATCGGAAGGACGTCCATGTCCTCGATGACCGCGCGATCCTTGTTGCGTACGAAGGCGCCATCGGGCGTGCGCCAAGTGATGCCGTCCACGCCGGGGAGCGGGTTCCCCTGGGCGATCTCGAGGATCGTGAAATCATATTCTTCGCGCGCGACGAAATCGATGTGTGGCGAGGCGGCGAGGCTCTTGTCCGGCTCGACCGCGACCTTGGCGCCGACAAAGCCGATCAGGATCTTCGGGTTGCGTTCCTTGATCAGCGCGGCGGTTCGGATGTCCTGGCCGAAGCTGGGCGTCGAGGTGTGAAGGATGACGAGATCGCGATCGTCGAACTCGTGCTTGATATCGTCCCAGCTCTGGTCGTGCGCCGGCGCATCGATCAGCTTCGATCCGTCGACCATCGCGGCCGGCTGGGCGAGCCAGGTCGGATACCAGAACGACTTCACTTCGCGCTTCATCTGATAGCGCGCGCCCGCGCCCCCGTCATAACCGTCGAACGAGGGAGCCTGAAGGAACAGCGTACGCATCATGCGGAAATCTCCGGATCGGCCAAGACGCGGCCGTCGTTATACATTCTAAGCCGTTGTCCGCGCCAATCAACCGATGCGGCGAAGAAGCTTGCGACGAATATCGCGAAGGTGAGGCAATCGCGCACCGGCAGGAGCCACAAGGGCATGGCCGGTGCACCGGTCCGACGGTCGACGGTCAGAGTGACGAGGACACGAACGACAAGCGACAGCATAACGATCGTCAGACCGGCGAGGTGCGCCTGAACGAACGCCGCACCCAGCAATGCGAGGGGAAACGGCATGCCGATCACTGACTCGACATAGGCTCCGGGCACGACAGCGCGCACGGTGGCGCCCCAGCGCAGCTCATGTCGCCACAGCTCGTCAAAATTGCGCTCGGCCGAGGCATGGGTGACCAGCATCGGCGGCACCGCAACCTTCTGCCCAAGCGCGTGGACCGCCTCGCCGATCGCATAATCGTCGGCCAGCACATCGGCGAACCGGGCAAAGCCGCCAATCCGGTCGAGAGTCTCCCGCCGAATCGCGATGGTCGATCCCATGCACGGTCGCGCCAGCCCGAGCGCCACGCCGAACACGGCGCCGGGCAGGAATTGATAACTGAGCCCCGCCGCGCCGAGCCGGGACCAGAAGCCCGCATCGCCTCTCCCGAAATAAAGGCAGGTCGTGGCCCCCACGTCCTGCGCGTCGAGCGCGGCCAGGACGCGAGAAAGATAGTCAGGCGTCGCCACGATATCGCTATCGCTCAAGACCAGGACCGGATGTCGGGCCTTGGCCATCATGTTGATGAGGTTCGAGATCTTTCGATTGGCACCGTGGAACGCGGTATCCACGACAAGGTCTATGGTGACGTTCGGGTATAGAGCGCGGAGCGCCTCCACAGCCGCGATGGCGGGATCATCGGCACGCTGGACACCGCACAGGAGCTGGATCGAACCGGCGTGATCCTGGGTGAGAAAGCTCGCCAGGTTTTCCAGGAGACGGGGCTCGGCACCATGCAGTGGCTTGAGAAGGGTTATTGCTTGCGTGCTGGGAGCAGGCTTTGTCTGTCGGCTCATGAATCGCAGAAACACGATCGCCGCCGCGACCATGTAGAGCGTTCCGGCTAGCCCCAGCGCGAGCAGAACCCAGCCCAAGATCGCAAGGATCAGCATAGGGGTTTAGCTTCTCCGCCGTGACATATGTTTGCCGACATCCTCCATCACCTCTCCCTATCGCCGTATGAGCATCCTGTGTAGGGTTCATTCGAAACGCGCGGAGGCGGGGTGAGCCAGGGTTCTGATACGGTGCTGGTCACCGGCGTGTCGGGTTTTGTAGGGTCGGCAGTGGCACGGGCACTCGCCACGGAAGGGCGGCAGGTGCGCGGGCTGATTCGCGCGACCAGCCCGCGCGCCAATCTTGTCGACTTTCCCGGAACGCTCGTCGAAGGAGACACCCGTGACCCGGCCGCGATGGCCGAGGCGATGCGCGGCGTGCGTCACCTGTTCCATGTTGCCGCCGACTACCGGATCTGGGCGCCCGATCCGGAAGAGATCGTGCGCAACAACCTCGCGAGCACCGGAACGGTAATGGAGGCGGCGCTTGCTGCGGGGGTCGAGCGGCTGGTCTATACGAGCAGCGTCGCCACGCTGAAGCCCGACCCCGCCGGGCCGGCCGACGAGACCCGTGCCGCCACGCCAGAACAGGCCGTCGGCGCCTATAAGCGCAGCAAGGTCGTCGCCGAGCGGCTGGTCGAAAAGATGGTTGCCGAGCGCGGCCTTCCCGCGGTGATCGTCAATCCGTCCACGCCGATCGGCCCGCGCGACGTACGGCCGACGCCGACCGGGCGGATCATCGTCGAGGCAGCGAACGGCAAGATGCCCGCCTATCTCGATAGCGGGCTAAACCTCGTCCATGTCGACGATGTCGCCGCCGGTCATCTGCTGGCGCTGGAGAAGGGCCGGGTGGGAGAGCGCTATATCCTTGGCGGGCAGGATGTGCGGCTCGCCGACATGCTTGCCGCCATCGCAACGATCATGAAACGTCGGCCGCCCACGATCAGCCTGCCCCGCGCGCCGCTCTTCCCGCTGGCCTATATCAATGAAGCACTGGCGCGGATCACCGGCAAGGACCCGTTCCTGACGGTCGACGGGCTGAAGATGGCGAAGCACCACATGTTCTTCACCTCGGCCAGGGCGGAGGCCGAAATCGGCTATCGCGCCCAACCGTGGGGAGAAGCTGTGGCCGATGCGATCGCGTGGTTCAAGGATGCGGGGATGATCCGGTGATTGCCCTCGTCATCGGCGGCCTGAGCCTCGTCATTTGGATCGGGCTGGTGTTCGCCTATGGCGGCTTCTGGCTTGCCCGCGAGCGTGACACTAGCCAAGTGCCTCCCCACCCGTCCGACTGGCCCGAGGTGGTCGCGATCGTCCCTGCGCGTGACGAGGCGGAAGTCATTGGCCGAGCGATCGGCAGTCTGCGAGCGCAGGACTATTCCGGCCGCTTCCGCGTGATCCTGGTGGACGATTCGAGCAGCGACGGCACCGCGGACATCGCGCGCTCGACGCAAGGACCGCATGCGC
>Ga0247737_1000035_pt1 | contig 35466 bp, 53 predicted proteins | sample UWRJL028104C2_FD_180937 | JGI IMG/M metagenome (GOLD analysis project Ga0247737, IMG submission 180937) | Plant litter microbial communities from Arlington Agricultural Research Station in Wisconsin, United States - UWRJ-L028-104C-2 | ecosystem: Environmental > Terrestrial > Plant litter >...
TTACCATCTCTTAGAGTCAAAATGGGTCGCATGCACGCTCCCGGCAAGGGCATTTGTACGTCGTTTGCAACACGCCTATTGCTTAGGCTCACCGTTATCAACAGCGTCCTCTGCCCTCCCTTACCGCCGTACTCCCCCTTCGTGGCTCAAGACCACTCCCGAGGATGTCGTTGATCAGATCGTCAAACTCGCCCGCAAGGGTCTGACTCCCTCTCAGATCGGTGTTACCCTTCGTGACTCGCATGGCATCCCCCAAGTGCGCTTTGTCACTGGTAACAAGATCCTCCGTATCCTCAAGTCTCAAGGTACGCTTCTAATTTGCCTCCTTATTACCATACTCATACACTCTTGCGCACCTCTTTCAATTATATTTCTTCATCTCGTGTCTGTACACGCACCTTTTGTTTGGGGATAGGACTTGGCCCATCCATCCCTGAGGACCTTTGGCACCTCATCAAAAAGGCGGTTGCCGTGCGCAAGCACCTTGAAGTCAACAGGAAAGACAAGGACTCCAAGTTCCGTCTTATCCTTATCGAGTCGAGGATTCATCGTCTTGCTCGTTACTACAAGACCAAGCAGCAGATCCCTCCCACTTTCAAGTACGATTCTGCCACTGCCTCGACGCTCATTGCTTGAGATGTATGATTCGGATTATATGCAATATATTGTCATGCTATAGGCTTCTATAGTCCTCTGGATTCCTGAGAGTGAAGATACATCATGCATCCAAGAATAATATGAAGATAATCTATCGCCTACCCGAGAGGAAACTGACGAGATCTTCAGGTAACTGAACCCACTGAGGAGAGCACGGCGTCGAATACTTCGACGTACTGTTTAGTGCACCCTAACAGCACACCGTACGATGTATATAAATTCAAAAACGACCAACGCGTTCAATTCCCCTGGCGTGCGTGACAGGTCAGTCAGGATAATTCTAATGTTCATATTTGTTCTAAATCAGACACTATCGTGTTTCGTATACCACCTTGGAGCGATAGCTCGTAATGCTTAAAGCTTAAAGTGTGAAAAGTCCTCATCATGGCCAACTGGCCAGTCTTCCCTCCATTAATTCCTTGAAAAGGGTAAGAGAGAATGGTCTGCGTACGCTAACTCAGGTCCCTAATCCAGGGACTGGTCTCTATCTCCCAAAAATCACCTGGTCTGAAGTACAATGAAATGATATCGATTGAGAACAGAATTACATGACTCCTTATGAGACACTGGGTGCTCCAAAGGCACATAAAATGTGTTAAAGCATGGTAGAAGACAGGGAATCTGACTCCCAGTTAGCTCTCGGGGCATTATACCTGAAATCAAATGAAATATGCTTTGGTACTTAATCTGAACCTCTGGGAATTCCTGATGGCCGTGAAGGTGTCGATGCGAGTTTGAAGATAATAAATCAATGAGGACGTACTAATGGGCCGGCCAAATATTTAGTGATAACATGCTGTATGCCTACCCTGCTTGAACTCAATTATGCCTGGACACTGCTGTGTTCAGGTCTTGGAGCATATGTGTGGTACTTCCATTTATGGTATTGTGATTTGGGTGTTGGGAATATCCTAGAGAACAGAGAATTTTTTTAAACAAACAACGATGACTCATGACAACGTTGAATGTGTGACTTTTATCACAGTTTTTTTAAAAAAATTGTGAGGATTGCTGGCCGCGCGACACTAGGTAGATTAGCGTTTCGTCATATACCCCGCTACCCCGCGGCTTTTGTTAGTTAGCAAGGTGTAGCTCCCAAACGACTTAGGAGCAAGATATAACACATCACAAATGTACCGTCAAATTACAGCCGTATTTTGGCCTTCTCAATCTAATACGGTACGGTGCCGTCTTCCCATCCAAGTCTCGATATGTATGTCAGCTCTACAGATGTGTATTATGTGCTATATGATTTGACAACATAATTTTCTTCGGTGGCTTAGATATAGTGTCCAGGCCTGCCCGGAGGGCAAATACCCGCGAATTAACTTTATTTGTTCGAACTTGCGATCGAAGTGCGCCACATTGCCCAAAAGCGGAGTTTGATTCCCTCTCCAACATAGAAAGTTTAAAACTATGCACGCGTGTAAATGAAGGGGTAAAACGGATGCTCTAGACGAATCTGCGTGAACGATGATGATCACGCCAGTGCCCTTCCTCAGGACTCCTATGAAATCGTTCAAGCTGCGAATTTGGTTCTAAGATTAAGTCGCTAGGACGACTTCAATCGCCACGACTCTATTAACCCCAAAGACTCAGTGTGTTTTAATATACTGACGAAGTAGAATTGTAAATTCTTCTGTGATATCACACGGCGAAAGCAGAGAAGCCTAACCCGGAGATGCACCCTGCAGAATCTGACCCCCACTTACGTGGTGTGCAAAAAGCTCGGGCGCAGTGGGGAAACTTACAATGTCTTGGCAACCTTCTGCGGGGAAAGATGTGTTCCAATATTTAATCATGCATGTGAGTCTCCGACTTCTCAGATCAAGTTTTTAAAAGGTCCTCATGGGCAATTCCGCCGCTAAGGGTTCCGTTGAGATTACATCCGCAACCCCAGATGGGGGCCAACCATTGACTCATGACTATAAAACCTATTCACTGCGGTCTCAACAGAGCATGAGAATTTTATTTTCATAATCGGAGACTGACGAGTAGCTCCCTGAACTTTGGATATATTCGAACTCCGTGGCGTAGCCATGTAAGGTTCAGAATAGGAAACTTCCCGTGATGTATCCAGAAAATTCCCATGTTTGTGTAGCTGAGGTCAGTTATTTCTTACTAGTACTACTTATTTCTTTGCCAGTACGTTGCATTCCAGAGATTCGAGAAGAAATTCATGATTTATGGTATGTTAAGCATACTTTCGGTTACACGTGCGGAGATGAGAAGAGGAAAAATGGGAAGGTCTCGACAGAACCCAGCTCAAGTCCAGCCCAGATAAAAGCCGACAAGCCCATGCAGGGTTGCTCAAATTAGAGACACTGAAATTATAATTTCTGTTGAGTAAGAAGCATCTCTAGCAGGCAAAGAAAACGGACCTGAGAGTAGTAAGCGTTGGAGTACTTGCAAGTGTACGGCGCCTCGCAGGACGTTGGGCCGGAGTAACCATTACTGAAATAAGGTATGTAAGCAAAGAGAAGAGGGTAATGCATGATTCAGCGTACCCTCCGCACTGTCCATAGTGAGTCTGAGCAGGGCCAGCGATGGTTGTTGGCGACGGAGGAGGCTCGTAAACCGTAGGGGGGGGAGGGACGTAAGTAGTAGGGGGAGGGACGTAAGTACTAGCGGGGGGAGGAACGACAGTTGTGGGATCAGGTCCAGTGGGAGCGGGTCCTCCAGTGCCAGGATCGCCGGTAACCGAAGGAGCAGCGCAGTTCTTGATCATCGTAGCGGGCCCAGGTCCGTTCTGGATTGGGTTGCATCCAGGGAGTGCGGTCAGGTCTACATTTCCCATGTATCAGCAAGCGTTTCGACGAAAAAGGTTCGAAAAATCCACTGACATCCTTCGACTTGCTCCTTGATAGCGTTCTTCTGCGAACACGCATTCATGGCGGCGTCGGTCTGGGTGGTGAGGACAGTGCACTGGGCGGGGACACCATTGATGTCTTGGCAAGAGTCCATGGCCTTTTGGAGAGCACCATCTTGCCATCCGAAGACGTAGTCACCGTGCTGTCCGTAACCAGTGCTAATTTTATCACCGAGTAAGCAGGAGGTCAACAGTTTGGTGTGATGTACGCGGACTCACGGGTCACCCATGCTGTAAACAAATGGCTGGCTACCATCCTTAGGCCACATGTTGGCAAAAGGCCTGGTATCCCACATAGTCTCGAAGAACAGGAGAGGGGTCCTGGTTGGGTGAGTAGATGGGCAAGTTCCTCCACTCCAGAGGATCTGGCCTGCAGCCTTGGGAGGCGTGCCCAGAGGGTAGGTCATGTGGCTCTACATAGAATGTCAGAGTCGATATAAACATAAAATGTACACGGTGCGCAACGTACATGATGGTCGGCAGAGTCCAAGTTCTTGCCATCCCAGCACCTGAAAGGATTGATTACCACCAGGTTAAATCGAGGAAAATAACTTCCTTACGATGGGAAGAAGATCTGGGCGCGAATACCACCACCGCAGTTCTTCTTGGGCAGATCGACAGTATCGAATGATCCCGCGCCAGGGGGGCTGTTGGCACTACCGTCCTGCTGTCCGAAGTTGGCTCCAAAGCACCGGAAGCTTGTGGCCATGTACTGCGCAGTGTTTTGGTCGACAAAAGTATTGTTACGTTGCATGGGGTTTCCAGTGATCATGCGGAAACCCTATAGGTGAAGGGAGTCAGACGATTGTTATCCCAATGCTATAGACACCTTACCTTCTTGAAGACGGTAAACTTGGAGCCGGGAGGTTGGATATAATAAATGGTCATTCCTCCGTTGGGAGATCCCGTTCCCGTGTTTGGGAATTGGGGCACCTAATGCGGACACTTATCAGTTTGATGAAGTCGCCAAGAGTCTGTCTGAAGACGTACTCGAATCATTGACCCGTTGGAATGCTTGAAGAAAAGCACAGCGGTCCAGTAATTAGACTTGTTCTCCTTGAATCTGCAAGAAGTGCATGACGACATGTTGGGGAGGTCGTTGTTGGGGTCCATGGAAATGTTGAAGCTGGAAAGTCCTTGCGTTAGGCGACAAAATAACTGGATATGAAGCAACCTACGAGCTCTACGATCGAGAAGAGACGATTAGGACAGGCGAAATCACTGAAATATAGTGAAAACACTTACCCCGCCAACAACCTGATGCAAATGTGCGGAGACTGCCCCAGGATTGATCAGGCTAGCTTGGACGTTAGTATGAGAAGTGACCACAATCAAGTAGGTTGCTTACGGATCCAGACGCTCAGTAACGAGCTGGGCGCATGGGAAACGGAGGAGGGCATGTGCGTGTGGCGCAACAAATGCGAGTGCGAGGAGGGATCCCCACTTCATGGCTGAAGAGTTCGGCGACAGGCAAAAGCGACGATGAAGAAGAAAACTAACTTACCGACTTAAATATGCCGCGCCAGAAGGATTCAGCCTAAACATAGGGTTCTTCTTCAGTAATCCTAGAGAATAAGTCTACGTTGTCCATGACAGAACATCCGCAATTGGCCCGAAGTGAACACTAGCGAATATTAGCCAAGTATAGCGACCACGCTGCTCTCTGAAGAATGAACAGAGGTGGATCAAGATCAAGTTGTTGATTCTTGGTCAAGGAGGCCATTTTGCGCGGAGAACATCCGCAATTCGACCGGATACATTCAATACAAGTCCCAGTGCTCAAAGGAAGCAGAAAGAAGCAGACATTGACGACGGGACGAATATAATTGATGACCGCCATGCGGAGAGTCGTATGTCAGCGGGTCGACTAGTATTTGGACTGACTTTGCCATGTTTACGGGGAGGTGCGCGTGCTCGAGGAATATAGGCACCGGCTCAGACCAAGAGCCTGATTGCTTATTTTCATCATTCTGCTATCCAATGAGGTGCCGATCTCTTCTTATTTCCCCGACTGTTACTTAAATTCCTCGATTTGTCGGCTCGGATCAAACCTCTTTCCAGCCTCTCGGGAAGGAACGACTGCCTCGAAGGAGTGGGCTCCGGTTTGTGCTCTGAGGGAGACGACCGTTTGCTCTCTCAATTTACGGACACCGATCAAAGAGAATGGCAGATACAGATATGCAGGACGGGATAAAGTAGAGCGAGTGCTTTCACTCCACGCTTCTTTTACCTAATACTCATTTACACCGAATCACACGAGATATTTACCAATAATCAATGATGTGGGTCGATTGGCTCTAGTCTAGACACACCACCAAGGTCGCACCTTTATCCTGGATGCGACAGATGTTTAGAGCGAAGGAAATAGTTTTTGATTTCAAATGCCCTAAATTGAAATTATGTATTAGGAAGGAAAAACAGGGGCTTCAACTATTTAACCGCCCGTGAGAGCTATCCCCATTCATGCCTCGGTTTATGGATCAAAGGTCAATTTTCGGTGTAAGTGCACCCACGTAAGAAAAGAAGCCACATTGGGCATGCGTTCGACTGCGTCCAATAGTATTGGTGTCAACTACTACTCGGTCTCCATTGTCCAATCCGATTTCCGGTACATGTCGGATCTCTTTGTGTCTTCCCCATGACGAAAGTGGATGCTCAATGTGGCAGTTCACTTCTTTATCATGATATAGTAATGCTAGAAATTTCTTGTTCAAATTTGAGAATGACATGTGCCGAGTAACTTCAGCGCGCAGTTTAGTCGGGAATGATATACCTTTAAACTCGGGCAAACTTCAACTTCAACCCTGAGGCCGAAAAAGGAAGCTGGCGCCACAATTTGAACCGAGGACCTGAACCGAGGACCACTTGCCAAACCTCCGGGCCGGCGAAACCGTTTTGGATGCATCTGAAGTCCAATTGCTATTTTACAACAGGTTACATATGAGCAAGTACATTCAGGACAGTACTGGTGTATTCTCAGCGAAATATTCATGAGAGTCGGCGTTCATCAGTGCCCTGGATGGATTGCTGATGGCAAGCGCTTTGCACCTCGACTGACCATATACGTAGTCGTCAGTACCCCCGTTGACCTCAAAGTGAGAAGACTCGTGGATGAGGGTTCCAGCCTAGCATATATGTTGAGTTAGTATCTATAGCACTTATCATACAGAGGAATATATACCTTCGAATCGGTTCCGACCATGGGGGCCCGCCAGAAAGCACCACACAGGTAGATGTGTCCAAACCTGGGCGTTAAAATTCTTCAGTATATAAAAACGCTTTCGAAAGTCAAAGCTCACTCGTCGGGATAAACATAAGCAAATGTTCCCGACTCCGTACACGAGCAATCGTACGTGAAATTTGAGAATGTGTTGCCGTTGATGTTGGAGTAGTGTGTGGTAATGGTGTTCAGTCCAGAAGCGGCGAAGGTCCCGAACCAGGTCGCGTAGCGACTGGTACTGTTAGTGAGTGCGCTGGCATAAGAGAGGGCACCTGCAGCATAGTTATGTGCCTCGACAGCGGCTGTATCTAAATCGGTTGACTGAGAAGTACTGCAGCCGTCAAATTTTGCACGTTTGGAGAGAACGGGTCGCGTAGAGGCCAGCTTTCCGGAAATGCGAGACAAATGGGAGGAGGGACGATGGGCGTAGAGGACTTCGACGCTAGCGTCATCGTTGACGATGAAAAACCGGTTGTTCGCCTGAATGTTGTAAAGTCCTTCACCAGTTCGCGTGAAGTTATAGGCGGCAAAAACTAATGGAAAAAGTTTCCGTTGGTGAAGGACTCCGCTAAATCAAAAGGGTTACGAACGGTTGTGCAAAACCCCAGTCGATTGTCCAGGACCTAGTTCAGTGTATGCACCCAGCAATACAGCAACGGCAGGGAGATACTTCGCCTTGATACCAGTAAATGCAGGCTTGGCGCCAGAGGCGTTGGTGATAGTGAACGTATCAGTTGGGAGGGGGGAGAGGGGGCCGTAAGGATCATTGAGGACCTTGACTTTTTCGTCTCCAGTATTGGTGATAGTAGTCAAGACTTGGAGTTTGTCAACAGCATTGACCGATTCAGGACCTATGTGCTCTGTTAGTCGGATAAATGGAAGGTAATCGGAATGATCATACCAGCGACACTCAAGGACAGAGACTTCTCCGCGGATACTATGAGAGCCGAAGATGCCAGAGCAATCAAGGAGGTACGAAGGGTCTTCGAAAACATGGCAAGAGGGAAGTGAGGGTGGCTGGAAGTAAGTGTGACCAAGGTGGCTGGCAGTCCTCGAAGCTGCTTTATAGCCCTCTAGGCAACTATAGCGATTCAACTCCTATCGTCGCCGTGAATAAGAAAAAAACAGACCTAGAGATAGCGAACATATTTCAGACACTAGCGCCGCATGGAGACTGATACCACATGAGACGATGAGTGTATAGGAAGCAGGAATTGCACTGTAACTCAGCATGTTGGGAAGATTATAAACCAGTCTAAAAGCACTCTATGCAGGGGTCGGAGTTCACCGCAATATCTTAGAATAAGATATCGGGCATTAGTCTTGAAGCTCTAAACAATCAACTCAGCGCGTGGCACTCTAAAATCCAGGGGAACAAACGCTGCCCTAACTTGTCATGGGACCGTGTCATGAAAGACAAAGTGCCGGAGGACCCAACTGTAGGTAGCCAGAGTGAGTCATAGTGTCATACATAGGTCTCGGAACCTTGTGTCGGCTGATCTGACCACCTTATTGTCCTGACCCATATCTAGGTCCTCGGGGCCGACTCCTTCCGAGTTAGAATCAAAAGAGACTTCAAAATTCGTATCATACGATACAGGGCACGTTAGTGGGCACATAGATCACCAAGTACACGGGAAGACAGTGTTGGGATTAAAGGGCCAGTCGCCCTTAGAGCTCAACGTTCAGCCCGCTTTGCTGGCATCATTTGAGCATCCATAGAACCGATGATGTCAATTGCTTGCCAAAGCGCATCGTTTTGCCTCTCTCCACGACAGAACTTCAACTATCAAAGACGGAGGGGGAGGATGGGGCGAAGACTTGGATGTCTGCGAGTTAGCTGGCAGCAGGCCGAACGGCCGGTCTTGTGCCACATCCCCACGAACGTTTTCGGTCTCGTCCACGGTCCCTCTGGTTAAACATCTGGTGCCGATTTCGATGATATAGCTCAAACTTCACGATTGTGAGGCTGAATCATCTCCAGAGGCCTCATAATGCCGTCTGCACCTCTTGGACCACATGCTCAATATTCGAAGCAATGCGTGTTCTGCCACATCTCAGCAGGCGACGGCGCTAAACTTTTGTCGTGTGCTGGATGCAGAGTGGCTCACTACTGTGTGCGTCCTTTCTCTGCCTTCCGCGTTATTGGCTACACACTGTGCTGAATCTCTACATTTTTACAGACAAAAGACTGCCAGAAGAAGGACTGGGTGAACCATAAGCAGTCATGTTTACTCAATCAGAACGGCGAACGAGTGATGAAGGAGTCAACGGAAGCAAGAGTAACAATAAATGGACTTTCCTTCAAGGAGGTTGACCATAGGTTTAAGAAATGGCAACAGGTATGTGGACGTTTGTACCACCTTCAACTTGGAAATCTCATGTAAGATTCTCTACATCTTTAGGTTTCTCAACCTGTGCTCTCATTCTATCTTATGAGTGCTCTAGATCTGCACATGGACGAAAATCGATGTTTCACCCACATGCTCTGGGTTACAGCGATCGAAAACATGACCGCTGCTACACCAAAAGCCACCAATTCCTCTGACATTGTCAAGTATTTCCGCATTAAAGACGCAGAGGTTCGCCTCATCACCGAGCTTCTCCCGACTCTCACAGACGCTGGTATGCGAGACGCGATAAATAGCAGTGTCGAGAAGTCAAGGGCAATTAGGAGGAGCGGAGAGGCGTTTGGGATTCTGATTATGATCGTCTATCTGGAATCCTTGAATCTTCAGCACCTGATGACGGATACCCTCGATAGATGGGACCCTGTCAACCTACCCCGCGAAAAGGAATGGAAGACGCAATTGAAGCTGCTCATTGACAGAGGAGCTGCGTTGTAGATAATTCTTTCTCGTGTTACTTTCGAAGAATGTTAAAATCTGACGACCTCTTTTGAACGTGATCGAGTGCATTCCCCGCCGCCGTGTCACTCATTCATCACTCCTACACTCATATTTTCATATCTCTACCCCAACTGGCACCTCCAGGCGAGATTCTGTACATGACCGGTCTATTCATTAAGTAATCGAAACCCAGTCTGAATCATGGATTCCTGCAAGCTCGTTTCCTCAAAGCCGGACACCTTCAAAATTGCAGATAGCCTTGGTCTTCGGTTACTGAATAAATAAATAAAGTCTCCAGGAACCAGGCTGAGTTATACACAGATGTCCGACATTTCTTGCGGGGGGCAAGAAAATATAAAGTATTGACGCGCCCCCTTTTCCGGGGCAATCCCATTCGGGTAACTGATCACAGGATGTCGCACCATGATCGTAGTACTTATTCTTCTTTCAACTTATCTTTGAACCACTCTTTCTTTCGCCTCTGGTAATACTCGCACAAGATGCCTCAAGTTAATCTTGGGAAGCTCGCTCAATCCATGAAGCAATGTCAACACTGTTTAAAATCTGATTCAAAAGATGCACCCCTCCTATCATGTGCATGCAAGAGATCACATTATTGCGTACGTTTTCATATAGATACTGCCATTTATACTATCAACTGAAAACATCCAATTTAAGAGCAAGGACTGCCAGACGGCTGACTGGAAGCACCACAAAGAAATCTGCAAAATGACAAGGAAGACTCGCGCCGAAATGCACGAACGCGACGCGACTAGCGGCCCTGTGACAATATCAATGGGCGCCAATGCCGCAGATATTGAATCTTTAACTAAAAAATGGTCACAGGTATTTAAATACCTAATTTTCAGGGCCCCATCTCCTGACCCTCTCGTAATCCATCAGTGTTACCGACCGCTACTAGCTATGACTCTGATGCACGCTCTGGAACTTCAAACCTCCCCAGAACACATTTCCTCCCATGCTCTTCTCATCTCCCTTGTACCAAATTTCACAGCAAATGAGATGCCCAAATCTGACGCAGAGATACGAACTGCCTTCAAGGTCGACAAGAGGACCGTCGTCATTGGCACCATACCAAAAGTTTTAGAGCTACTCCCTGAACAACTTCACGAGGCCCTACAGCTTGGTGTAGAATCCGTTCTAGAGAAATCCAAAGAGATCAAGGCGCAACAAGGTCCCAATGGTATTGGAGTAGGGATTATATTCCTCGTGTCGCCCATGTGCAATCTGGCTCGTCTTGTCCCTCTCGGCGTTGAAGGACCTCCATCTAGTTTACCTTCCTGGAATGCGGGTTGGAAAGAAGATCTGATTTTTGGCGTGGACATTGCGATGAAATTCTAGGGCCTAGGTCCTCCTGTATCCGCCAGTTACGCCACGCCATGCTGCGCACCTGTGTGGGATCCAAGCATTCTTAGAGTAGGCCATCGATACCAGACGAAATACTCAAGAAATCTATCTTGATCATACGGCCCTAGATTTGGCGTCATTGGTCCACCAGATGCGGCCGACTCACATGACAAGGTCAGTGTAACTCTCATCGGATATCTTTTCAACAAGAAGAATACTGTTCTTTCGCCTGAAATTGTGTCCCTGGAATTCCAGAATAGTCTATGTGGGTCCACGTTTCGATCTAATGTCCATGGACGATTGCTGATCCCTTGAGATAAGTAGGATCATTACAACCTTATGCCGACGTCTGCCGTTCGTGTGAGATCCACAGCTGTGCGACGTGAAAGCCTTTCAGGATACTTACCGCAGAGTGCTGAGGACATAAGCGGGCTCATAGATACCAGATTTGGAAAGTAGATGGTCCTCATACTAGAGTCAATCATAGGGGAGGGTTAAACGGGACTACCCTGCGTTGATGTGAACCAGAGTTGAACGAATTCAATAGTGGCGTAGGTGGGAAGTCCACAGGTACTCAATGGCTGGTAGGGCTTTGGTCCATCGCCCATCGCCATCGGAAGGGGCGGTCAATATCGCAATACCCTTGAGCCCTGTTCATGATGAGGTTAGAGTGTCAACGCCAATAGCTGACCAGAACGCGACAGAATGTTCTTGGGGTTCGTGTCAAACGGGTAGATAGCCTCAGTCTGAATGTCATCCGTTTCCCGAATCCTGTGCTCATAAAAGGCCCGAAGAAGCACGGACACAGGTGGAGTTGCTGTGTCGCGGCGGAAGGCTGGAAGATCTCAAGAGGGGTATCTGTACAGGCTCAATTTTACGGGGAGTGGGGAGGAGGGAAAACGTAGGTCGAACCGCACGAAAGGGTCGAAATTCCCAGCGGATACGGATGTTACGGAATAAAGGGACAAAAGCGACCCGTGGTCATGGTAGAGACAGGTTTTGACGTTGCCTCTGGGAACGTGGGCACTCGGCTGCTAGCAAACTTTAAGCATCTACTGAACTATGGAGGGGAACAAATGCTGCCTCACCGAAGTTCGCCCGGGTTCCTGTGCCTATTTGCCCTGGTCTTCGCCAAGTCAGAGATACTTGATTATTGTCAATTGCTCCACGAAAACAGACAACAGATAAGCATTGCAGAACCATTCAGTGGACAACATAAACACGAGGGGAAGGTGCCATGAATTGACATCATCATCTAAGATCATCTATATCCAAGTCAGCATCGCTCCCAGGCGCCGTTTGCGCCGCCTTGAATTCACCTCCGTTGACGCCAGTCACTGAATCAACAGGTGAAACTTGGAGCATGATCTTCTCAGCCAAGCCCTGCTTCTCGTCAAATGACTGAGGTCCACCCTCCTCCTCCTCGGTGTCCTCGTCTTCATCCGCAAATTCCTCGACGATCGCACCCTCCTCACGAAGAATTGCCCACGTTTGATCTTTTACCTTAGAGATCGATAACACGAGGGTCAGATAAAGTCAAAGGGGATAGAAAACAATTGAGTCGAACCTCAAGATTTTGACTAGCACTTATGTTCTTGACAATCGTTCCTTCGTGTTGGGCATGCAATGTCCGCCGAAACGATCGAGAAAGGAAAGAAGACATTTTGTTTACGGGCCAACTCGAAGGTACAAGAGATATGACCTACGTCGTTCAGTGCCTCAGTAAGCAGTCACATGCGTGGCGTGGCAGCAGTACTCACATTGAGCACATCAAGGTTCATCGCTTGGGCGTTCAACAAATGGGCTGCACGGTCCGATTGTCTAGAGCATTATGTTAGATATCTAGAGTGGCGTAGAACCTCGTGCACATACCCGCCATCCATGTAAACTTCGAGCAGAATTTTTAAAAGTTCTTTTTTCAAATCTTCATTTACAGTTTTAAGACGGGTGAGAGGGATCGGGCCCATATGCCCTTTTCCATTCACAGCCCTAGCTGGTGCTATCCCGAACAGAGTGGAGGCCCAATCCTGCAGTCCGCAGTCTTCGGCGATCGTTTGGGCGACCTTTTGGGGGACGATGTCTCCCCCAAGGGTACAGTAGGTCTCTGCGGATGCCGAGTCACTGATATCATGGACGAGGATTTGAAGCGCAGACCTGTGTCTGGAAAGCTAGAAATTGGAGTGAATAGGGTTTTCCATATCGATGGGACTTTGCGGTACCTTTCCATCGATGATAGCAAGTTCTAGTTTGAGAATCTTTTCTCTTTCGAGCAACCGTGGTCGTACTTTCTCGGGATCGTAAAGCGACGAACCAGAGAGCAGGAGTATTGTTTTTAGTCTAGCGCGCTTATGATCCGAGTCAGGTGTTGTGGAAACAAAATATGTCAAGAATGAGGATTCATTCGGCATTGAAGCATATGATGACGCTAAATCAAAGGATCAGAAGTCAGATCCGCTAAATACGAGCATGAGAGGTTCAGACCTTTGGCCCTCCAAAGTTTCGAGACACCATCATCTTGTAAAAATGACAAGACTTGGTCAACGCATGAGTTCACCAACCGTGAGTGCAGCTCCACTGACTGGTAAGCAGTCAGGACGTCAGTTAAGTGAAATGTTACCAAACAAGGCACTAACCAAACTACGCCGTTGCAGCACGAGGTACTCCAAGTACTGCACACCTGCTGCGGTGTTTGCTTGTTGTATCTGGTCCAGAAGGGCTATGTCTTCTTCAGGTTTCTCCCTTCGTTTGCCAGTGTCGCGGGGCATCAGAAGCTAAAACAACGCGGTGTCATTTTACACCCGAAAAGACAGGCCTCTCACTAACCTTCAGACCACGTTCAGGATCTCGCTTTGTCAACCAAATACCCCAGCGTTGGGTTAACGCTTTGTCGCGTTTCTCGGTGAGTAGATTGATCATCTGGGACAGTGGGTCTTGGATGTCGTCGTCTGTCCATTGACGGTCTATGAGCCTTTAGGAAATATGTCAGAAATCAAAAAATATGGTTTTTAGTGGCGCTTACTTAGCCCATGTATCCAGTAGCTTAAGATCATCTCTTCTCTGTCTGTATAGGATGCAAAGTGCATTGTATTGACCAGTTCTTTGCAAGAGAGGTTCGACTTCGCTAACGGCAATATCGTTTGGTTCTTGAAGTAAGGTATACAGATCCTTAGTCTTCTCAAATTCCGCGCATAGTTTGGCGAGAACTGTGTCAATTGCCTGGAACCTTTCCGTCAGTTCAACAACACTCGAATGGAGAAATGGCCCTACAGTATCCAGAGGATCTCCCGTGCTCTTCGCACCCGTGCCCTTCGTAACACCGCGTCTTATCCTGCTCTTCCTCAGGAACACTACCAGCATCTCCTTGGCCGCCATACCCAGTATTTTCCTCAACTCCGCAGTAGAAGGAGCAGCTTGAGTACTGGGGGCTAGGTGAGGGGAGTAATTCCTGACTAGGTTGAATGCAACTAAATATCAGTTCCAACACAGGAACAGGTGGAAGGGAGAAAGAGGATAGAACGTCAACGGGGTCCGGCGCATCGCCAGGAGGAGAAGTAGGGAGAGCCGATGGCACGGAGTAGAGTGAAGTACGTACCGATATCATCGACAGAGCCCTCCTTGGGCATGTGTTCTGCAACGCCTGCAAATACGTCCATAGATTCGTCGGGCCCAAACAGAGATCCTCTGAGGTCGGGATAATAGCTTATGAGAAGCCGTGGATCAAGTTCTCCGTTGAACAGGTGTTTTCCAGCGTCCTCGAACAATGTTTCTGTGAAACACTGGAAGCCAATCCGTTGGTATACATAGCGTAGCTCTTCTGCCTAGACTAAATTAGTTTGAGATGACAGCGCTCTCTCGAAGAGGCTCACTTCATCTTCGTCGACATGTAATGTCTCCTCCAACTTCTTTCGTCTTTGGTCGACCAAGTTATACGCGTCCTCTAGTCTATGGCTTTCAAGTAGTGATTCCACCTGTGAGATAATAGTAGATGGCACCAGTGACTGGACGGAGTTGGGTCCCAGCACAAGAACACTTGAACGTGGAAATGTTGGCCTCATCATTATGGTTGAGATATGTCGCGCAAAGGCCAGAGCGCAGGATTATAGGATGAGTGTCAGGTGGTCCTATTAGCGTCGGAGTGGTAATGTAATCGTTGTTAACAATGGGCAGCCTTGCTTATGGTCACTGCCTTGGTTGGCGAGCTGAGTGCCGTGGCCGTGAGAGACAAGCGCTTGTCACGACGTTCAGAGCTTTGGCAGCCTGAGGCCCTGAGTGCGAGCTCTCTTTCCACGCCCATGATCAACTGGCAGCCTACAAACTCTAGCTCTGATCGTCTTCCTGGAGAGTCTATCCGTATTCTCTATCAAATATTCTGCGGCAGTACGTTCACCTCCAACAAATGCTACTTTGGGGAGGGTCACCGCAATCGGTCAGAGTCCGTGAACTCAAAGTCTGTGTACACGGGCCACCTGCTTTCGGCACTCATAAAGATTTGTTTACCTGTGGCGAGGCTATAGCCCCCTATCTTGCTTAGGCCTTGAAGAGCGGACCACTCTCTCGCTAATTTTGCTTGTGGTTCCAATGTCGGATCTGCCTCAGACTCTTGTCTATCTCACACTGACCATCGTACACTCATGAACCTTATCCTTACTCGTAACATGTTACACTCTGAGAGTGCCGCACTTGATAATCTGGGGATGCCCGCGACTCCTGCTGGCTCCGGCTGTGTATACAGCCGGTACCTAGTCATCAATATTCTCAAGGGGGTAGCCTTTGCGTCTTTTAGAGTTGCGTAGACACGGCCGCTGCCGATCACACCTCGGGTAGAACTTATTGGCCTCCATCTCTTCATTTGCTTGTGAGCCCCTTTTGACAGAATACATTATCCAGTTGTCCTGAACTATATTCACTCGATTCAGAGCTTGTTTCCCCGATCGCTCGTAAGTTTACTTCTATAGAAGCTGCCCATATCCGCTAAATTTCCGTCTTATCATCTGGCCCCATGGGCAATCAGTACATGATGCATCGCAACTATGAACGCGCCCATGTCTGCCTTCATTGCCGTGATTTAAGCACAGCATACTCAATCGATTTACAAGGTGTCTACAATCGGACGATCCCAGTAAAGTCAAATTCATGTGTTCGGGGATAGTTCATTTTTTGTCATAGATATTGTACATAGTCGAAAGCACGAACTTCGACTTCAGATGCGCTTGGAATATTCATACATACAAGTCCATGGCTATGCTCTCCGAAGAAGGCAGTGATACAGCTGCGAGGTAGAACGCCATAGCAGAATAACGTGACGAATAATGTAGAGTCCAAATGGGCGGGCAATCTAGAGTATAATATGAGATGTCATCGGCGTGCAGCTGCATGGAACGGTCAGGCAAAGTTCGAAGCTAATTAGGCCCAGAAAGGGACAACATACCAGGAAAACGTTCCACACACAACGTGAATATAAATCATGGATGGCAACGTCGTCGTCGGCCGATGATGCGTGATCGAGGTAGTTGCTCTCGTTTTTGGAAGTCGGGTGGTGGTGAGGCACTACTGGAGAAACCGAACCAGCTCCATGATGAAGAAGTGTCTGGTAACGGCGCCCTCGTTTCATTTGTTGCCTCGGACGATACGAGTGCTAGGGAAGCCGCAGCTAGGAGAATCGGAAACGATAGGAGTCTCATAGTATTCGTTGGGTATGGGTACGATAGGCTGATCACGAAATCAGTCAGTTAGGACTGGTATCTGAACTGAGGATCCAGCGCACCTGTTCCCTCGATGATGACAGCGCGGAGAAAGAAGCGATACGTATACGGTCGGTATTTAATACTGGAATGGGGCGCAGACAGGCACGAGGGTGTTATGCAGTCAATTTCTCCGTCATTGACGCAAGTATAGCCCGTTATTTATATGCATGGACCATGGCTTTCCAAGGGGTCGCAACGCAATTTTCTGGACCTATGGTCATGAATCTGACCAGACGACACAGTGAACTGAAAGTGATTTTGATGAAAACATGAAGGCCTCGAGGTGGATGCCAATGGTCGCAGGCTTAGATGATTGACTTGTCAAACGACGCCATGCGTATGGCAACGTGCCAGGAGTAGTAGCGGCCCGATAGTCGGTGCCGTTCCTAGGGGAAACTGTGTTATATATATATCACGACCATTGGTGACCAGCATCTGGGCCGTCTGTAAGGGGGTTACAAAATTTAGAATGTAATTATCAGGCCGCAACACCGCAGGCTTACTAATTTCTCTCCAATGATAACCAACTGTAACTTCCAGTGAATAAGGTGAAAACATTGATGTTGGTTCCGGTCAAGCTTCGATTTCGAGGTGTGAATTATTGTTTGGCTGACATATTCACGTGCCTTTGTGACATACCCAGTGACATGACGTTCCGTGGTTTCCGTATGCCCGAAGGAACACCTCAACCATGCTCTCCGATGAAGAGTCCAACGCTCATCTCGACAAACAACGGAATGTTTCCAGGATTGACTGGGAAGCCTTGAGAGCGAGAAGTTTAGGGCCCGGAGGATTTGGAGACGATAGAATAAATCTATGGTGTGAACTGGAATGTCGTCGTTGAATGCGAAATACTGAGCTCTGACATAGGCCACAACTGTTATTTGTGTCTAAGGAAAAGGCATCTAAGAGAGTGACGCTGCCGCTGGACGAATCTCAGGTGGACGAACCAACATTACCGGCCCCACACCAGGACGAGCGACAAATTGGTCTTGACACTGATCGCAGCTTCGTTCTCTACCCCGCTGGTGGGAACAACTTCTCTATGCATTGGATGTGTCCCTCACGCTTTGTTCAAGATCCCAGACATGACCGAGAAGCACTTCAAGCAGGCCTTCATGAACTGCTGCTGTCGCTTTTCCGCAGCCGGCCGCGGTTAAGCTACTTTCAGGTATGCACGACTCTTCAGGTTCTAAATCGTAAATGTAACCACGGCTCGAACAGGGATACCACGATATTGTTACGGTCTTATATCTGACACTACCTCAAGAAATGCAATTGGCGTGTGTGGAGAAGATGAGCCTGCATAGAGTTCGGGACTCGATGGGCACTGGCTTAGAACCTGTGTTAGGATTGTTGAGGTACCTGCTTTGGGCATGATTTTCAATCTTCCGAGCTTACTGTTCCTGTTTAGAGTGACCAAGAATCTACTTCAGCTTGCAGATCCTGAATACGCCCGCATTCTCGAACAGTAAGAATCCAGATTCCTTTCGAGATAGATTCGTCCCAACAGTTCGCTTTGCAGGACGTCTCCACTGCCCTTTCATGCGCTATCAAATCTCTTAACCCTGTTCTCGCACGATATGCCCACCCTACCTCTCATCCAACATGTTTTCGACTACCTACTGTGCCGACCTCCCGTCGCGGTCGTCTACCTAGCGACAGCCGTACGCCTGTTCTTTGCTCTTTCCTTTTTTTGTTCTCATTTTTCAAAAAATTTCAAGATTATTTTATCTCGTAAATCAGAAGTACTCCATTTGGAGGAAGAAGGTGAAGAGGGCATGATACACTCGCTTCTGAGCAGTTTACCGCATCTGGTGGACGAAAGCGGAACGTCGGATGCTCTTAATGAGGTGGATGAAGACACTACATTTTTCAAAGAAGGGGACGAATTTTTATCCACAAAGGATGAAATTGCCTCCGCTTCCTCGGCATTTTTTGAATCGCACCCTCTCGAAGTTCTAGCATCAGACCTAGGTGAACCCGCCCCGCCATCAGCTTGGGTCGGGGATGATAGTGACAAATCGTTACCGTCCTCTGTACCTTTCCTTCCGCCCAACGCCGTCGAACCCCAGATGCCAGACAATTCCATCTCGTCGCAGCCGACCTCCCCTTTAATGGACTCGGAGATACCAGAGATTAACGTCGCGAACGACATGTCAATACCAGCTGTTAGCCCCGTCAAAATCGAGGAACATGACGACCCCAACCACATAGATGCCGAACCGACAGCGAAAAGTGATGATCGTAAACCTCCTCGACAACTTACGGATTTGCTGAAGCACGCAGACTCGCTTTATGCCGAATTCCCTCCTTCCCATGAAGGTTTACGCCTGTCATCCATCTTGGGCCCACAGAGCGTCGTTTTTACATGGTCCGAATCCCCCTCAGCGCTACCCTCAGATAATACGGCCGAAGCGATGGTACAACACCCCGAGCTCGTCGTATACCCATATGTCGAACCAGAGCCAGATGTAGTTGACGACTCAAGTTCATCCGAGGATGACAAAGCCAGCAGTGGATGGGGCATCCGCAGACGCAAGGGAAAAGAGCGAGCGTCCTCGTACGGTACGAAGTCCATGTCAGGGAAGGGTACGAAGAGGCGACGAAACAAGCTCAGGAAATCGCCGTTCTCGCGCATGGAGAAGCGGACAATGGTCGCTGGGACGGTACTTGTCCTCGGGGTAGCTTTGGCCGTGTATGGTATCAAAGCACGGAATGGGGGAACGGCAGGGTTGTTCTTGAGCTTTGCGGACCACAATGGTCGCCATCCAGGCGGTAGTGGGGGTACGAAGGACTGGAAACGTGTGGGGGGTTGGGTGGGAGGCGCACTGGTGGGCATCAGCGAGAAAATATTGAACGGGTTGTCTTCAAGCGATAAGCATGCTTGATGACACGGTGCACGGGATCTGCGGCAGCCCGTTGGATATTCCCCGTCGTTCACCGAACACGCCCCTAGGGATCTACCTGTGCGCACTCCCAATTTCGCCATTTCTTTGTACACAGCATAAGGGGAGGAACGGCAAATCCCAATATGGCGTCCCCGCTGTTCACTTAGAACTAGTGGCATTTGCTGGCTCCGATCCACTGACAGGTGCCAACCCCTATTTGTATTGAGTCACTCAATGCACAAGCGCTCATGCATCATTCCCCGACATTGGACCCTTTCAAGCTTATTCCACGTGCCTTGCCGTTGCCCGCCCTCCAGGCACTGCGGCTTCTTATGCAGGGTCGTCATGGCGCCGTGGCGCACTTCCCAAAGACTCGAATCTGTCCTGCCCAAATATGGGTTGTTGATCGACGTAGCTGCCAGGGTGTAAATAGCACCCTGCATAAAGCTGAAACGAAGGGGCTAATTCTAAGCCACTTGCTCATTCAAACTGGTGTCTATCGTTCTATCTACTAGACCCCGCTAAATGTGATCATCCACAAGAGTTTGCGTTATGTATAAGCTTCGAAATATCCCATCATTCAATCATCTTTCACAAGCGCCCTCGTCCCAGTCTACCGCGACGTGTTTTCAACGAAGTCGTCTATGGATCTCCCGCCACGGACGATAGACTCCACTATGGGCAATGCCACAGAGAAATCTTTGAAGAGGATGTGCTTGATATCTTCTTTCGTGCAGTAGGCCGCAAGGTCATTCTCTCCGTCATCCTTTGTCTTGACGAAAAGGATATCAGCATGCTTGGCAGCAGATATGTCTGTGGGCAGATACAAATTAAGGGAGGCGGGTGGCGCAAGTTCATCAGCGATCCATAGATCTGAGATGGAAACGGCCAAGAAATGAGCTCATACCTGAGACACCATCACCGAAGAAGAAAAGCGTCGGGGGACAAGCGAGCTGGCGATAGGGAAGAATCGCTTGTGATTTATCGTGGCCAAATCCACTACGCGAATGTGATTAGTTCGGCATAATCGCTTCCGAGAAAATGGACGGTAATTTGGGGTTGAAAACGAAGTCAAAGAATAGAAGGAGTGGAGCGCATTTGGCAGCGATGTAGCGCATCCCCAAATTCCAGTATCACGCATGGCAAATCCCCGAGGGCGACCCTTGGTGCACTGGTGCTTAGAAAGATCCTGTCCAAAACTCACCTTGATGGATGTCTGAATTGGATTTCCCATTTGCCGTCAGGGAAAACAGTTACATCATTAGCAATGATGGCAATTTCGTTGGCTGAGTCCTCGCCCACCAGGTTCGCGAGAACAGCGCGAATGAGAGGCGCCATTCCACTGAAACGAGGAGAGATGTGGTTACTGATGCGCCATGGAGGTGAGTGTGAAGAGACCGGTGATACCTGGATACGATAATGACGGGGATCTCATTTGCTTTACACCATGCGAAGAACTCTTTGAAGCCCGGATCCAACTTGATGTCTAGTGAGATCGCCGCCATATCAGCTAGATGAATTGATTTTATGACTCAGAGGACGCACTGTTACTCAGAATATTTTTACATTGCTCGAATGTGTGTCCATTTGCGACAACGCTCGCTAGCATTTTCCTGAATCCATCCCTAAAGTAACCTGAATTTCATAACTTTTCCAACTTGGCGAGTTGATCGTAGCAATACCTGAAGGTGTCAAGTCCAGCAAGAATTTCCAGATTCCCTTGTCGCCGCTTTTCCTTCCCAAAACCGTAGTTATCGGTCAGATCTTTATGAGATTCCAGTTCATCAGTGAAGATTGGCCATAGCTAGGATTAGCTGCACATACAATCGTTTGAATCGAATGTGGTAATTGTCCCATCCCTATCAAGTCGCAGTGAAAGAAACTGGCGTGAGACTCCGGCAAGCGCATCAGAGTCAGCAATCCGACCAACCAGTCGGAAAGAACGACAAATTTCTTGTCTTCGTGTATAGGTGGATACGGAAGAGTGCTTCCCGGAGCGAGGGGTTCTGCCATGGTCGACGTCCTGGCGAAAGCTACCCAAATTGGAGTCGAAGATGCATAAGTCGTTATCTTATCGCGGCCCATCGCCGTGATGGAGTGGAGAACAAGGCATAATTAATATTTGATACAGATGTCTAATGCAACAAACTATTAAAGTATGAAAACGCTACAGTGATCTACCGAGTCCTATGGTGATGATAAATAGGGAGGAAAGTTGTTAGCAGTTCTATTTCTAAACACTGAAGTGGATAGTGGAGCGAAGGGTTGATGATAAAACAGAGCATGTCGAAACGATTGAAAAGCAAGAGGCCGTCTAGAATATAAATACGAAGGGCAGAAAGTAGCGGAGCAATATAAAAAGGCAGTCAGAAACAGATATTACCAATCTAACACAGCGGGGAAGAACTTCTCGATGAGGCCCTGGTAATATGGCCGTAGTTTTTCGACGTTACAGGGCTCGTCGCTTTTGCTGTAGAGATCGTAGGGGTTGAACGCTTTGACGGCAGCCAAAATTTGCTCGTCCTTTTCGTTCGTGAGGTGCGAGTAGGCACCCTCACGGTGCCACGGATAAAAGCTGTGGTATCGGATCATGGCCAGCGCTTCGGCAGGCAGCGAGCTCTGATCTTTGAACACGTTATACAGGTACTGAATATCGTGAACGTGAGTTCTGGTAGAAGATGTGGCGATGTGGTGGCGTACCTCATCGTGACCCCATGAGAGCATCACGTTGTCCAGACCGCAGTGAGGCTTGTAAATGCCATATTTTGTAGAATAGACCGCGTCCTCCGAGTCTGGGTTGCTCTTGAATGTTTCAGGGTAGATGATCTTATCGGAAAATTTGCATCCGACAACTAAGAGAAGTATTGTCAGCGTACAGCCTAGGTCGACGAAGGAGTATAAATTACCAAAAGTGTCCTGTACAATATGTCAGTTCAGAGTACGATATGTGAAAATAAAATGGACTAACACCGACGACGTCCCATTGACCCTCCGAGCCAAATAGCAAAAGTAATTTTCCCAGGTCATGAACGAGCCCAGCCACCTTTGAGAACATGAGTACGATGTCTGCAATATAATTATTGGTAGTCTGACCTGCATCCACTCGGGCTTCCCGTCACTTCGGATCGCTTCCGCTGTCTGGAGCAAATGCTCGATTTGGGACATACTTGTCTGTAAATCGGCATATCAGGATAAGCGCCTGCAGGTAGAGAATCTAGGGTTACTGACGTCAGGGTCCGACTCGTCAATCAATGTGTTTAGAAGCTCGATTGCCTCCCAGACGCCCATACGAGCGCGTTTTCGCTGTTTGAAGTCCACTCTAGCTTTAATGTTGAAGGCGACGGTTTGCTTTTCTATTTGTGACAATGAGAAAAATTTCCGTCAAAACTTAGAGACCGTACCGTGCTGTTCCTTGTAGAAGGCTTTCACCCGATCGCAGGCCGAATCGTAGTCACGAAACTTCGACTTGTCTTTGTTTTCGTCAAACTCAGACTCGTCGTCCCACATTTTCCCTTTGATGACGTTGACTAGTAAAGATGTCATTCAGCATCGTCACCAGTGATCACTAAAAAAGTAAAATTCTGACCTTCGTCGATAGCATCTGAGGTGGCATCGAGCTCGCGACCGCCGTAAGAGGTGAGTGTGCTAGGCATTATAGAGGAGAGAAGGTGCTGTATAGGCGTCGCGTACTAGAGTGAGGAATGGTGCGATTTGACGACCAAGACTTGCGAGCTTTTATGATATCTAGGAGGTCTGGTGTCAAGGGCCAACCGAAATGCGACGGAGATGGGATGATCCAATCGGGGATGGCAGACGGAGCTATTGACTTGGATCACGCAAGCATCCTCAAGCTCACATCTGCAGACATGAAATTTTATGAGTTTCAGTGTATATTTCATGGGAGTAAGATCAAAGACCGGCATGGCCAGATCTGGTCAACAAATGCCACGCGCTCGTTGCCACGTGTTGTCAAGATTCAGAATGCTCGCATCCGCCTCCCTGCGCCAGGTTCGCCAGCATCCCATTGCCCCTTGGATTATTGGAGCCCAGATGGCTCGCTTTCAGTCTCCAGAAGGTCCGCATTGCATTGAACGAGCGCGCTAGTTGGTACAATTCTCATGTTTCCTTTCTGCATGTCCTTGTCATTGTGGCACTCACGAGTTATCGCGATCTACTCTATCTCATTCCCGAAATGAGCCATTGGGCCCAAGAAACAACATAGTACTGACATATCTAATCATGAGTGGCCATATTTTGTATCACATGCACAGGCATAGGTGGTCCTGGGAGGATGAGAATGTCTCCAGCCTTGGACTCAATTTTGCTTCCACAGCTGCCCGATACTGTCCAAACCCGAACAAGTTCCGACGATAACTTTCGGGATATATATTACCGTCAAGTCATCATCATTTCATTTATAGACGGATCCCAAAGGGGAGTACATAGATCTTGATTTTTGGACATAACGACCTCGAGTCCATGTTATTGAATGTGACGAGAAATCAATGTGGGCGTGGCTACACTGTGCCTTACATTTACCTCCTCAGGAGCTCGAGAGCGTCCTTGACCATGGTCCAGAGGAGTCATTTCGACCTAGACTCGTCCTTCTCATATATTTTCTCATCCAACTTGATCTCAAATGCTTCTTTCCGGGTCGGTGGATTTCTTCTGAGGCACATTGGGGCAACTTGAAGGACGAAGCTTCAGGGCAACAAAGCAAGATCTCAATGCCCCCGAAGCACACGGGGAGATCCCGTTTACCGTAAGAATCTGCAATGCAATATCGAAGTTTCCGTAAGTAGGCAAAAAGATCACTGTACCCCGACTTGAGAATATGAAAGGTGTCATTTCCATGCAGTGCTGTATGACTTTAAAGTTAAAAGGTTGCTTTCATAGGTGCAGTGTTACAGAAATGGAGTCGGTAATGAGTTGAGCCGGGGCTGGCCGTACGATGAAAAGATAATAATGAACCAAGTATACCTCCTTAGTAGCGGGCAGGATGTGCGTTCATGACGACATAATGGCCATTCGGTCCACAAATAACGACCGATCAACCGGAGATCTTGCTCCCTTTCGACGAATGGTTACACGAGCGGCGGCCAGTTTTCAAATCCAAGGTCAACGGCTTGAGAACACGAGTTAGTAACAATAAAGAGGTATCCCCAATTCTTAATCTTATCGAAGGATATACGTACGCCAGGGAGGAGTGATGAATCTGGAACAAAAGACTCCGTTAGTATTTATACTCGACATGCTGCAGCGCTATCAGACAGAACGCGGGAATGGCGGACCTCTTCTGCTTTCCATTCGCTGCGAGGCCATCGAGAGTTTCAACATCGGCGGCGTCCAGCTTCCTTACCGCATCCACAGCCCCATTATAGTTGGCGCTGATGCGCGCAGGAGTGACTGACTTGGGAAGAACTACAATTCCCTTCGCAACTAGAGCGTGGAATACCGAAAGCCGATGAGCGCAAGCCAGTGCGACCAAATTGGTACTCACGAAGATATCCTAACAAAATGTCGGCTGGCTTAAGAGAGTATTTATCCGCCAGAGTCGTCACTACTTCGTCAGTCAGAAGTGGAGAGTTCGTAGAACCAAGCGGAGAATAGGCTTGAGGAACTATCCCCTTCGATTTCATGAAGGAGATCAACTTGTGCTGGGGATTGTACACATGGAGTTCGAGCTAGGAATTTGATGAAGTACAAATCAACTCCGAGTTCATGTACAGCAACAAGAAGAGCTCTCACTCACTTGATTGACTGCGGGTATTATTTCTGCCGTAGGAAGGATTTCTTCAAGCTTTGCCTCCGAAAAATTAGAAACCCCAATTGATTTGACCTTGCCTGCGACGCGCGGATCGTTGGTACCGATACAAAGAGGTGTGCAGACGTGAGAAAGAGATTTATCTCACCCTTCTTCAAGACTGCCTCCATTTGCTTCCAGGTCTCCTTCAGCGGCCAGTCGTGGTCAACATCACGCTTTCCATTCGGAAGCAATGGGAAAACGGGATGGTTGCCCTTGGGATTCATGGGGACAGGCCAGTGAATGAGATAAACTATGTGCAAAGTTGATTGAGCACATGTCGCAATATATTGAGACTCTTTGGCAGGCAAAAAGACTTACGATCAAGATAATCTACGCCTAAGTTAGCGAGACTCTGATCAAGGCACTCCCCCACACGGCTATGCCATGTTCCCCAGAGCTTGCTCGTAATCTAGCGAGTAAGAAAGTAACCATGCAACCAGCTTACGGAGATGTTCCATTACTGAGAAGACCACTGAAACTTACAAAGATTTCGGACCTAGGGACACCAGAGGAACGAATTCCCTCTCCGACCTCCTTCTCGTTCCCATAGGCCCTACGCAGGGTCAGCGGCTTAGAGGACTGGGCGATTATCTCTTTCTCACCATGCACAATCGATGTGTCTGTACCCCACCTCCTTTATGGCATAGGACACAGCTTCCACCACTTCCCCTGGCTTCGACTGCCAGGTTCCTATCATTGGCGTATCTAGATTAGCGGGGCGCCCTTGCAGTTTGCACTGCATATCGAGCAAACTTACCAAGGCCAATCGCTGGAATTTCAGCGCCGCCGTTGAGTTTAATTTTTGGGCCTCCAATGGACATGTTGAAGGATATTGATCGTGGATGAAAGATAAGGGAGCAGTTGAGCAGAACTGGAAACTTCCTTCCCCGACTACTTGTACTGGAGCGGACCGGCCGGGATAGGCGGGAACGAACCGTCCATCGCTTAGTCAGCAGAAGCGGTCCGGGCGATCAGACGCACGTTCAACTTGAAGTTCAAGTTGAATTCGTTCACCAGTGAGCCACGAACATCAGACTTCATCTTATTCGAATCTCGACCTTGTTGGAAATGTTGAGACAGTTTTTCCATAACCTCTCTCATGCCTCGCGAATGATTTCGAGCCGCAGGTAATGATCGGCCGCTCTATTCGTCATTGAGCGCTTATTTGACCTCTTCCTAGGCCCACGAGGCATGCCTCAAGCCCTTCACACAAACACAATCGATAAGAGATCACGGATTTGACATTCTTTTTTTGACCCCTCATCGAGAAATAGTCTGCTATGGATCTCGACGGCTTTGAAGATAATTTCCAGGTTCCACAAGCGAAGGGATCAACATCGAACACTTTTGCTAGCACATTGGACCACTTAGATCAGTCATGGTTCATGAAAGCAACGCGTTCTGCTCGGTGGATGGATCTCCTAGGCGACTACGCAGGTATAGAGCCTTTCGTGATGGATGGTGCGCCCTCTCTCATTTCCTTGCGCAACCTGTTTGATCGAGACGAGTGTTAAGGCGAGGCTCTCATCCAAGTTGTCCTCGATGATCCACTACTCGCCATTGGAAAAGACGGCGGTGCGTTTCACTCCTTCGTACTCACTATGCACGACTCATGTATGAACAAAATCGTCAGACTGCAGCTTTCAGATCCTGCATGCATACTATATGCTGGAAACTTTGCTCAAAGAGTTTGATGATCGATCTGCCAACTTTGAAATTGTCTTTTGGGATGGTAGGAACCTATATTTCGGTGAAATGCGCCTTGTTGATGACTTGGATAGGAACAAGACATCTATCTCTACAAACAGGCGAGAGAAGTTGGACAAGCTCGTCTCGAGCGCTGGCGCGTTCAATGCTCTTTACGCACTTGAACAAACTCAAGTTTACTGTGCACGTCTTTGACGGATTGGACGACGAGAGATGGCTTGATTACTATCTCAATCACAAGGTATTCAATTCCCTCGAGTTTGACCGCGAGTCTTATGGTGTCGGTAGCCTATGTTTCTCATGACCAACGATGGTGGCGCCGCTGAAGCAGATATCGACGAGGCCAAAGCATCAAGGATATTGGTCCAGCGTATCTTTCTGATGACCGTCATTTCCAAAGGTCTTCCTGTAGCCCTACTAAATGGTGCAGAATATCGTGGCTCAAAGGTATCATTTAATCGAATGTGGTGAGATACCTTTCTAATCACCCATTTCAGATCCTCACTTTTCTCTATGAATCTCGTCCAGGGCAAATCAAGGCGTTGAAACCCTTTGGCTTATTGGCCAACAAAGCGGAAATATATCTATCTGACTGTTTGCAAACACGAAAACGTCTACGTCTCATCGGGGCCGAATTTTCCCCAGAAAGTATTTCGGTCGTCAAGACTCTACAGGACCTTGACATTGTGTCGTATGTCAAGCACGGTGTGGCACCGGAAATAGTCTATCTGTTCATTACTCACTCTCTACTCCTTCCTTCGCTCTCGGTGCACGAGAGATCTCAGAAACGACAAACTCTCCCTTCAGCCATGCTTGAGACTGTCCAGGCCTTTCTGATTCCTCTCTTTCTCGAAGCAGCGGACATATTTGGCTCAGCCCACCATTCTCTCGAAGTGGATGGGACGATCTTCGCGAAGCTGCTTCACTTCGTCATAAGCACTCAAGAGGATGAAGTCGAGGAATTATTACGAACTCGAGCTTTCGTTGACGCTCTTGTCATTTGGAACTCGCTGTGTGGACCTCCGGTGAATTTTGGCCCTTTTGTTGAACGCTATGGAGCTGCTGCTTCACAGGCCCCCTCAAGCTCTATGGACCCTCAGCATGCGGTCATTGTTCCAAGGCCACTACTTCCATTCCACCATCCGTCACTCCACTCGGAATTAAGCCTTGTACGAGTATCAACGGCTGCAGGGGAACCAGAGACGTTGTCAACGTCGAAATTTAGTACTGGAGTCATCGTCGAGGATACCCGCCATTGGCATAACCAAAAATCGCTTCTGCCCAGTCATATGGGCGGCGCAAAAGCTCGGCCCGTCAATAATTTCGAAAAGCACAAATCGTCGAAGGACGAGCAGCATTTTATGGCATCGCTCCAAGCCCAAGCTGCGACACTGACCGGCGCTTCTGGTAGAATCTTGCAACAAATTTTCATTCCCTCCGCGATGTCGAGATCGGATGTGAAAGCTGTACGTCCGAAAGTAAGCCTTCAGTTGAGTACAATCTTGCCGCGCATACTCATATGTTTGTAGGCCCTTCATGCAACGAACAAAGGAAAGAAGTCGAAGAAAGATGAGCTTTTAGCCAAGATAAAGAACGATAAAGAGGTCAAGCAGCTGGACGAGGCACTCAAATGGTGGAAGCAACAAATTTCGGATCTCAAAGAAATCCCACTTTCGAGCCGAGCCGACCGCCTCACTGCCCTGGCTCGGAACCCCAAAGCAACGATACCAGAAGTCCTCTCTGAGATCGAGCTTTACAAGCTTCATCTAATCCTTCAGACCTGGATTGAGGACTCAGAACGCGCAAGCAACTATTCGAGAGACATTTACACGGTCTCCATCATTCGCCTCATCAGAGGTATTCGCCCATCCACTGTCCAGGCACCTTCGGCAAGAAAGGTACTCACCTCGGTTCTCATTGCCCTCGGGTTCGGTACATACATACCAAGTATTTTTGGGAATAATGCTGGACCTGAACCTCAAACGGAAGATCGGCGTTTGAACTTCTCATTTGTGAAACTCATCGATTCAAAGACGAAAGAACCGCTCCATCCCTTCATGGCTATTGTCGAACACCCCGTGATTTGGCAGCTTCGTCTTTTTGGGGAATACATGGATCGGAGTATGGATAGCAAGCCCGATGGCCGCGTCGCTTTTGAACCTGATGCCTGGCAGCGGAAGGTCCTGGACGGAATTGATGCAAATAAGTCTCTTCTGGTAGTTGGTTCGTCGTTTTTTTTCCTGGGAGAGAAGCCAATCAAACTGACGAGATATCCCCTAGCCCCGACGAGTGCGGGAAAGACTTTCATATCCTACTATGCGATGGAGAAGGTCTTACGAGAGTCGGACAACGGGATCCTGGTATACATTGCACCAACAAAGCCGCTTGTGAACCAGATAGCAGCCGAAGTCTATGCTCGATTCAATAAAGTATTAGACGGAAGTAAGTCTTCCAAGTCACTGCGACGCGTTCAACTTATTCATTGCCTCTGAATTTGTCTAACAGAAAGCTGCTGGGCTATTCATACACGAGAATTTAGGGTCCATAACCCAATGGATTGCCAAATCCTCGTAACCGTACCAGAGATTTTGGCGATTATGCTTCTTTCCCCGTCGTATGCAAAGGTGTGGACTCCAAGGATTAAGAGGTGATGATTAACGCTTGGTGGTGACTGTTAGTAACCGATACTCACATACTTGGTTGTTAGAATCATCCTCGACGAGATTCATTCGATAGGCCAAGAAGATGGCGGAAATGTTTGGGAGCAGATCATTCTCCTCGCACCCTGCCCAATAATGTAAGTTATGCACCAACATTTACCATCCTTGCATTCAAAGTTCTATTCAGTGGACTTTCAGCTACCATCGGGTCTCCCGAGGTCTTTAGTGACTGGTTGGCTACCGTTCAGCAGGCCCATGGTTTCGACTACGACTTCATTGAACATCAACACAGATATTCACACTTGAGCAAGTCCCTTTATCTGGTGGACGGACGAAGTGTCTTCAAAGACCTTCACCAACATACGGCGACGAAACGCATGAAATTTCTGCATCCTATTGGTCTCTTGTCTTTTGGGCCAAAAAACCTACCGCCCGACCTCTCATTAGAGGCAGCAGATACCCTCACACTCTCCACTGCGCTCCTTTCCCTTCGTCGGCAAATCGGCCTCGACCTCAGCCGCGTGGATCCAACTGTCTTCTTCCCATCGTCTCATTTTTTGCGCCAGAAAGACATTCTCGATTTTGAATCTCACCTAAAAACGATCCTTACGCATCTCATGGAAAAGTGGGATCCGCGCGATATTTCTAAGCCACTTGGCTTGGTAGTGCAAGCCCTCCAAGATCCAGAGCTGAGAGTAATCGAAGGCAAAACGCAGTTGCATGTCACCCCAACGGCCTTTCTCAACGACCTATTGACCCTTGTCGCTGATCTCCACGTTAAAGAGCAATTGGTCTGCAACATTTCCCATTTCATTGAAGATCCAAGGGCTTACATTTATCCAGCCTGCCATTCTATTTTCGTTTGACCGATCTCATTGTGATGTGATGGCGGAGGAGCTACTCTTGAGGCTTGAAGATGCCGAAAAGGAATGGCGAGAGAATAGTGTGGAATGGGAGCGGATATTAAAGCAACAGGAGGTTCTGAGAAAACAACGCGAGCGCGCGGCTTCCAGTCGTCCAAGGAAGCCTGAAGATAAGATAGAGGAGGAGGAACCCTCGGATGACACCTTCATTCGTCCTGAAGATCCCTCTCCGCAGTTCTCTTTTGTCAGCCCAACAGCATCATATTCAACGTCGGCATTGGAGGGGGACATCCAGAAACTCCGCTGGAGATCGCGGGATTCAATTAATCCATTGCTATATAGGGCCCTAAAACGAGGTATCGCGGTACATCACGCGGGAATGAACAAGAACTACAGAAGCTTAGTGGAAAAGTAATGTCAGCTTTCTCGGGTTCATAGCTCTCCTGACTCCCTGCACAGTCTTTTCCGGCGCGGATTTGTTCGAGTGATGATTGCGACTGGTATCTCTGGGGTTCACTGTCGCGTAAATACCGCTGTTGAACGATAACTCCTTTATAGGTACATTGGCTTTGGGAATCAACGCACCGACCAAAACTTCCGTTTTTTGCGGCGATTCCCCATTTTTAACTGCTCTCATGGTATGTCGTTCCTTATTTGCTCACGAACGCAATGTTCAACTCCAATACAGTATCGTCAATGTGCAGGACGTGCAGGACGCCGCGGCTTTGACCTCAAGGGAAACGTCGTCTTCTATGGTTTGCCTTTGGATCGAGTTCAGCGCCTCGTCATGTCGAGGCTACCGTCGTTGGGAGGAAACTTTCCTCTGACTTCCACTCTCACACTTCGGCTACTCAATCTTCTTCATGGATCAAACAACGCCGAGATTTGCGTGAAGGCAATCAAGAGCATAGTTAACCTGCCTCAGATTGTAATCAATTCCCCCATTGGACGAGAGCAGCTCTTGCATCACTTGAGGTTCAGTATCGAATACTTGAGGCGTAGTCACCTTATCGATCAGACCGGGGGACCTCTGAATCTTTTTTCCCTTGCGAGTCATCTATACGTAGGTCTATCTATATTCCGTGTGTTTTTTGCCCATATTGACATGAATTTAGTACACGGAACCTAGCAACTTCGCTCTTGTTGAGCTCATGCGATGTGGCATTCTACACACAATCTGCGCGCAGACAGACTTAGAAAAGGCGAAGAAAGACTTTATGATTCTCATGTGCAACCTCTTCGGCCGCAGACAGCTTGCGAAATCATTCTCGACGAAGAAAAACATTGGCATGCTCCAAGCCAAATATCCATCCATGATCATTCTTCCACCCCTCCCTGATGAAGCCCAGAAAGCACTGAAGGCCCACGACCGCGAGATACTACACATATTCACAGGCTACGCTCGCGCGTTTGTGACGCAATACAAGGACAAGCTAGGAGCCGACGAGACGCTGCCGTTGAGCGGCGAACGTGTCAAGAGACACGAAACCAGCAATTGCAACCCCTTCCGAGGACATCTTCAAAGTAATGCAATCCCAGTCCATGTACGCTCTGCTTTTGTAGCAAATTCTGGCCACGGTGACTCTTTCGAGAACGTCGAGGAGCTCACTCATACTGCTCGTGCTGGTCTACACCTGAATGGGCACGCCATACCCTCTATGTCGCAATTCACTCATGCAGCCACCAACAAGTCTGAAGCCTTTCAGCATACCTTAAACGCCCATATTCTCGACTTCTACATTCATGGTCAAGTGACTACTCTTGATCGTGCCAATGGAATCCGCCGTGGAGATGTGTGGTATATTTTACAGGATTTCGACTTGACTCTGGCCGTTGTGAAGTCATCGCTTGAACAATTCTTGACCGGTGAATTACCGAGCGACCTTGAAGCATCATTAGGATCCGATTTACAAGCAATCGATGATGGAGCTGGAGTGGACACGAGCGAACGCAAAAGCTTCCACAAGGTCAAATCGCGGAGGGTCGCCGAGTCATGGGACGACTCGGATGAAGGAGATGATGGTTCGCTGGATGAGACAGGAGATGTTGCTGAGGACATCTCCCCTGGTCAAGGGAATGCGAAGAAGATCGACGATGCAGATCGGAGGGTCTACGAGGTTGTCAGTGCCGTATGCGAAGAATTCCGAGAGAAATACAAGGCCATGTGGGCCTAGAATGAATCGTTCTAAACATCAACCGTGTCTAATTACGTCGCTTCAAGTGAACTACTACGCTGTCCAAAGTACCACTTTGTTTGAAATCCTGTCAAGCTATGCTGTGCACAAACAAGGGCTTCAAGGCATGTAGCTGTATGCCAGAGGCCTATTATTTGCAGCCACTTATCGTTTACCCACCCACGTTCATGTCAAAAACCTTCAATTGCCTTGAACGTATACCGTCCAGATGCATACTCTTAATAACGTACCTCTAGATGTTACCCTCCACATCCTTAGCTTCCTAGAACCTAAAGATGTTGTCGTTGCTGTTCGTCAGGTCTGTGTCGAGATGTTTCGTGTCTATTAAGATGGCTTGCGACCACCCTGCTGATCTCCACATGCCCCAGACATGCAAAACCCTCCGTGAAGCGTCGCTGAGTCGCTCACTGTGGAAGATCCTTTTACAGGTTGTTTGCACGGACAACTTTATATTTCCGCCGACGTTTTCTACAGATCATATGTCGCTTCAAGATCTGGAGCATGCATGTACATCACCAACCAGATTCGTCCACTTCTTGAGGGGACCAGCGGAAGGAACTCTCTTTTCAGGATCCTTCTCTCAGAGATGGCTTGATCTCTCAAGTCCTGCTTACAAGGGTCTAGGATATGACGGTGGCGAAGTACTTCGATTGTCACTCATCCCAGGTGGCCGCTATCTCATCTCACACCATGACACGGTGATTCATATGTGGGACTTGGGGAATACGAGAGAAACACGAGACTTTGCGAACATATGTCCGCTGGCAAGTGTAAATCTACAGTGTTCAGGGAATACAGCCATAATTCCTCACTGTACCAGAGATGGCTTGGGGATCCTCTTTTTCACTTGTGTCGACGATGATCCTGAAAGTCGACAATGGTGCGCACCTTCTAAGAAATTTACCGGAAATTTGTCAGGCTGACATCCTTCTCTGCATTTAGTGAAAGGGAGTTGAGAATCTACCGGATTTACCCAACGTCTTCAGTGCCAGAAATCAACCTAGTCGGGTCACACACCGTCTCATTGGACGGAATAAATTGCGATCAATATCGCCTCGCATATGAAAGGCTGGCAATGATTGTAAATAACCAGGTGTCTGTTTGGGATTTCATCGCGGATGAACGTGCAATTTGGGCGATAAATCCAGTGGGCGAATTTGAGGGCGTGAGCGATTCTACTATAGACATCTCTACTTTTTGATCTGATAACCATTTTGTAGCTTTTCATGAAAGAGGACTATCTGATTATTTGTGATGGAACTGGGATATCTATTTGGACGATTCCTCCCTTACATTCTGTCGAAAGCCGTCTCGCCTTTGAGGTACAAACCATCGAGCCTCAATATCGCGTCAGCCTCCAGAACGATATACCACCGGACATTCAGTTCAACTACGAATCCCTCGCCGAGTGGTATACGACTGCCGATGAACCCTTTCACTTTTGACTTTGTGATGTGCCGAGATGGGATCGTCGAGTTGACTCGTTATCGACTAGACTTCGTGTCAAGTTCGTCAGCCACCTCTGACAAACCGACGGAAGTTCCTGGAGACTTGACGAAAATCATCACCTTCCGTGTTCCAGAGGACGATGGATACCTGGAGGAATACCGTGTCGCCAACGACCACATCGTGATGTACTGGAGTGCCCCCACAGGCCTGAACATCCAAACAGCACCTATAAAAACAAATGAAACCGTGGCGTCTGGTTTGGAGCCTCGTACAGCAATATACGAGATGCGTATGGTGGAGCGGTACCTCAGTGCGTTGTGTTCGGCGTCGGGAAGGTTATGTTACCTGGTTGAACCAGACCTCATTGAAGTTGTAGACTTTTTACCCAACGGCAACCAGCATAGCACAGGCATCGTTTAGCTCGCCGTACATGGCCTCGATAACCAAGTAATCCAAAGGAACTAAAATACCAAGGACAATATTCTGTAAGATACAAATTGCACTATACACTAATTATATATGAAGTGTGGTTCTTTCACTGGCTTTCTCTCAAAACTGTCGAGAACAATAAGTTCAACACCTTGGCCAGGAACCGAAGATTTGACGCTCTCCAACAAATTGGTGATACTGTATAACCACCATATGCAAAGTTCAAATACGGATCGAAGAGATACCTGCTGTCTTCGGACGGACCCTGTTCCAACCACTCCTAGATGGTGGTCCAAAAATTCCTTCTCGAAATAGAGAGGGAGATAAGAAGGAAAGTGATCTCGGAGCAATGCCCTACCGAATGGCAAGTGTTACTCGAACTTGGATGTTATGGAGTAAATAGTGTACCTCCAGATCTGCTTGTTGTAAAAAGAAAAGGAGTCAAAATTGGAGATTGAAAACGACACCTGAGTGCCACTCGCAGACGTAGAATTATCATGAAAGTAGTGAGGTGACTTGTGTTCGCCGTCGTAACCAATTCAAAAGTCGGCTTCAGTTCCTGCGAAAAATAGGAGAGAGATAAACCTCACATGCACCAATCAACTACTATGAGGTATCAATGAATCCCTTGTATTTTTCTATCTATATAACAGGCTAGAATTCAGACAGTAGAGTAATGAGAGTACACGACTTAAGGAATGAGGCAATGCGATGTGGTTGGTAAAGGAAAAGGGGTATTGGAGGAAGAGATCGTGTGTG
>Ga0247737_1000036_pt1 | contig 35160 bp, 33 predicted proteins | sample UWRJL028104C2_FD_180937 | JGI IMG/M metagenome (GOLD analysis project Ga0247737, IMG submission 180937) | Plant litter microbial communities from Arlington Agricultural Research Station in Wisconsin, United States - UWRJ-L028-104C-2 | ecosystem: Environmental > Terrestrial > Plant litter >...
TCATCGACGCCCAGGCGAAGGCAGACACCCTCATCGCATGGGCCGAGGACTTCGGCGTGCCGCTCACGCACACCATCGCGGTGGGCGATGGTGCCAACGACCTGCCGATGATGGCGATCACCGGGCTGGCCGTCGGCTTCGACGCGAAGGCGCCCGTGCGCGACGAGGCGGATGTCCTGCTCGACGAGCGGGACCTCTCCCGCATCCTGCCGTTGCTGGGTCTGTAACCCGCCAGCGGCCTCTCAGCTCGGCCCGGAGCCGGTCAGCGCGTCGAGCGGGTCAGTGCCCCCTGTCAGTGCCCCCTGTCAGTGCCCCATCCCGAGGCCACCGTCAACCGGGATGATGGCGCCGGAGATGTACCCGGCGTCGTCGCCGGCCACCCAGGTGACGACCTTGGCGATCTCGCCGGCGGTCGCGAACCGCCCCGCGGGGATCGACTTGGTGTAGTCGGCGAGCAGCTCGGGGGCAAGCTCCGCCGTCATGTCGGTCTCCACCAGCCCGGGCGCGACGACGTTCGCGGTGATGTTGCGGGCGCCGAGTTCGCGGGTCAGGGCGCGGGCCATGCCGACCAGCCCGGCCTTCGAGGCGGAGTAGTTGACCTGCCCGGCCGCGCCGAGCATGCCGGAGACGCTCGAGATGAAGACGATGCGACCGAAACGCGCCTTGAGCATGCCCTTCGAGGCGCGCTTGACCACGCGGAATGCGCCGTTGAGGTTGGTGTCGATCACCGAGGTGAAGTCGTCCTCGCTCATCCGCAGCAGCAGCATGTCCTTGGTGATGCCGGCGTTCGCCACCACGACCTCCACCGGGCCGAGCTCGGCCTCGACGGCGCTGAACGCGGCGTCGATCGACGCGGCATCGGTGACGTCGGCGATCACCGTGAGCGAGCCATCCGGACCGGAGCCGGAGCGGGCGGTGACGGCGACGCGATGGCCCTGAGCGATGAACTCCTCGGCGATCGCGCGACCGATTCCGCGGTTGCCTCCCGTGACGAGAACGGTACGGGGAGTGGACATGCTAACTCGCTTTCGATGGAGGTGGGGGCCGCGGCCCGTCGCCTCGGGCGACACCGGCGGCACCGGCAAACTCCCACGATTCTAGACGTAGGCTTAGGTCTGCCCATGGCGAAGATGCAATCGATCACCAGCATTCCCCGGTCTCCACAGGATGACCGGCACAGCCGTGTCATCCAGTACTCGATCGCGATGGGTATCCGCATGGTCTGCATCGTGCTCTGCCTGTTCGTGCGCGGCTGGTGGTTGCTGCTCCCGGCGATCGGCGCGGTGGTCCTCCCGTATATCGCGGTCGTTCTCGCGAACGCCACCGCGCAGCGCTCCTCCGGCAGCGTCCTTCGACCGGGCGCCATCGTCCGGGTGAGCCCCGTGCTGCCGACGGATGCCGGCGCGGCGGATCGAGACGAGTCACCGCGGTGATCGGGCTCGGTCTCGCCCCCGACGAGCACCTCGACACGATCTGCTCGCGAGCGGGATGCCGCACCGCCGCCGCCTGGAACGTCAACTGGCGCAATCCGCGCATCCACTCCGCAGACCGGGTGAAGGTCTGGCTGGCCTGCGACGAACACGCCGACTACCTTCGCGACTATCTCGACGCTCGGGACTTCCCGGTGCTGGTCACCCCGCTCGGCACCGCGGTCGACCGCGTTCCCGACCTTCCCCGCCCCGGTGCCGGGGGCCGCGCGTGAAGATCCTCCGCCTCGCCCTGACCAGACGCTGGCTCGGGTACCTCGCCGTCGCGATCGTGTTCGCCATCGTCTGCGTCGGGCTCTCCAAGTGGCAAATCGACCGCACGAACGAGGCGCGTACCGCCAATCAGCTGGTGCAGCGCAACTTCGACAGCACACCCACCCCGCTCGCCGAGGAACTGCCCACCCGCACCTCGTTTGCGGCGAGCCAGGAGTGGAAGCAGGTGTCGCTGCGCGGCACATACCTGATGAAGGACCAGCTGCTGGTGCGCAACCGACCCCTCGACGGAAACCCCGGCTTCGAGGTGCTGACGCCACTGAAGCTCGACGACGGTTCCGTGTTCGTGGTCGACCGCGGATACGTTCCCACCGGCAACGATCAGGATGCGCCCGACAGCGTTCCCGCTCCGGCATCCGGCGAGGTCTCCGTGGTCGTCCGCCTGCAGAAGGGCGAGCCGACGCTCGACGGCCGCAGCGCCGGTACCGGGCAGATCGCCACCATCCACCTCCCCACGGTCGCGGCGTTGGTGAAGCTGCCGACCTACACCGGCGCCTACGGCCTGATGGTGTCGGAGTCCCCCGCCGCCGCCACCCGGCCGATCGCCGAGGCGGCTCCGACCCTCGACGAGGGACTGCACATCTCCTACGCGATCCAGTGGGTGCTATTCGGCATCATGGCCTTTCTCGGTCTCGCCTACGCGATCCGTCAGGAGTACCGCATCCGCAATGCCGACGACCCCGAGGAGCGGGAGAAGGCCGAGGCACGCGAGCGACGGCGCCAGGCGAAGCCACGCAGCGACGCGGAGATCGAAGACGAACTGTTGGAGCGCGCGGACTCCCGCTGACGCGCGTCAGGCCAGGGCGACGAGGTCCTGGTAGTCCTTGTTCCAGTGGTCTTCCTGGCCATCGGGCAGCAGCAGCACGCGCTCGGGGTTCAGTGCCTCGACGGCTCCCTCGTCGTGGCTCACCAGCACCACGGCGCCGGAGTAGTTGGCCAGGGCATCCAGGATCTCCAGGCGCGAGGCCGGGTCGAGGTTGTTGGTGGGCTCGTCGAGCAGCAGCACGTTCGCGCCGGAGACGACGATCATCGCCAGAGCCAGCCGGGTCTTCTCGCCGCCGGAGAGCACTCCAGCGGGCTTGGTCGCATCGTCTCCCGTGAACAGGAAGGAGCCGAGCACGCGGCGTGCCTCGGTCTCGGTGATGTTCGGCGACGAGGACACCATGTTCTGCAGCACGGAACGCTTCACGTCGATCGTCTCGTGTTCCTGCGCGTAGTAGCCGACGCGCAAGCCATGGCCGGGCTCGAGCTGACCTGTGTCGGGCTTGTCCACACCGGCGAGGATGCGCAGCAGCGTGGTCTTACCGGCGCCGTTGAAGCCCAGGATGACGACCTTCGAGCCGCGGTCGATGGCGAGGTCGACGGCGGTGAAGATCTCCAGGGAGCCGTAGCTCTTCGAGAGATTCGACGCCATCAGCGGGGTACGACCGCAGGGTGCCGGCTCCGGGAAGCGCAGCTTCGCCACGCGGTCAACCGCGCGCACCTCTTCGAGGCCGGAGAGCATCTTCTCCGCGCGACGCACCATCTGGTGTGCGGCCGCAGCCTTCGAGGCCTTCGCGCCGAACTTGGCCGCCTGCATCTGCAGCACGCCGGCCTTCTTCTCGACGTTGACGCGCTCCTTCTTGCGACGCTCCTCGTCGGCGGCGCGCTGGCGCTGGTAGTGCTTCCACCCCATGTTGTAGATGTCGATGACCTGGCGGTTCGCGTCGAGGTAGAAGACCCGATTGACCGTGTCTTCCACCAGTTCGACGTCGTGGCTGATCACAATCAGCCCGCCCTGGAAGTTCTTCAGGAACTCCCGCAGCCAGACGACCGAGTCTGCATCGAGGTGGTTGGTGGGCTCGTCGAGGAGCATGGTGTCCGCCCCCGAGAACAGGATGCGTGCCAGCTCGATGCGGCGGCGCTGACCACCCGAGAGGGTGGAGAGCGGCTGGTCGAGGATGCGGTCGGGAAGGCTGAGGTTGCTCGCGATCGACGCGGCCTCGGCCTCGGCAGCGTATCCGCCGAGCGCGGTGAAGCGATCTTGAAGGTTGCCGTAGGTCTTCATCGCCTTGTCGCTGACCGTGGGGTCGGCGTCGCCCATCTCGATGGCGGCCTTCTCCATGCCGATCATCAGCTGACCGAGACCGCGCGCATCCAGGATGCGCGTCCGAGCCAGGTCTTCCGGGTTGCCGGAGCGCGGGTCCTGGGGCAGATAGCCGATTTCGCCACTGCGGTCGATGGTGCCGCCGGTGGGCATCCCCTCCCCGGCCAGGATCTTGGTGAGGGTCGTCTTGCCGGCGCCGTTGCGGCCCACCAGCCCGATCTTGTCGCCGCGTTCCACTCGGAAGGTGACGTCCTCCATGAGCATGCGTGCGCCAACACGCAATTCGAGGCCGTTGACGGCGAGCACAGGCGTAGTCCAATTCTTTAGTCGTATTTCTACGACGAGGGGGTGGGGTAGGCCTTTAGTATAAATCGTGGGTCGTGCGCTCAGCGCCCGCGCCCTCCCCGCCAGTTCCGCCAGAGGAGAACGCATGTCCACCGTGAGCCTGGCCTTCGGCCGCCCCACCCTCGTCGACCGGCTTCTTCGTCGCTCGCTCGTCACCGACATCGCGTTCATCGCCGCGGGAGCCGCCTTCACCGCCGTCGCCGCACAGCTGTCCGTGCCGCTCTGGCCCGTGCCGATCACCGGCCAGACTCTCGCGGTGCTCATCGTCGGCTCCTCGCTGGGTGCACTGCGCGGCGCGCTGTCGATGGTGCTGTACCTGGTGCTCGGTGTTGTCGGGCTCCCCGTCTTCAGCGACCAGTCGCACGGCATCGGGGTCGTTGCCGGACCCACCGGCGGCTACATCGTCGGCTTCATTCTCGCTGCCGCGCTCACCGGCTGGCTCGCTCAGCGCAAGTGGGATCACCGCATTCTCGGAGCGATCGCGTCGTTCTCGGCGGGCACACTCGTCACCTTCGCCGTGGGACTCCCCTGGCTCGCCGCGACGCTACATCTCGACCTGCAGCAGACACTGGCCGGTGGCCTCTACCCATTCCTCATCGGCGGGGTCGTCAAGGCTCTGCTGGCGGCGGGATTCATCCGCCTCGCCTGGTTCGGCGTGAACCGCGCGGACTCCACGGACACCCGCCGGTTCTGATTCGATGAGCACTCGAGCCCCGGGTGCTCCTCGCCCAGCAGCAACCGAACCGGCGCGTCACGCAGCTGTGACAGCGTCGTGAGCCGTGCCCTGCGACGTCGCCCTGCGCTGGTGCTCGCGCTTGCCCTCCTCGTCGTCGCCGTGCTCTGCCTCGGCGCCGTGCTGGTCGCCAAGTCGATGAACACCGCCACCGGCTACCTCGCCGGTCGGAGCCTGTATGCGGATCCGCACTCCCCTGCGGCCCGCGCGATCGCCGCGGACCCGGCGCACGCGGAGACCTTCGCGAAGCTGGTGGCCACCCCGACCGGGATCTGGCTGACCCCGGAGAAGCATCCGACCGCATCCGTTGAGAACTATGTGGCGACGATCGCGCGCGCCGCGACGTCCGAGGCCATGGTCGCGACCTTCGTGGTCTACGGGATCCCGGACCGCGACTGCGGCGCCCAGTCGTCCGGCGGACTCGACGCTGCCGACTATCCAGACTGGATCGCCGCCATCGCGGACGGTGTGCGCGGCACCGACAGCATCGTGGTGCTCGAACCCGACTCTCTGGCCCTCAGCTCCTCCTGTGGGCGGCAGGATGCGCGTATTGCCCTGGTGCGGGCCGCTGCGGCACAGTTCCGCGGCACCGGGGCGAAGGTCTATCTCGATGGCGGACACTCCGACTGGCTCGGCGCGTCGGCGATGGCCGCTCTGCTGCGCCGCGCAGACGTATCGTCCGTGCGCGGATTCGCCACCAACGTCTCCAACTACAACGCGAGCACCGCAGAACGCTCGTACGCGAACGAGGTGAGCCGCCTCACCGGTGGAGCCCACTATGTCGTCGACGTGTCCCGCAATGGTGCCGGCTCGAACGGAGAGTGGTGCAATCCACAGGGCCGTCGGTTGGGCGTCACGCCCCGTATCGATGACTCGGCCGGCGCGCATGACGCTGACCTCTGGATCAAGCCGCCCGGCGAGAGTGACGGTACCTGCAACGGCGGCCCTCCGGCCGGCGACTGGTGGGACCACAGCGCACTCGAGCTACTCGGCACGGACGACTGACCCGATCCGTCGTCCGCGTCGCGCCCGACGCGGGACACGACCGTTGATACGATCGAGCACATGGGGACTGGGGAAGAACGTCGCGTTGCCGTTGTTATCGAGGACGAGGTCGACATCCGCCACCTCTTGGAAGAGGTGCTGCAGCAGGCCGGCTTCCAGGTAATCGCCACCGGTAACGGCCCCGATGGTCTCGAGGCGGTTCGCACCCACAGCCCCGTCGTCGTCACCCTCGACGTCAACATGCCGGGAATGGACGGCTTCGAGGTCGCCCGCCGCATCCGCGCGTTCAGCGACACCTACATCGTCATGCTGACCGCCCTACAGGAAGAGATCGACACTCTCGAGGGGCTCCGAGCCGGCGCTGACGACTACCTGACCAAGCCCTTTCGACCGCGCGAGCTTCGCGCCCGGATCGAGGCGATGCTCCGTCGGCCGCGCGCCGTCGCGAGTGCGGGTGCGACGGAGGCGGCGAGTGGTGCCACCGCGGAGGCGCTCCCGACCGCCGCGCCGGCCGTCGAGCTGCAGTCCGTGCCGATGAGCGCTCCCCGCGTGCGGGAGAGCGCCCCGGTGGCGAGTGCGCCCCTCACGAACACTCCACTGACGAGCGCGGCCGAGCCGGAGCCGCAGTTCATCGACGAGACCCCTGCGCCCGCCACCGACCGGGCACGCGAGACGGATGTCCGCCCCGCCGACATCGACAACTACGTCGTGCCGAGCGGCGAGGGCTGGATCGCCCACAACGGCCTCTCCCTGAACACCCAGACCGGCGAGGTGCTCATCGACGGGCACGACGTCGTGCTCCTGCGCAGCGAGTTCGATCTGTTGGCGTCGCTGCTGGGCTCCGGACGCCGCGTGCGCACCAAGCCCGACCTCGTACTGCTGCTGCGCCGCGAGAGTTTCGTCACCACCCATTTCGTGAGTGATGCCGAGAAGCGCGCGATCGACGTGCTGCTCGGCAGCCTGCGCAAGAAGCTGGGAGAGAACCTCACCGAGCCCCGCTGGATCGAAGCGGTCGGTGCGGTCGGCTATCGCGCGACCATCGACGACAGCGTATAGACGACAGCGCATAGACGACCGCGCATAGACGACCGCGTATAAACGACAGCGCATAGACGACCGTGCCTAGGCGCGCGCCCCGACGCGCGTGGTCAGACCCGGTAGCCGCGGTGACGGCGCAGCAGCGAGCCGAGCATGGTCAGCGTCTGCGTGAAGGTGATGACACCGAGGATCGGCCAACCGATCCAGAGGATCGTCGACTGCACCATCACATCGAGCTGGAACCAGGTGAAGACCAGGATCGCGATGGTCAACAGCAGGATGAAGATCGGGGCGAGGTGGGCGTTGCCGGAACCGCGCTCCGCCTTCGCCTGAGCCGCCCAGTTGTCGACCTGCTTGCGGCTCAGGAACTTGGTCCAGGCCCGGAAGAAGTGACCGAGCCGGATGATCATGTAGACCTCGGCCGGGAGGACCAACACAGCGAACAGGATGTCGCGCCAGTTGCGTTTCTTCATCGACAGGGCGATGCGCAGGTTGAGCAGCACGGCGACAACCGGCGGGATCAGCCAGATCGGGCTGAACACGAACGCACCGATCGACAGTGAGGCCACCAGAAGCACCAGGAACAGCACCCGGGTGACGCCGTTGACGGCCATCGACAGGTTCTCGAGCCAGCGCAGACGTAGGTTCGGGTGCAGTGGCTGACCCTTGGTGTCTCCGCGCTGCCCCGGCCACATCAGCTCGATGGCGCCGAAGTTCCATTTCACCTGCTGGGCATCGAGTCCGCGCAGCGTGGTCATGCCGCCGACATCCGCTCGGGCCTGCGCGCTGATCTTGGTGAGGAATCCCGCGCTCTTGATCTGCAGTGAGAGCAGCGAGTCCTCGACCTCGCTGTCCTTCACCCAGGGGGTCGACTGCTTGTTCTCGAGCATCGCCTGGTTCAGCGCGCGCACGGAGAAGATCGAGAACTGCCCACCCAGCACGGCCATGTTGCGCCCGCGCAGCATGTTCTGCATGTTGAAGGCGGCGAACTGGGTGCGCTGGCCGGCGATCAGGAAAGACGGGATGAGGCCGTGCACCCGGGTGTCGTCGATGCTGTAGATCGCCGAGATGCCGCCGATGCGGGTGTCGGAGTTGATCTCGTCCTCGAGAGCCTTGACGGCATCCGGCTCCGCGGTGGTATCACCGTCCACCCCGAGCAGGTAGTCACAGCCCTCGACCAGGGTGAAGCCGTAGTTGAGGGCGCCCACCTTCTTGTCGCGATTCAGCCCGATGTCGTGGACGTAGACCTCGGTGCTCTGCTCTTCGCCGTCGACGATGCGACTGTGCGGGCCGGCGAACTCGCTGGCGATCCGCACGGTGTCGTCGGTGGTGTTGTTGACGATCACGTGGATGACGTCGGGAACGCGCGTCTGCGCCAAGAGCGACTCGATCACCTCGGCGATCGACTCCGCCTCGTTGTAGGCGGGGATGACGCACCCTATGGTGGTGCGCTCGACGCGGATCGACTCGACGCTGGCGATGAAGTCGGAGGCGAGCGGAGAGACCTCTTCGTGGTACTGCACGTAGTTCTTGCGGAACGGCACCAACGAGTCACTCGGCTCGATGGAGCTTCCGGGCGTGGAGGTGACGTCATTCGTCATGGTCGTGCACTCGTTCCTGTTCAGCTTCCCGGGTGGACAGTCCGGGAGTGCAGGCGCGGTAGACCTGTACGTCTACCATCATCACAGGACGCTCCGGGCATTCCCACCCCCCTTTCGCGTGCGGAATCTGCGCTCCCCGGCCTGTAAGGTCGCGAGTGGACACGTTTTACGGGGGAAGAATGTCGCTCAGCACTCGCATCAGGTCAACGGCCATCGCCGCCATCACCGCGACCGCACTCGCGATCGGTCTCACCGGCTGTGGCACGCCCCCGTGGCTCGACGGTTCGTCGCCGTCCGCGAGCACCAAGCCCAGCCCGTCTCCCAGCGCCTCCATCCAGACGATAAAGAACGATCTCGCCTCCGGTTCAACCAAGCGCACACTGGCCGCGGGCAGCATCGCTCTCTCGGTCGACTACTGGTCCGACCTCGCGATGAACAAGTGGACGGCCACCGCGAACAAGCCGCTCAGTGTGTCCCTCACCGCCGCTCTCGCGCCCGATGACGGCCAGCAGGTCTACCTGTCGAAGGTGAGTGCGGTCGTCGCGGTGACAAAGGGTACGAAGGCGCTCCCTGCCCCGGCACCGATCTCCGACCAGGCGACGATCTCCCCCGGCTACCTCATCAAGACGCCCTACAGCTACACCTACACCTTCGTCCTTCCGGCGCTCGACCCCCGAGCCACGTCCGTGACCGTCGACCTCGTCTACGAACTTCTGCTGCAGTCGACACCCACATCGTCGCAGTATGCGAAGCAGACCGCGACCGACACGATCACGATCGCCATCGCACACTGACCCAGCGCTTCCGACCCCGTTCGGGATCAGTCCACGTCGGCCGCGCTCGCGACGATCGACGCGCTCAGTTCCAGTTCCGCCGCCGCCAACAGATCGTGGGCACGGTAGCCGGTATCCGCCGTCGTCGCGGCGCCGAACGAGGCGACCGCACGGATGCCCGTGGCGCTGTCCAACGGACGCTCGACCAGGGCATTCTGAATCTCATCCGCGATTCGCCGGGCATCCGCCACCACGGAGATGACGGCGAATCGGCGTGACGCCAGCTGGCCGACCACCGAGCCGACCGAGGAGTGCTCACAGGCCGCCCTGCCGACGGCGGTGATAGCGAGGTCGCCGAACTCACGCCCGAACACGGCGTTGAGGTGCTCCAGGTCGTCGACCTCGATGAGGGTGAGCATCATCGGCGAGCGGTCGATGCGCGCACGACGGAGCCAGTCGCGCAGCTGCTGGTCGAACAGGCCTGCGCCCGACACACCGGGGATCCCCGATCCGTTCGCATCGTCCTCCGCCTCGGCATCGGACAGCAGGGAGTTGCGAAGCGCTGTCATCGAGATGCCGGCGACCAGGATGAGCACGATCACGACCATGCTCGTGGTGACCGAGCCGAACCAGTCGAGGAAGATCGGCGAGCGGACACCCACGATCGCCACCACGGTCGCGCGTACCGCGTAGTAGACCGCGGCGAAGATGAAGATGGCGGTGAGCGCGGATGCGTTGACGTCGTGCAGCAACCGACCGCGCAGCGTCTCGATCGCAATCAGTGCCGCGAACAGGGCGACCTCGACGAAGAACGGCAGCGAGCCCGCCCATTCCCCGAGCGCCGGATCGTCGAAATAGACCAGCGCCCCGGCGACGGCGGCGGCAATAGCCGCGACCCAGACCAGGCTCTTCCTGCCGTTCGCGACCCGGCATCCGCTCCAGAGCACCGCGATCGCCCCCACGAATGCCGCACAGCCGACGGCGTTCACCGTGCGCAGGTTCTCGGAGATGAGCCCGGACACGCCGAAACACATCACCGCCAGGATTCCGAGGGCGAAGGCCGCGCTCCAGACCCGGCCGACCGCGGTGGCGCGGCCGAGTACGGTGCCCAGGATGAAGGTCGCGCCGGTGGTGATGAACACCAGCCCCTCGGCGAGGGACAGCGTGGTCGAGTCGAAGTTCATGATGTGCTCCCCGCGATGCTTGCGCCGACCACCGGCACGCTGGTGCCGAGCGACGGGAGGATGATCTCGAAGGTCGATCCGACCCCGGGGGTACTCGAGACCGCGAGCTCGCCGCCGTGCTCCTTGATGATCTCCGCGGTGATGTTGAGCCCCAGGCCGGACCCGTGAACGGACGACTGCCGGGCCGACTCCGTGCGGAAGTACCGCTCGAACAGGCGCTCCTGATCGGTCGCCGAGATGCCGACGCCGGTGTCGGAGACGGCGATCCGCACGTGGGTCCCGTCATCGTGGAGCGTGACTCTCACCAGACCGCCCTTGCGGTTGTACTTCACGGCGTTCGTGAGCAGATTGTCGAGAACCTGGCGCATGCGCAGTGGATCGACGACGCAGAGCGCCCGGTCGTCGATGTCGGTCTCCAGTCGCAGCCCCTGCCCCTCGATCATCGGGCGCTGCGACTCGACCGCCTCGTCGACCGTGTAGCCCACGTCGTAGGGCTGGAATGTCATCGGCGCCTGCACGTCGGCCTGGCTGGCCGCATGCATGAGGTCGGAGACCAGGGCGAGCAGCCGTTCGGAGTTGCGGTAGGCGATTCCGACCATCTTGCGGGTGCGCTCGTCGATGTCGTCGTCTTCGAGCACGAGCTCGAGGTAGCCGAGGATCGACGTGATCGGGGTCCGCAGGTCGTGACTGACCGAGGCGACGAGATCGTCACGTGCCTCGATCGCATCGAGTTCGCGGGTAATGTCACGAACGACCACCACCTGACCGTCGTATTCACCACCGGGTGCAGACAGTGGGCGGGAGGTCACCGCATAGGCAGCCCGCCGTGCACCGGGCTCCCCCACCCAGATCATCTCGTCGTCGAAGGACTCGCCGCGCAGAGCGCGGGCGACCGGTCGGTCGTCGGGTGAGAATGCGGTTACCCGATCGGCGCGGTAGACCACCGGGTGCACCATCGCGCCGGCCGGTGCGTGGAATTCCCCGAGCGAGAGGCGGTGCGCCTCGTTCATCAGCGTGAGGGTGCCCTCCCTGTCGAAGGCCAGCACACCGAAGCTGACGGCATCGAGCACCTCGTTGCGGAACACCTCCTGGCGCCGCGCACGCTCGAAGGCGCGCTCGACCAACTGCGCCTGCTGTTGGAGCAGGATGCGCTGGCTGAAGTTCCGGCGCGCCGTCACGTAGGTGGTCGTCGCCACAAAGGCGAGCGTCAGCGGCAGCAGGAGAAGCACGACGTACCCCAGCCCTGTCGTGGGCAGCCCGGTGATCGCCGTCCCCGACCACAGCAGCACTGTGGCGAAGACGACTCCCCCGACGGTGCCGGCCAGGCCGTTATGACGCGCCATCCACATGATCGGCAGCACCAGGAGGAGGCCAGCGCCCAACTCCGGGCGCCCCTCCCGCAGCAGCACGATCGCCAGGATATTGACCACGGGCAGAACGGTGGCCCAGCGCGCGGTTCGCTCCGTCCACGGCATCAGCAACGCATAGCTGGTCGCCGCGAACTCGAGCACGAGCCCACCGAGGAAGATCGGCGAGGCGAGCGATTCCGAATCGAGCGCGATCGCGAGACAGGCGAGCACGAGCATCGACGCCGCCACCAGCAGTTGGGTCTGCACGACCGACCGCCGCAGACGGACCCGCCGGCGCTCGTCGGACGTCCCCGATTTCCCCCGCATCTGCTTCATCGCATGAAGACTACAGCGCGGCTGCACACGCCGACCGGCGTGACATCAACCCAATCCGAGGGACGGGCGGGCAGTACCGACGACGATACGCGGTCGGCGACATCGACCGGCCACATCGACCGACTACATCGAGAAGCCGAGTGCCCGCATCATGTCGCGACCGTCGTCGGTGATCTTCTCGGGACCCCACGGCGGCATCCACACCCAGTTGATGCGGAACTGCTCGACGATGCCGTCGAGGGCCTGGGCGGTCTCCTCTTCGATCACATCGGTGAGCGGGCAGCCCGCGGAGGTCAGCGTCATGCTGATGATGAGCGCCTTGTACTCCTCGTCCCAGGTGAGGTCGTAGATGAGACCGAGGTCGACGACGTTCACGCCGAGCTCGGGGTCGACGACATCCTTCAGCGCCTCTTCGACCTGGTCGAAGAACTTCGGTTCGAGTGCGACGGCCATGGTCAGCTCACGTTCTCTTCCTCGGCCACGTCGGTGAGGAAACGGTCGTAGCCCTCGTTCTCGAGGCGGTCTGCCAGCTCGGGGCCGCCCTCTTCGGCGACGCGGCCGTCGACGAAGACGTGAACGAAGTCGGGCTGGATATACCGAAGGATGCGGGTGTAGTGCGTGATCAACAGCAGCCCGAGGTCGGTATTCGCCTTGGCGCGGTTGACGCCCTCGGAGACGATCTTGAGCGCATCGACGTCCAGGCCGGAGTCGGTCTCATCCAGCACCGCGAACTTCGGCTTGAGCAGCTCGAGCTGCAGGATCTCGTGGCGCTTCTTCTCGCCACCGGAGAAGCCCTCATTGACATTGCGCTCGGCGAAGGACGAGTCCATGCGGAGGTTCTTCATCGACTGCTTGACGTCTTTGCCCCAGGTGCGGATGGAGGGGGCCTCGCCGTCGATCGCCGTCTTTGCGGTGCGCAGGAAGTTGGTCACCGCGACCCCCGGAATCTCCACCGGGTACTGCATCGCGAGGAACAGGCCGGCGCGGGCACGGGCATCGACGGTCATCTCGAGTACGTCTTCGCCGTCGAGGGTGATCGAGCCACTGTCGACCGTGTATTTGGGGTGCCCGGCGATCGTGTACGCCAGGGTCGACTTGCCGGAGCCGTTCGGTCCCATGATCGCGTGGATCTCACCGGTCTTCACGACCAGGTCGACACCCTTGAGGATCTGCTTGGTGCCCTGCTCGGTCTCGACGGAGACGTGCAGGTCCTTGATTTCGAGGACTGACATTGCTTGCTTCCTATTCAACGACGACGGGCGTCGGGTCGATGTAGACGTCGCCGTCGACGATGCTGACGGCGAAGACGGGTACCGGATCGTAGGCCGGCAAGGTGAGCGGCTTGCCGCTCAGGAGGGAGAACTTGGAACCGTGCGCCCAGCACTCGAGAGTGTCGTCTTCGACGAAACCCTCGGAGAGCGAGATGTCGCCGTGGGTGCAGACGTCGCCGATCGCGTGCACGGCGCCGGCCGAATCCCGCACGAGAGCGATGGCGGTGCCGTCGATGGTGACACGCACGGCCGAGCCGAGCGCGACATCCTCTTCCGCACAGATCTTGATACTGCTCACCGTCATGCTGCCTTTCCGCTGGGGCCAGCGAGTTCGGTCTCGATCGCCGCCTGCAGGCGCGTCTCGAGCTCAGGAGATCCGATCTTCTGCACCACCTCGGCGAGGAAGCCGAGCACCACCAGACGACGGGCGTCATGCTCCTCGATGCCACGGGCCTGCAGGTAGAACAGCTGCTCGTCGTCGAAGCGCCCGCTGGCGCTCGCGTGCCCGGCACCGGCGATATCGCCGGTCTCGATCTCGAGGTTCGGCACCGAGTCGGCGCGGGCGCCGTCGGTGAGCAGCAGATTGCGGTTCTGCTCGTAGCTGTCGGTTCCGGATGCCGTGGGCCGGATCAGCACGTCGCCGATCCACACGGTGTGGGCCCCCTCGCCCTGCAGCGCGCCCTTGTATGTGACGCGGGAGACCGTGTTGGGAGCGTCGTGATTCACGAACACCTGCTGTTCGAGGTACTGGCCGGCGTCGGCGAAGTATGCACCGTAAAGCTCGACCGACCCGCCCTCGCGCGACAGGTGCACGGAGGGGTTGACCCGCACGACATCGCCGCCCAGCGACACCACGACGTGCTTCAGGGTGGCGTCGCGCCCAACCTCGGCGAAGTGGCTGGCCAGGTGCACAGCGTCTGCCGCCCACTCCTGCACCGTGACGACGGTGAGCTGTGCGCCGTCTTCGACGACGATCTCGACGTTCTCGCTGAACATCGCCTCGCCACTGCCGAGCAGGATCACGGTGCCACTGCTGTGCCGGGCGGCGGTGATCACGATGTGACCGGCGCGAGCCTCAGAACCGAGCGCGGAGCGATCGATGGTGGTCGTGCTGTGCTGCTCGCCCGTCACCGTAACGACGAGGGCCTGCTCCACACTCGACCAGGCGGCCGCGGAGGCACGTTCCTCGGGCTTTCCCGCGGAGCCGAGCCGGGCATCCGTGCGGTCGACCCAGTCGACGGTGACACCGTCGCCGAGGCTGATCGCCGGCTCATAGGCGGAGCCCAGGATGCGGTCGGCCAGCAGCGGCTGAATCTTCGGGATGGGCGTGTACTTCCACTCCACCTCGCGGCCCGTCACGGCCTCGAAGTCGGTCACCTCGAACGAGGCGAAGCGCGCGGAACGGACCTGGACGGGAACCAGACCCCAGCCGCCGTCGCTGTGCTGCTTGGAGCCGAGACGGGAGTGCTCGGGTGACGGGGTGGTTGTGGTGGTGACGATTGGTGCTGGGGCGGACATCTAGCCGACAGACCCTTCCATGCCCATTTCGATGAGCTTGTTGAGTTCGAGTGCGTATTCCATCGGCAGCTCGCGGGAGATCGGTTCGATGAAGCCGCGGACGATCATGGCCATGGCCTCGTCCTCCGGCAGACCGCGCGACTGCAGGTAGAACAGCTGTTCGGCGCTGACCCGGGAGACGGTTGCCTCATGACCCATCTGCACGTCGTCCTCGCGGATGTCCGTGGTGGGATAGGTGTCGGAGCGCGAGATCGCATCGACCAGCAGCGCGTCGCAGCGCACGGTGTTCGCGGAGTGGTGCGCGCCCTCGGCGATCCGCACCTCGCCGCGGTAGCCGGTACGACCGCCGCCACGGGCGATCGACTTGGAGACGATGGATGACTGCGTGTACGGCGCCATGTGAATCATCTTGGCGCCGGCATCCTGGTGCTGTCCGGGGCCGGCGAAGGCGACGGACAGGGTCTCGCCCTTGGCGTGCTCGCCCACCAGGTAGATGGACGGGTACTTCATGGTGACCTTGGAGCCGATGTTGCCGTCGATCCACTCCATGGTGGCACCCTCGTGCGCGATCGCACGCTTGGTCACCAGGTTGTAGACGTTGTTCGACCAGTTCTGGATCGTCGTGTACCGCACGCGGGCGTTCTTCTTCACGATGATCTCGACCACGGCCGAGTGCAGCGAGTCGGACTTGTAGATCGGGGCGGTGCAGCCCTCGATGTAGTGGACGTACGAGCCCTCGTCGGCGATGATCAGCGTGCGCTCGAACTGGCCCATGTTCTCGGTGTTGATGCGGAAATAGGCCTGCAGCGGGATGGAGACGTGCACACCCTTCGGCACGTAGACGAAGGAGCCGCCCGACCACACCGAGGTGTTGAGCGCGGCGAACTTGTTGTCGCCGGACGGGATGACCGTGCCGAAGTGCTCCTTGAACAGCTCGGGGTGCTCGCGCAGAGCGGTGTCGGTGTCCATGAAGATGACACCCTTCTCCTCGAGCTCCTTGTTGATCGTGTGGTACACGACCTCGGACTCGTACTGGGCCGCGACGCCGGAGACGAGGCGCTGCCGTTCCGCCTCGGGGATTCCCAGCTTCTCGTATGTGCTCTTGATGTCGTCGGGAAGGTCGTCCCAGGTCTGGGCCTGCTTCTCGGTGGAGCGCACGAAGTACTTGATGTTGTCGAAGTCGATGCCGGAGAGGTCTGCACCCCAGGCCGGCATGGGCTTCTTGTAGAACAGCGCGAGGGCTTTGAGCCGATTCTTCAGCATCCACTCCGGCTCGCTCTTCAGAGCGGAGATGTCGGCGACGACCTCGGGCGAGATTCCGCGTTTCGCGGAGGCTCCGGCGACGTCGGAGTCGGACCAGCCGAACTCGTAGATACCGAGGCTCTCGAGCTCAGGGCGATCGATCAGGATGTCTGACATGCGCTTACCTCTTTCCTGTCCACTGTGAACGACGGCCAAGGGACCGCGCATTCCCGCGGTCAGGACCTGTTCAGCAGGCTGTGACGGCGGCGAAGACAATACCGACGATTCTACAGGGCACGGCCGAGTGTCAGCGGGCGCCCACCGTATTCACGGGTACCGCGACCGCGGCGACCGGCTTCCCCCGGAACAGCGCCGGATTGGTGTCGAGCAGCACCCGCAGCGCACCGATCCAGACCAGGGCCGAGCCGAGCAGGTGGATGGCGACGAGAGCGGCGGGGAGGCTCGTGAGGGCCTGGATCGTGCCGACCGCGCCCTGCAACAGCACCACGACGACGAAGAAGCTCACTCGGCGCCGGGCGAGTCGCCCGGCCGGGTCGCCCCGCAACACCACCCACAGCGCCAGGGCGATGAGGAGTGTGACGGAGCCGAGCACCGCGTGGACGATGGTCACGTGCTCCCAGTTGAACGACATCCGCGGCACGTCTGCCGAGTCGCCGGAGTGCGGTCCGGAGCCGGTGACGAGAGTTCCGACCAGGATCAACACCAGCGTGCAGGCCGCCAACGCCCAGGCCAGCGCGCGGGCCGGGCGGCTCGGCGATGGTGGGGCGATCGCGGGCTGCCGGGCACGGTGCCAGGTGAGCGTCGTGGTGGTGAGCAGCGCGATCGCCAGGGTGAAGTGCAGTGCGACGACCCACGGATTCAGTTTCACCAGCACCGAGATCCCTCCGGCGACGGCGTTCGCCACCACCAGCCAGAACTGCGACCAGGCGAGGCGGGTCAACCCACGGTTGCGCGGCTTCTGCAGCCGAGCGGCGACGATCGCCCACCCGACCGCCACGACGAGCACACCGGTGAACAGCCGGTTCACCCACTCGATGACGCCATGGATGCCGAGTTCGGGGGTCGGGGCGAAGGAATCGACATCGCATCCGGGCCACACCGGGCAGCCGAGCCCCGAACCGGTGACGCGGACGAGGCCACCCGCCAGCACGATCAGCACGCTGAGCACCAGCGATGCAGACGTCCCCCAGAGCAGCGCGCGGCGCCCCAGGGTGACACGATCGGCGAGCCAGGCGAATGGGGTACGGATGATGCGGCCTTCGAGAATGCTGCGGGTCAGAAACGCAGGAACGGGACGAGCGGATCGACCCCGACGGCGACGAACAGCACGGTGAGGTAGGTGATGGAGCTGTGGAAGACGCGCATCGGGCGCACCGTGGCGTGGTGGATCGCCATCGAGTAGAGGCGGTGTGATTCGTAGATGAACCAGGCTCCGGCCAGCACCGCGGTCGCCGTATACACGATGCCCATGTGGGCGACGGGAATGAGCAGTAGCGAGCAGGCGACGGTGGCCCAGGCGTAGAGCACGACCTGGAGACCGACGATCATCCGACCACGAACGACGCCGAGCATCGGCACGCTGGCGGAGGAGTAGTCATCGCGGTAGCGCATCGACAGCGGCCAGTAGTGCGGGGGCGTCCACAGGAAGACGACGCCGAACAGGATGAGCGGCGCCCAGCCGAGCGAGTTCGTCACGGCCGACCAGCCGATCAGCACCGGAACGCAGCCCGCCGCGCCGCCCCAGACGATGTTCTGTGGGGTGCGGCGCTTGAGCACCATCGTGTACAGCACGACGTAGATCAGGATGGCCGCGAGCGACAGGGCGGCGGACAGCCAGTTGACCAGCAGCCCGAGCCACAGGATCGAGCCGATGCCGAGTACCCAGGCGAAGATCAACGCCTGGCGATCACTCAGCTCGCCGGTGACCAGCGGACGGGAACTGGTGCGCTTCATCACCCGGTCGATGTCCCGGTCGATGTAGCAGTTGAACGCGCCGGCGGATCCGGCACTCATCGCGCCCCCCACGAGGGTGGCGAGCACCAGCCAGAGGTTGGGTATCCCGCCCTGGGCCAGGATCATCACCGGAGCGGTCGTCACGAGGAGCAGCTCGATGACCCGCGGCTTGGTGAGCGCCACATACGCTCGAACCGTGCGCTTGAAACCGATGTGCTGCTGCACAACGGGCGCCTCCACCGCTACGTCCATCGCTCCATCTCACCGGCAGGTATCGGGCTGCCTGACCGCGAACTCCGGCCGCGCCTGCCTTCGATCATAAGGTGTACCGTCCGTCCCGAAGCCCAGAGGGTGCCGTGGACGACAGCGGAACGGCTCAGGTTTCTCTATACTCGGATGTGCTTGCCAGCCGCAGGCCGTCGCCCAGTCCCCCGCCTGCACAGCTATTGACGTTGTGCTCTCGAGTTGGGCTGCCCGCGGTGGTGCCGACGACGTCTGGTGAGCGCGACAACTCCATCGGCATGGCCCTCTTCGGTCTTGCCGCGGCAACAGAAGGGTCATCAATCTCGTGGCAGCTCTCCAGTGGGATCCCATTGACAACAAGGCCGTCGACACGGCCCGGATCCTCGCGGCCGACGCCGTCGAGAAGGTGGGGAACGGACATCCGGGAACCGCGATGTCTCTCGCGCCCGCCGCGTACCTGCTCTTCCAGAAGGTCATGCGTCGCGACCCCAGCGACAGCACCTGGATCGGACGCGACCGCTTCATCCTCTCGGTCGGGCACTCCTCGCTCACCCAGTACATCCAGCTCTACTTCGGCGGCTATGGCCTCGAGCTCGACGACCTCGAGCACCTCCGCACCTGGGGCTCCAAGACCCCGGGCCACCCCGAGTACGGCCACACCGATGGCGTAGAGATCACCACCGGCCCCCTCGGCCAGGGCATCTCCTCCTCGGTCGGTTTCGCCTACGCGGCCCGCTACGAGCGCGGCCTGTTCGACCCCGACGCTCCGGCGGGAACCAGCCCGTTCGACCACTTCATCTACGTGATCGCCGGCGACGGCGACATGCAGGAGGGCGTTACCAGCGAGGCCTCGTCGCTCGCCGGTCACCAGGAGCTCGGCAACCTCGTCGTCATCTACGACAGCAACCAGATCTCGATCGAAGACGACACCAACATCGCCTTCACCGAAGACGTCGCCGCCCGCTACGAGGCCTACCACTGGCACGTGCAGACGGTCGACTGGAAGAAGACGGGCGTCTACGTCGAAGACGTGCAGGCCCTGTACGACGCCATCGAGGCCGCGAAGGCCGAGACCAGCAAGCCCTCGCTGATCGTGCTCAAGACGATCATCGGTTGGCCGTCGCCGAAGAAGCAGAACACCGGCAAGATCCACGGCTCCGCCCTCGGCACCGACGAGCTGCGCGGCGTCAAGGAGGTTCTCGGCTTCGACCCCGACAAGAACTTCCAGGTCGAGCCCGCGGTCATCGAGCACACCCGCAAGGCGGTCGAGCGCGGCAAGGCCGCCCACGCCGAGTGGGACGCGCAGCTCGCGGTCTGGGCTGCGGAGAACCCGGAGCGCAAGGTGCTGCTCGACCGCATCCTGACCGGCGATCTGCCGGAGGGTGTGGAAGAGGCACTCCCCGTGTTCGAGGGCGGAACGTCGATCTCGACCCGTGCCGCGAGTGGCAAGGTCATCAACGGCCTCGCGCCGCTGATCCCGGAGCTGTGGGGCGGTTCTGCCGACCTCGCCGAGTCGAACAACACCACCATCGAGGGCGCCGCGTCGTTCATCCCGTCCGAGCGCTCGACCCACGAGTGGACGGGCAACCCCTACGGCCGCGTGCTGCACTTCGGCATCCGCGAGCACGCGATGGGCGCAATCCTCAACGGCATCGTGCTGCACGGCAACACCCGTCCGTTCGGCGGCACCTTCCTCATCTTCAGCGACTACATGCGCCCCGCGGTGAGACTTGCCGCGCTGATGAAGGCCCCCGCCATCTACGTCTGGACGCACGATTCCGTCGCGCTCGGCGAGGACGGCCCGACCCACCAGCCGATCGAACAGCTCGCCGCGCTCCGCGCCATCCCGCAGCTCGACGTCGTGCGCCCCGGTGACGCCAACGAGACCGCCTGGGCATGGAAGACCATCCTCGAGCGTCGCGAGGGCCCGGCAGGGCTCGCGCTGACCCGTCAGAACATCCCGGTGTTCGAGCGTGGCGACGACGTGGCCAGCGGCGAGACCTTCGCCTCGGCCAAGTTCACCCCGCTCGGCGCGTACGTGTTCGCGGAGGCGCCGAACGGCACCCCCGACGTGATCTTCATCGCGACCGGCTCCGAGGTGCAGATCGCCGTGGATGCCCGCGAGAAGCTCAAGGCGGAGGGCATCAACGCCCGCGTCGTCTCGGCTCCGTGCCTCGAGTGGTTCGAGGAGCAGAGCCCCGAGTACCGCGAGTCTGTGCTTCCGAGCGCGGTCAAGGCTCGCGTCTCGATCGAGGCCGGCCTCGCGCTCACCTGGCGCAGCTACGTCGGTGACGCCGGCCGGAGCGTCTCGATCGAGCACTTCGGCGCGTCGGCCTCGTACCAGACGCTGTTCGAGAAGTTCGGCATGACCACCGCGCACGCAGTCGCCGCCGCCAAGGACTCGCTGGCCGCCGTCTAGGCGACCCGGCAACGAAGGAATAGAGAAATGACAGAGAACACCCCCACCGCAGAACTCTCCGCCCTCGGCGTCAGCATCTGGCTCGACGACCTGTCGCGCGAGCGCATCGTCTCCGGCGGCCTGCAGGAGCTCATCGACGGCCGCAACGTCGTCGGTGTGACCACGAACCCGACCATCTTCGCCAGCGCGCTGGCCAAGGGCGAGGCGTACGACGCGCAGGTCGCCGAGCTGGCCGCAGCCGGCAAGACGGTCACCGAAGCCGTCTTCGAGATCACGACGGATGACGTGGCGAACGCCAGCGACATCTTCCGTGGCATCTACGACACCACCGCGGGCCGCGACGGCCGGGTCTCGATCGAGGTCGAGCCCGGCTTCGCCCACGACGCGGGCAGCACCATCGCTCAGGCCGAGCAGCTCTGGGCGAAGGTCGATCGTCCGAACGCCATGATCAAGATCCCGGCGACGGTCGAGGGTCTCGAGGCGATCACCGAGGTCATCGGTGCCGGAATCAGCGTCAACGTGACACTGATCTTCAGCCTCGAGCGTCACCGTGATGTCATCAACGCCTACCTGACCGGTCTCGAGAAGGCACAGGCCGCGGGCCACGACCTCTCCACGATCCACTCGGTCGCCTCCTTCTTCGTGTCGCGCGTCGACACCGAGGTCGACAAGCAGCTCGACGCCATCGGAACCCCCGAGGCCCTCGCGCTGAAGAGCCAGGCCGGCATCGCCAACGCGCGCCTGGCCTACCAGGTCTTCGAGCAGGCATTCTCAAGCGAGCGCGCCAAGGGGCTGCTCGCCGCGGGTGCAAACCGCCAGCGCCCGCTCTGGGCGTCCACCGGCGTCAAGGACCCGAACCTGCCCGACACCCTCTATGTCACCGAGCTCGCCGTCGCCGACACCGTCAACACGATGCCGCAGAAGACGCTCGACGCCACCTTCGATCACGGTGTGATCGAGGGCGACCGGGTCACCGGCTACTACGCGGAGGCGAACGAGGTGCTCGACAAGCTCGACGCCGTCGGTGTCTCGTACTCCGAGGTCACCGCCCTGCTCGAGAAGGAGGGCGTGGAGAAGTTCATCGTCTCCTGGAACGAACTGCTCGACACGGTCGCTGCCGCACTCGAGTCGGCGCAAAGCGGCAAGCCCGAGACCGAGTCGGAGCTCTCGGGCACCGACCACACCGTCTCCACGGAGGCCTGAGTCCGATGAGCTTCGACATCTCGGTCAGCGGCGCAGCCGCGGAGGCCGTGGAGCGGGTTGTCCCGCAGTTGGTCAGCGACCTGGTCGCGTCCCGCATCACCGACGGCGATCCGACCCTGTGGGGACCGGACGCCGAGGCCGAGGCCGCAAAGCGCCTCGGCTGGGTGCAGGCCGTCGTCATCTCCGAGCCGCTCATCGATGACATCATCGCGCTGCGCGACAAGCTGCACGCCGACGGTATCAACCACATCGTGCTCTGCGGGATGGGCGGTTCCTCGCTCGCTCCGGAGGTCATCACCCGCACCGCGGGTGTCGAACTCACCATCCTCGATTCGACCGACCCGGGCCAGATCATCTCTGCCCTGAACGACCGTCTCGCAACCACCGCCGTCGTCGTGTCGTCGAAGTCCGGTTCGACGCTGGAGACCGCGAGCCAGCGCAAGGCCTACGAGAAGGCGTTCCGCGACGCCGGCATCGACCCGGCCGAACGCATGGTCGTCGTCACCGACCCGGGCTCGCCGCTCGACATCGACGCGCGTGCACTGGGCTACCGCGTGTTCAACGCCGACCCGAACGTGGGCGGCCGCTATTCGGCGCTGACCGCCTTCGGTCTCGTGCCGTCCGGCCTGGCCGGGGTCGACATCCGTGCGCTGCTCGACGAGGCATCCTCGGTCAGCATCCAGCTCGCGGTCGACACCCCCAGCAATCCCGCGCTGATCCTGGGTGCGGCCATCGCCGGTACCAAGCCGCTCAAGAACAAGCTCGGCATCGTCTCCGACGGCACCTACATCGTCGGCTTCGGCGACTGGGTCGAGCAGCTCATCGCGGAGTCGACAGGCAAGCTCGGTACGGGAATCCTGCCGGTCGTGCTCGACACGACCTCGCCGGAGCTCAGCGAGAACCTCCCCGACGTGCAGATCGTGCGCCTCGTCGGCAGCGCCCGGGCCACCGAGCACGTGCGCCCCGGCGAGATCGAGATCAGCGGAACGCTGGGCGCACAGATGCTCGTCTGGGAGTACGCGGTCGCGGTCGCCGGGCGCCTGCTCGGCATCGACCCGTTCGACCAGCCCGACGTCGAGTCCGCCAAGATCGCCACACGCGCGCTGCTGGACTCCCGCCCCGCCCCCGTTCCGCCGGCCTTCACGGCCGACGGCATCGAGGTGCGCGGTTCGGCGGATGTCGTGGCCGGACAGGACACGATCGCCGGCGTGATCGACGCCCTGGTCGCTCAGATCGGACCGGACGGCTACCTCGCCATCCAGGCCTATGTCGACAGTCACACGCTGCACCAGCTCTCGGACCTGCGCAACCTGCTCGCCGCCAAGTCCGGCCGCCCGGTCACCTTCGGTTGGGGCCCACGGTTCCTGCACTCCACCGGACAGTTCCACAAGGGAGGACCCGCCATCGGCGTCTTCCTGCAGATCACGGCGACGGCGCAGCAGGATCTCGAGATCCCCGACAGCCCGTTCAGCTTCGGTTACCTCATCCAGGCCCAGGCCGCGGGTGACGCGACAGTGCTCGAACAGCACGGTCGTCCGGTGCTGACGCTGACGCTGACGGATGCGACGCAGAACCTCGCCACGCTGTTCAGCGCTGTCGACTGAATTTAGGAGCTTCAATTGTCCCCGGTGGAAATCACGCCGGAGTTCAACCCCCTCAGGTTGCCCTCCGACCGCCGTCTCAACAGGATCGCTGGACCCAGCGCTCTCATCATCTTCGGAGTGACGGGCGACCTCGCCCGCAAGAAGCTGATGCCGGCGGTCTACGACCTCGCCAACCGCGGTCTGCTGCCGCCCGGCTTCGCGCTGGTCGGCTTCGCCCGCCGCGACTGGGAGGACCAGGACTTCGCGAAGGTCGTCCATGACGCCGTCGCGGAGCACGCCCGCACCCCCTTCGATGAGGATGTCTGGGCCCAGCTGGCCGAGGGCATCCGCTTCGTCCAGGGCGAGTTCGACGATGACGCGGCGTTCGAAGAGCTGAAGACGACGCTGGACGACCTCGACCGCTCGCGCGGAACGATGGGCAACCACGCCTTCTACCTCTCGATCCCGCCGAAGTCGTTCCCCCTGGTGACCGAGCAGCTGCGGCGCTCCGGGCTCGCCGATGACGTCGAGGGCGCCTGGCGCCGCGTCGTCATCGAGAAGCCCTTCGGTAGCGACCTCACGACGGCCCGCGAGCTGAACGAGGTCGTCGAATCGGTGTTCCCCGCCGACTCGGTGTTCCGGATCGACCACTACCTGGGCAAGGAGACGGTGCAGAACATCCTCGCTCTGCGCTTCGCCAACATGCTCTACGAACCCATCTGGAACTCGAACTACGTCGACCACGTGCAGATCACCATGGCCGAGGACATCGGTGTCGGTGGTCGCGCGGGCTACTACGACGGAATCGGCGCCGCGCGCGACGTCATCCAGAACCACCTTCTCCAGCTGCTCGCGCTCACCGCGATGGAGGAGCCCGTCTCCTTCGACGCGGCCGATCTGCGTGCCGAGAAGGAGAAGGTGCTCTCTGCCGTCCGCCTGCCCAAGGACCTGTCCACCGCCACGGCGCGCGGTCAGTACGCGAGCGGTTGGCAGGGTGGCGAGAAGGTCGTCGGCTTCCTCGACGAGGACGGGATGAACCCGGAGTCGCTCACGGAGACCTTTGCGGCCATCCGTCTGGACATCGGCACCCGCCGGTGGGCAGGTGTCCCGTTCTACCTGCGGGCGGGCAAGCGCCTCGGCCGCCGGGTGACGGAGATCGCGGTCGTGTTCAAACGCGCCCCGCAGTACCTGTTCGCCGAGAGCCAGACCGGCGAGCTCGGTCAGAATGCACTCGTCATCCGGGTTCAGCCCGACGAGGGTGTGACCATCCGCTTCGGCTCGAAGGTGCCCGGCGCCGGCATGCAGGTTCGCGACGTCACGATGGACTTCGGCTACGGCCATGCCTTCACCGAGGCGAGCCCCGAGGCCTACGAGCGTCTCATCCTCGACGTTCTGCTCGGCGACCCGCCGCTGTTCCCGCGCCACCAGGAGGTGGAGCTGAGCTGGAAGATCCTCGACCCGATCGAAGAGTTCTGGGCCACCCAGGGACAGCCGGAGCAGTACCGCCCGGGCACCTGGGGCCCGAGCTCCGCCGATGAACTACTCGCCCGCGACGGCAGAACCTGGAGACGCCCGTGATTGTCGATCTGCCGGACACCACCACCAGTCAGATTTCGAAGACCCTCGTCAAGATCCGTGAGGAGGGTGGCGCCGTGGCCCTCGGCCGCGTGCTCACCCTGGTGATCTCCACCGAGCTGGGGCACGAGGAGGAGGCCATCGAGGCCGCCAACGATGCGTCCCGTGAGCACCCGATGCGCGTCATCGTGGTCTCCACGGGTGGCGACATCGTCAACGACGCCCCGCGCCTCGATGCCCAGATCCGGGTCGGCGGCGACGCCGGTGCGAGCGAGGTCATCGTGCTCAAGGCCTACGGCGACACGGCGACGGACGAGGAGGGCCTGGTCACGGGTCTGCTGCTCTCCGACGCGCCGGTCGTGGCCTGGTGGCCGGGCGAGGCCCCCGCGGTCGTCTCCCAGTCGCCGCTCGGTCGTATCGCCCAGCGTCGGATCACGGATGCGGCGGCGCAGTCCGATCCGCGCGGGTTCCTCAATCACCTCTCCGGTACCTACGCTCCCGGCGACACCGACTTCGCCTGGACCCGCCTCACGCTGTGGCGCGCCCAGCTCGCTGCGGTTCTCGACCAGCCGCCGTATGAGCCGATCACGGGCATCGAGGTGCACGGGTCACCCGACTCCCCGTCGACCCAGCTGCTCGCCGCCTGGCTGCAGCGCCAGCTCGGAACGCAGGCACGTCACGAACTGGTGACTCCCGCGCACGGTTCCAGCGGCATCCAGGGTGTGAAGCTGTATCGCGGTGACGCGGTGATCGAACTCGAGCGCACCAGCCCCAGCATCGCCACCCTGCTGCAGCCGAACCAGCCGACGCACGACATCTCACTCCCCCGGCGCAGTCTTCGTGACTGCCTCGCCGAAGAGTTGCGCCGTCTCGACCCGGATGACCTGTACGGTGATGTCGTGCAGAACGGACTGAAAGAACTGTCAGAGCCCGCCGTCATCACCAAGGTGGCTCGGTGACCAACGCCCGCCGCGTGCTGGTGCACGCCGACAAGCAGGCCCTCGCGGGCTCTCTCGCGGCGCGTTTCATCACGAAGGTGGTAGACCTGCTCGATGCTCAGCCCGAGGTCAACATCGTGTTGACCGGAGGGACGGTCGGCACCGCGGTGCTCGAGGCGATCAACGAGTCGTCCGCACGCGACAGCATCGACTGGTCGCGGGTTAACCTCTGGTGGGGCGACGAGCGCTGGCTTCCGGCCGGCGACCCGGAGCGCAACGAGACGCAGGCCCGCGCCGCGCTGATCGACCATGTCGCAGTGGTCGAGAGCAATGTGCATCCCTTCGCCAGCTCCGACGGGTCGCTCACGCTCGACGGCGCGGCCGAGGAGTACACGACCGAGCTCGCCGTCGCCGGCGACGGTGCCGAGTATCCGCGCTTCGACATCACCTTCCTGGGCGTGGGGCCGGACGGCCACGTCGCGTCGCTGTTCCCGGACTACCCCGGCATCCAGGTGACGGACACCACCGTCGTCTCCGTACGCAACTCCCCCAAGCCCCCGCCGGAGCGCCTCAGTCTCACGCTCCCGGTGCTGAACAGCTCCGACCGCATCTGGTTGGCCCTGGCCGGCTCGGACAAGGCCTCCGCCCTCGGGCTCGCCCTCGCGGGCGCCAGCACCTGGGAGGTGCCGGTCGCCGGCGTCGAGGGGCGTCTGCGCACCGTGTTCTTCGTCGACCGTGATGCGGCCGCCGAGGTTCCGGGTGAGCTGATCGCGACCGAGTACTAGAGCGCAGAATCGCGAAGGGCCCGCCGACGATGTCGGCGGGCCCTTTTCGCGCCCGGCCATCCGCTTGCTCCCTTCACGCAACTCAGGTGAGAGTGGGCCACCGGGCGACTATTGCGCTGGACACCCCATCTGACCTGAATTGGGCGAAAGGGAGCGGGGCGGCGTGGCCCGGAGCCGGGGTGATCCGCGACAGCATGAAGAAGGCCCCGCCGACATCGTCGACGGGGCCTTTCTCGGTGAATCTGACGCTACTGCGCAGTGCTGCTTACTGCGCGGCGCTACTTACTGCGCGGTGAGACGCGAGCGACGCGCACGGAGCTGTTCGAGAGCCTCATCCAGCAGGGTCTCGGCCTCCTCCTCGGTGCGACGCTCCTTCACGTACGCGAGGTGCGTCTTGTAGGGCTCGAGCTTGGCCACCGACGGCGGGTTCTCCTTGTCGCGCCCCGCGGGAAGACCGCAGTTCGGGCAGTCGAGGATGGCCGGGATCTCCTCCGGCTCGATTGTCGCGAGGAAGTACGGGCTCAGCTCGTGCCCGTTCGCGCACCAGTAGAAGACCTGGAGACGCTCGGCGTGGAAGCCACGGTCCTGCTCGCCCATGGGTCCCGCTCCGACGCGAGAACCCCGAATTGCACTGCCACCTGAAGCCATGAGTGTTTCCTTCTCTCGCCGGTGTTACGCGGCGGCGTCGAACTTGGTGATGAGGCCGAGCACGATGATCGACGCGACCCAGATGAGTCCGAGGATCACCGTGATGCGATTGAGGTTGCGCTCTGCGACGCCGGACGCGCCGAGGTTCGACGTGACGCCACCGCCGAACATGTCGGACAGACCGCCACCGCGTCCACGGTGCAACAGGATGAGCAGGGTCAGCAGGAGGCTCGTGATACCGAGCACCACCTGGAGGATGACCTGAAGGATTGCCACTGTGCGATTGCACCTTTCGACTACGGGAATGGGACGGCGGTGACACGGGGCCACACACAGTCGTCACTCAGTATACCCGCCACCGGCGATACGCCCCGGGACCCTCCCCACCCATCGCGGGAGCGTCCCGAGGAGGATCAGGTTCCGACGTGTTTGGGAAACTGGGCGATGCGGGAGAACTCGGCGAGATCGAGGCTGGCTCCGCCGACCAACGCCCCGTCGACATCCGTTTGGCGCATGAAACCGGCGATATTGCCGGCCTTCACTGAGCCGCCGTACAGGATGCGCGCGGCGTCCGCCGTGTCCTGTCCGAGGACCTCCGCGAGGGTTGCGCGCAGGGCGGAGGCGACCTGCTGCGCCTGCTCCGGCGTTGCCGCCTGACCCGAGCCGATGGCCCAGACCGGCTCATAGGCCACGACGAGCTGCACGCCGGGGGCGAGACCGGCGATGCCCGCTCGCAGCTGCTCGACCGGCACGGCACTCGGGCCATGCCGCTCGAGGTCTTCTGCGGTCTCGCCGACACAGAGCACCGGCACGAGGCCCGCGCCGACGGCGGCCGCGACCTTGGCCGCGACCTCCTCATCGGTCTCGTGGTGCAGCGTGCGACGCTCGGAATGGCCGACGATCACGTAGGCACAGTCGAGGGCGCGCAGGAAGGTCGCGGAGATCTCGCCGGTGTAGGCACCGGAGAGATGCGCCGAGACGTCCTGACCGCCGTAGTGCAGATCGAGCTTGTCTGCCGCGATGAGCGTCTGCACCGAGCGAAGATCCGTGAATGGCGGGAAGATCGCGACCTCGACGGCGGAGAAATCGTGCCGCGCGTCCTTGAGACTCCAGGCGAGCTTCTGCACGAAGGCGATTGCCTGCAGGTGGTCGAGGTTCATCTTCCAGTTGCCCGCGATCAGCGGAACGCGGGAACCCGCGGTGACGGGGCTCACGCCTGCCAACCGAGCACAGCGAGGCCGGGAAGGCGCTTGCCCTCGAGGAACTCGAGACTCGCTCCCCCGCCGGTGGAGATGTGGCCGAACTGGTCGTCGGTGAAGCCGAGCGCACGCACGGCGGCCGCGGAGTCTCCCCCGCCGACCACCGACAGGCCGTCGACCTCGGTCAGCGCCTGCGCGACGGTCTTCGTGCCGGCCGAGAACGGGTCGAGTTCGAAGACGCCCATCGGTCCGTTCCAGAACACGGTGTGGGACGAGCGGATGACGTCGGCGAACGCCGCGGCGGTGTCGGGCCCGATGTCCAGACCGAGGCCGGATGCTCCCCACGGGGAACCCTCGATGTCATCGGCGGCGCGCACCTCGAACTCCGCGTCCGCTCCGAACCTCGAGGCGACCACGACATCCGTCGGCAGCAGGATCTGCACGCCGAGTTCAGCTGCCCGGTCGAGATAGCCGCGCACGGTGTCGACCTGGTCGGCCTCGAGCAGGCTCGCACCGACCGGGTGGCCCTGGGCGGCGAGGAAGGTGAACATCATGCCGCCGCCGATGAGCAGCGAGTCGACCCGCGGCAAGAGGTGGTCGATAACACCGAGCTTGTCGGAGACCTTCGACCCGCCGAGCACCACGGCGTACGGCGTGGTCGGGCTTTCGGTCAGGGCCTCGAGCACCTCGAGCTCTGCGACGATCAGACCGCCGGCGGCGCTGGGAAGCAGCTCCGGCAGGTTCGAGACGCTCGCCTGCTCGCGGTGGACGACACCGAAGCCGTCCAACACGTAGGCGTCGGCGAGCTCGGCGAGGTCGGCGGCGAATGACTCGCGCTCCTCCTCGACAGTCGACGTCTCGCGCGGGTCGAAGCGCAGATTCTCGAGAACCGCGACCTGGCCGTCCGTGAGCCCGGCGACCACGGCGACGCCCTCCGGTCCCACCGTGTCGCCCGCGAAGGCGACCGGCGCGACCAGCAGTTCGCTGAGCCGTCGTGCCACCGGCGCGAGGCTGTACTTCGGGGTGGGCACGCCCTCGGGACGCCCGAGGTGCGAGATGACGATCACCCGCGCCCCGGCGTCTTTGAGACGCTGGAGCGTGGGGATCGAGGCGCGGATGCGACCGTCGTCGGTGATCTCGCCGTCCTTCAACGGCACATTCAGATCACACCGGACGATGACGTTCTTGCCCCGGAGATCTCCGAGGGTCTCGATCGTGCGCAGAGTCATCGGAGACCGCTACAGGCGCTCGGCGACGTACTCGGTGAAGTCGACGAGGCGGTTGGAGTAGCCCCACTCGTTGTCGTACCAGCCGGCGATCTTCACCTGGGTGCCGATGGCCTTGGTCAGACCGGCGTCGAAGATGCAGGAGTGCGGGTCGCCCTGGATGTCGCTGGAGACGATCGGGTCTTCGGTGTAGGCGAGGTAGCCGGCGAGAGGGCCGCTCTCGGCCGCAGCCTTGAACGCGGCGTTGACCTCGGCGACGGTGACGGCGCGGCCGGCGTCGATGGTGAGGTCGGTGATCGAGCCGGTGGGCACCGGAACGCGCAGCGCGTAACCGTCGAGCTTGCCGAGCACCTCGGGGACGACGAGACCGAGGGCCTTCGCCGCGCCGGTGGAGGTCGGGATGATGTTGAGGGCGGCCGCACGCGCGCGACGCAGGTCGCCGTGCGGGCCGTCCTGCAGGTTCTGGTCGGCAGTGTAAGCGTGAACGGTGGTCATCAGACCGCGCTCGATACCGAAGTTTTCGAGGAACACCTTCACCAGCGGTGCGAGGCAGTTGGTCGTGCAGGAGGCGTTCGACAGGATGTTCATCGTCGCCGGGTCGTAGTCCGACTCGTTGACGCCCATCACGAAGGTGCCGTCGTCGTCGGTCGCGGGGGCCGAGATGATGACCTTCTTGGCGCCGGCCTCGATGTGCTTGCGGGCATCCTTCGCATTGGTGAAGCGTCCGGTCGACTCGATGACGATGTCGACACCGAGCTGTCCCCAGGGAAGGTCTGCGGGGTCGCGCTCGGCGAGCACCTTGATGCGGTTGTCGCCGACGATGATCGAGTCACCGTCGACCGACACGTTCTCGGCCAGACGCCCGCTGACGGAGTCGTACTTGAGCAGGTGGGCGAGCGACTTCGGGTCGGTGAGGTCGTTGACGGCGACGATTTCGAGGTCAGCGCCCTGTGCGAGTGCTGCGCGGAGGTAGTTGCGACCAATGCGACCGAAGCCGTTGATGCCGATCTTGACTGTCAAGAGAACTCCTGATGCTGATGCGCCGAGGGCGCGGTGTGTTGTTATCGGGGTGCTGCGCGGTGTTGCCGCCGTGGCTGCTGGGGCGACCCCGCGGATGACGGGTGTCGAGACAGGGGTGTGGCCGGTGCTCTCGCACCGGCCACCTCACCGTTTTAAGACAGTACCAGCAGGCCGTCGGTCTTCTGGGTGGCGGTGCTGAAGCGCTCCTGCACGTTGGCCCAGTTGACGATGTTCCAGAACGCCTTCACGTAGTCTGCGCGCACATTCTTGTAGTCGAGGTAGTACGCGTGCTCCCAGACGTCGAGGGTCAGCAGCGGCACGAGGCCGAGCGGGATATTGCCCTGCTGGTCGAACAGCTGGAAGATAGCGAGATTCTTGCCGATGCTGTCGTAGCCGAGGATGGCCCAGCCGGAACCCTGCACACCGAGCGCGGTGGCGGTGAAGTGGGCGGTGAACTTGTCGAAGGACCCGAACTGGTCGTCGATCGCGGCGGCGAGCTCGCCGGTCGGCTTGTCCCCACCGTCCGGAGACAGGTTGGTCCAGAAGATCGAGTGGTTGACGTGGCCACCGAGGTTGAACGCGAGGTCCTTCTCCAGCTTGTTCACGTTCGCCAGGTTGCCGCTCTCGCGCGCCTCCGCGAGCTGCGCGAGGGCGGTGTTCGCGCCGGTCACGTACGCCTGGTGGTGCTTGTCATGGTGAAGTTCCATGATCTGGGCACTGATGTGCGGCTCGAGGGCAGCAAAGTCGTATCCCAGTTCGGGCAGCGTGTATTCAGCCATATTCCGATCTCCTTTTTCTGTGGACCCGGGGGCTGCAAGCACCATCGACCGGGCCGAATTTCAGTGTACTCGGGTCAACTCTGCCGCCCAGCGGATGCTTCCCGTACGTACAGGATCCGTTCACCCACGTCCCATTCCGGCACCGCAGATTCCGGGCCCAGAGTCCGAGGAGAACGGATGCCCGCGGCTCAGGCGTCTTCGTAGTCCGCGGGGAGATTCGCGTCGGTACCGGGGATGCCGAGGTCGACGGCCTTCTTGTCCGCCATCGCGAGGAGGCGGCGGATGCGGCCGGCCACGGCATCCTTCGTCATCGGCGGGTCGGCGTGGTGGCCGAGCTCGTCGAGGCTCGAGTCACGGAAACGCAGACGAAGATCTCCGGCGTATCGCAGGTGCTCGGGAACGTCGCCGTCGAGGATCTCGAGGGCCCGCTCGACCCGTGCGCAGGCGGCGACGGCGGCCTGAGCGGAACGGCGGAGGTTCGCATCGTCGAAGTTGACCAGACGGTTGGCGGTCGCCCGCACCTCGCGGCGTTGGCGCAACTCCTCCCAGTTGAGCACGGTGGCTTCTGCCCCCATATGCACGAGCATCGCGCTGATCGCCTCGCCGTCACGGATGACGACGCGGTGGACGCCGCGGACCTCTCGCGCCTTGGCGGCGACACCGAGGCGACCCGCCGCTCCGACAAGGGCCATCGCCGACTCGTTGCCGGGGCAGGTGATCTCGAGGGCAGCGGAGCGGCCCGGGTCGGTGAGAGAACCGCGGGCCAGGAAGGCGCCGCGCCAGACGGCGGAGAGCTCCTCCCTGCTGCCGGTGGTGAGCTTGTTCGGGAGGCCGCGGATGGGGCGGCGGCGCGCGTCGAGCAGGCCGGTCTGACGGGCCAGCGTCTCGCCACCTTCGAGCACGCGGACGAGGTAGTGGCTGGTGCGGCGCAGTCCGGATGCGGAGATCACGGAAACCTCGCTCTTCACCCCATAGAGCTCGGCCAGGTCCTTGCGCACGCGGCGGGCGAGCTGAGCGGTGTCCAGCTCGGATTCGACCGCGATCCGCCCGGAGATGAGGTGGAGGCCGCCCGAGAAGCGCAGGATGGTGGCCAGCTCCGCCGCGCGCACCGTGGTCTTGCTCACCTCGATGCGGGCGAGTTCATCTTTGACGTCGGCGGTGAGAGCCAATCTGGGGCTTCTTTCTGTTGTATCGGAATCCTGGATGCCGCGCCCACATCCGTCAAGCGGAGAAATGGGGGCGGGTGGCCGCTGGCGCGGCGAATCTCACTCGCGACCGAGGTCGCGGTGTTTGACGCTGACGGCGACGCCGGGCTGTTCTCGCAATAGGCGAGCGAGCCTCTCGGCGACCGCGACGGAACGGTGTTTACCGCCCGTGCATCCAATGGCGATCGTAGCGTGTCTCTTGTTCTCCCGCTGATAGCCGGCCAGGACCGGCGCCAGTGCACGGGTGTAGTTCTCGACGAAATCGGTCGCGCCCTCCTGGGCGAAGACGAAGTCGGACACCTCGGCGTCGAGGCCGCTGCTGCCGCGCAGTTCCGGTACCCAGAACGGGTTGGGCAGGAACCGCATGTCGGCCACCAGGTCGGCATCGGTCGGGAGGCCGTACTTGAATCCGAAGCTCATCAGGGTCACCTGCAGGCCGGGCGTTTCGGCATCGGAGAAGGTCTCCTGCACCGTGGTGGCCAGCTGATGGATGTTGAGATCCGAGGTGTCGACGATGATGTCGCTCGACTCGCGCAGGTTCAGCATCCGCTGCCGCTCCGCACCGATGCCGTCGAGCAGGGTGCCGTCGCCCTGCAGCGGATGTGGGCGGCGTACCTGCTCGAAGCGGCGCACGAGGGCCGCATCGGTCGCCTCGAGGAATAGCACCCGCACGGGATTGTTCTCGCGCAGCGACTCGACGATCTGCTCGAGGTCGGAGAAGAGGTTGCCCCCGCGTACGTCGACGACGGCCGCGATCTTGGGCAGCGTGTCGCCGACCCGGCCGGCCAGCTCCACGAGCGGGCGGAGCATCTGCGGCGGCAGGTTGTCGACCACGTACCAGCCGAGGTCTTCGAGCGCATTGCCCACCGTCGACCGCCCGGCACCGGACATGCCGGTGACGATCAGGACCTCCTGTTTGTCGCTCTCCGCGCTCATGCAGCCAGCCTACTTAAGTCGCCCGCCAGCGCGGGTCGGCGGTTCGACGGGGCTCGCCGTTGCGCCGGGGTCACTGGCGCAGTCGCTCGTAGATGGTCTGGGCCAGCGTCGCACCGATCCCCTGCACCTCGGCGATGGCGGTCTGATCGGCCTTGCGCAGTTGGGTGACCGAGCCGAAGTGCCGCAGCAGCTCCTTGACCCGGGCTGGGCCGAGGCCCGGGATCTCGCCGAGCTGCGACGAGACATCCTTCTTGCGGCGCTGCCGCTGGTAGCTGATCGCGAACCGGTGCGCCTCGTCGCGGATGCGCTGGATCATGAACAGCGCATCGCTGTTGCGCGGCAGGATGACCGGGTAGTCCGAGTCGGGCAACCAGATCTCCTCGAGCCGCTTGGCGATGCCGCAGAGCTGGATGTCGGTGATCCCGGCATCCTCGAGCGCACGCTTGGCCGCGGCGACCTGCGGCTGGCCGCCGTCGACGATGAGCAGGTTGGGGCGGTAGGCGAACTTCTGCCTGCGGCTCTCGGCCGCCGGATCGACGATCTCGTCGGTGACGGGGTCGGCCGGCTGGGCGACCTCGGGGTCCGATTCGGTGCCGCTCGGGTCGAGGTAGGCCAGGCGGCGACTCAGGGTCTGGTAGATCGACTCGGTGTCGTCCGTCGACTCCGGGATGCTGAACCGGCGGTACTGGTCTTTGCGCGGCAGTCCGTCTTCGAAGACCACCATCGAGGCGACGATGTTGGTGCCGCTGAGGTGCGAGACGTCGTAGCACTCCATCCGCAGCGGTGCCTCGGGCATACCCAGGGCGTCCTGGATGTCGGCGAGGGCCTGGGAGCGTGCGGTGAAGTCCCCGCTGCGACGGGTCTTGTAGAGCATCAGCGCGTTCTTGGCGTTGGTCCCCACCGTCTGCGCCAGTGCGGCGAGATCGCCGCGCTGGGCCACGCGGAGGCCGACCTTGCCCGCACTCTCGCGGGACGAACGGATGCCGGTGAGCCAGACCTCGAGCTCCTTCGCGTCCTCCGGCAGCTCGGGGACGACGATCTGACGCGGCGGCACCAGCTCGTCTTCGTAGGCGTTCTGCAGCACGAGTTCGACCAGCTCGCCGAGCGCCAGGTCGAGCTCCTTGTCGACCACCCAGCTGCGAACACCGCGGATGCGCCCACCGCGCACGGTGAACTGCTGCACGGC